>Ga0206951_1041_pt2 | contig 17506 bp, 19 predicted proteins | sample Alteio_BWOrgHeat_38_FD_152974 | JGI IMG/M metagenome (GOLD analysis project Ga0206951, IMG submission 152974) | Enriched cells from forest soil in Barre Woods Harvard Forest LTER site, Petersham, Massachusetts, United States -... | ecosystem: Environmental > Terrestrial > Soil > Temperate forest >... | reverse complement strand
GGGTCGAACACGCTGTGCTCGATCCAGCTCGATAAAAGGCCGCTGAGAGAGAAACTGGCCGCCAGGCCGATGACAAGTCCGGCTCCTACGCTGACCCCCGCCGTGCCCAGAACATTTTGCAGAATATGGCGGCGCTGTGCACCCAGCGCCATGCGGATGCCGAACTCATGGATGCGCTGGGCGACGGAATAGGAGACGACGCTGTAAAGTCCGACGATGGCAAGGACCATGGCCAGCACGGAAAAGAGGCCGGAAAGTACGGCGATGAGGTGTTCGCGGGCCCATTCTGCCTGGTGCTCGACCCGGTCGGTCATGGAAATAACGGGATACGAGACCTGCTGGCTGGGGTTGATGGCAGCAATCTGGCGGCGTACGGCGGATTCGTAAGCGAGCGGATCTCCTCCGGTTCGCACCAATATCTGCACGAAATCGATCATATAGAGCGAATAAGGGACGTAAATTTCCGGCTTCACCGGCTGGTCGAGGCCATCGTTCCGCGCATCGGCAACCACTCCGATAATCGGCAGCCAGCTGTCGCTTCCCTTGACGGCAACGATGCCCGGAGGATGACCTTGAAGGCGCGGGATGCGGACAGAATGGCCGATGGGATCGCTGTTGGAGAAATAGCGGCGGACGAAGGTCTGGTTCACCAGGGCAAAGGCTGCGCCACGGGCAGTCTCGGCCGGATCCCACGTGCGGCCGCGAAGCAGCGGAATATGCAGGATGGAGAAGAACTGCGGATCGACAAAATTTATATTTGTGATCTGCGGGCCAAGCGCGGGCTGTCCGAGGATCTCGATGGGGAAATCCCACTCGCTGTTGGGCGGCGCGATGAGGGCAAGTGAGGCGGAGGACACTCCGGGAGTCTGAGCCACTTTATCGCGCAGTTGCTGGAAATACGTGGCGCGTGCTTCCCAGGTGGTGAATGTGTTCTGGTGGATGGGGATGCTGAAGTCGGCTACGTGGTGCGGGTCAAAGCCCATTTCAGTGTGCAGTAACCGGCGGAAACTCTGAATGGCTGAAGCCGAAATGGTGAGCAAAATCATGGCCATCGCGATCTGCCCGGCAATCAGAATCGAGTGCAGGCGGCGGCTGGCGACGTTTCCGGCAGCTTTCTGAGTGTTGGCCTGCATGATCTCGCGGATTTCGGGATTGGCGAGCTGTAGCGCTGGAAAGAGGCCAAAGAGGACGCTGGTCAGGACGGCCAGGCCGATGCTGAATCCCAGAACAGGCACATGGACGGGAATGGCGAGTCCGCGGGGAAAGAGCTGCCACGGCAGCAGGTGAACGACAAAGGGCGTACTGCGATAGGTGGCGATGACGCCGAGCGCTGCCCCGGCAAATCCGAGAATGAGCGATTCGGTGAGCAGCTGGCGCACGATTCTCCAGCCGCTTCCCCCTACGGCGGCGCGCACTGCGAACTCATGTTGTCTGGCGGTGCCGCGGGTCAGCAGGAGAATGCTGACGTTGACACAGCCAATGACCAGCAGCAGCAGGACGCCGGAGAATAACAGCGTCAGCGCCTTGGCAAGGGGCCGCCGGAAGCGGTCGTTCACGCTTTGCAGATCGAGCTGGTAGCCTTCGAGCCATAAGCTGGGCTGTTCATGGATCATTTGCGTGAAGACAGGGCGCGCTTCTTCCAATGCCCGTTTGCGTGAGACCCCGGGACTAAGACGCATTACCGTCATGTAGCTCGACGGGTGCGGATTGGAAGTATCGAGTGGCACGTAGACATCCGCGTCCCACCAGGTGAAGCGGCGCGGCATGACGCCGAGGATGGTGTAATTGCGATTGTTCAATCGCAGGGGCTGGCCGACGATCGCCGGATTTCCGTTGAAGCGGCGAAGCCAGTATTGATAGGTAAGGACGACGGTGGGTTGCGGCGCCTGGCCCTCGGGTGCATCGGAGGGCAGGAAGGTACGGCCGAGGTAGGCGGGCATTCCAAAGAACGAAAAGGCATTGCCGGAGAGATAGACCACATCAACATCCTGCGGGATATCGACAGTGGTATCTGCGAGGTATTGCTCGTCCATCTCCACGATGTCAGAGAACGCATGCATCTTGCGGAATGTTGGAAGATAGGTGCGCGCGATATACGCAACCTGATCCGTTCCGGTTTTTGGCCGCGCATAAAACTGCATCATGCGGTCAGCATGCGGATAGGGCGACGGATTGATAAGGACGCTGTAAACGACGCTGAAGACGGAGACGGTTGCGGCAATACCAAGCGCGAGCGAAAACACGGCTGTGATGGCAAAGCCGGGGTGCTTCCATAACTGCCGGAGAGCGAAGCGAACATCCTGCAGAACGATCGACACGAGGCCTCAACGTGAGATTGAACTTGCTCGGAAAGACCGAATTCCTACTTTAAACGAGCCGTGCGAGAGACAGCATGGCACAGGCAGAGAGAATTGCAGCGTCGCGAAACAGGACAACTCCGGAATCATCTAGTGTGATTTCCGGCGGTGATTTGATAGACGAGGAAGCTCATGACTCCGATCACGGCGATAGCAAAGGTCAAAAGGAATCCCCCAATGACCAAGTTTGCCGTTCGCCGCTGCTCGGGCTTTGGCCGCGTGATGCCAAATGTATCTATAAATAATTCGGTGAGATATGCCAGCAGCTTCATCGTCCCTAAATCTTGCCGCTTCCAGCATAGCGCCTGAGTGCCGTGCTAATCAAAGTGCTCGCCCGGCAGCGGCCCCCGAAGCCCATGCCCATTGAAAATTGAAGCCGCCAAGATGGCCGGTAACGTCCACAGTTTCGCCTATAAAGAAAAGACCCGGAAAGCGCTTGCACTCCATCGTTTTGGCGGAAAGCTCATCGGTGTCGATGCCGCCGGCAGTGACTTCGGCCTTCTCGTATCCCTCAGTGCCCGCGGGACTGATGGGATAGTTGTGCAGCCAATGCTCCAGCTCCTCGATCGCGTGATTGGCCCACGATTTTGGTTCAGCCAGAGAGATGATGCGGTCCGCCAGACGCTGTGGCAGGGCTTCTCGAAGCAGGGAGGCGGCTCTTGCGGCGTCCCGTCCTGATGGACTGGCGAGAAGCGATGTGAATAGCAGTTTTTCCGGCGCGAGATCGAGAGCCAGGGTTTGCGGGGCCGTCCAGTACGAAGAAATTTGCAGGATTGCCGGACCGCTCAAACCGCGATGCGTAACTAACATTTTTTCGCGGAAGCGCTGACGTCCGATGGTCGCGATGACTTCTGCCGAGAGGCCGGCGAGATCGCAGAGCTTTGCGCAGTCCTGAGACGACAGCGTAAGCGGAACCAGCGCAGGGCGCGTAGGAACGATTTTGATTCCGAACTGACGGGCGATCTCATAGCCGAAGCCTGTGGCTCCCATCTTTGGGATCGAAAGGCCTCCGGTCGCAACGACCAGAGCCGTCGCGTGGAATTCGCCTCTACTTGTATGCAGGGTGAAATTTTCGCTTCGCTCAATGCGTTCGGTACGTGTTCCGAGAAAGATGCTGACGTTCGCATCCCTGCACTCGGCGAGCAGCATGTCGAGAATCTGGCGGGAGGACTGGTCGCAGAAGAGCTGACCGAGTGTCTTCTCGTGATATGCGATGCCGTGCTTGTGGACGAGTGCGAGGAAATCCTGCGGTGTGTAGCGTGCGAGTGCTGACTTGGCGAAGTGCGGATTTGCGGAGAGGAAATTCTCCGAGCGGCAGTGGATGTTGGTGAAGTTGCAGCGTCCGCCCCCGGAGATGAGGATCTTTTTGCCCGGACGCTCGGCAAGCTCAAGCACCGCGACGCGACGGCCGCGTCTTCCGGCTTCGATAGCGCACATGAGTCCGGCTGCGCCCGCGCCGAGGATGATGGCGTCAAATGTCTCGGACACGGGCGGAGCTATTTCACCTCAATGACAGCGAGGCCGCTGAGCGGCAGCTGAAAGTTAGCGGTCTTTTTTGTCGAGATCAGATCGTCCTGATAGCTGCCCGGGGCATGCGCGTCGATGGCGACGTGCTCGGGCGCAGATGGCGCCTGCATGCAGTAAGAGAGGCTCAGCAGAAAGTAGAGAAGCAGTCTCAGAGAAGAACGGCGCATGATGACCTCGAAGAATCAAAGTATCGCGCGTGAGGCGAGGAATACAAACTGCCGGCTCGTCGGGATTCTGAAACTATTGAGCGCAGCGAAGTAAAGTTCTTCGCTGCGCTCAGAATGACTGGCTCTACCGGATTAATTTAGCCGTGAAGTATGCGCGCCGTGCCGCCTTCGGGGCCTTGCACCTTGATCTTCTTTGCCAGCCCTACCAAGCCAAGGGCACGGATGCACCAGTAGTTGAAGTCGATCTCATACCAGGCCATGCCGTGGCTGGCAGAAACCGGATGAGCATGATGATTGTTGTGCCATCCTTCGCCGCCGGAGAGCAGGGCCACCCACCACAGGTTGCGCGAGTCATCGCGAGTGGCGAAGCGCTTGGAGCCCCACATGTGCGTGGCCGAGTTGACCAGCCAGGTGACGTGCAGGCCGAGGGCTACGCGCAGGAAAACTCCCCATAGCAGCCATGACCATCCGCCGAAAGCGAAGAGGGCGATGCCAACGAGGGTGATAGGCAGCCAATGATACTTGCTGAGCCAGCGATAAAAGCCCTGGCGCGCAAGATCCGGCGCATAGCGGCCAAGCAGGATGGGGTCGTCGTTATGCAGCGAACCGTAGAGAATCCAGCCAATATGCGACCACCAGCCACCATCGCGCGGGGAATGCGGGTCGCCCGGCTTGTCGGTGAGCTGATGATGCAGGCGATGGACGGCCACCCAGTAAAGCGGGCCGCCCTGGAGGGACAGGGTGCCGCAGATGGCCATGAAATATTCCACCCATTTGGGAGTGGTGAAGCCGCGATGGGTCAGCTGGCGGTGGTAGCTCATAGCGATACCCACGTTCTGCCCCAACACCCATAGCACCGACGTAACGAGCAGCGCCGACCAGCTGAAAAAGAAGAGGGCCGCAATGGCGCCGATGTGAAAGATGGCAATCCAGATCCCGAAGACCCAGTTGAACTTTTCGGAAGGCTTCTGCAGATAGAGTTCTGCGTCGGATTCGAGTGTGGCGGTATCGGTTTGTGCTGCGTCTTCAATCAATACTGGCATGGTTTTATCTCAGCTATGACGATAGACCGTACAAGTCTCGTGATTTGTAAGACTTCAGTAATTTCTAAGTGAAAAGGAGGCGGGAGCGGTTAAGTGCTGTCAATAGTGAGGATAGGTAGTGTGATACCCTGTCAGCCGAATAGGAGTTTGGCGATGAAAACTGTCTCCACGGCGCTTTTGCTCACTATTTTTTGCTGTTCCGGGTATGCGGAGAGTCCAGGCACGTGGGAGGGATTTGTGACCGACACCCACTGCGGCACGAATTGCCAGCGCACCTCTTCGATGACTCCTGATCGCGCCTGTGTGCGCCGCTGCGTCAAACAGGGATCAAAATATGGTCTCTGGATGGGGAATCATGTATATCCACTGGAGCCCCAGTCCAAGGCGTCGAAGTTTGCCGCGGAAAATGTTCGCGTGACCGGCCAGATGGCGAACGACACGATTCAGATTACTTCTATTACACCGATCGAGAAGCATTAATCCAGCTTGGATAGTTCACGGATTTCCGCAGTCATGCGTATCGTTTCGGGCTTTGGCGGTGCGTCGTCCAATCGGCCGAAGATCATTTTGCCGGATGCGGTCTGAAGCACGGAGGTCACGCTGATTTCGACCGAACGGCCGATCATGCGACGGGCGTGATCGACGACGACCATAGTTCCGTCATCGAGATAGCCGACGCCCTGGTTATATTCCTTGCCTTCTTTGAGGATGGCGATGTTCATCTTCTCGCCCGGTAATACGACCGGCTTGAGCGCGTTGGCCAGGTCGTTGATGTTCAGTACCGGCACATGGTGCAGATGCGCGACTTTATTCAGGTTGAAGTCGTTGGTGACGATTTTTGCGTCGAGCTGCTTCGCCAGCTCGATCAGCTTGAGATCGACCTCGCGGATCTGCGCAAAGTCTTCTTCAGTGATGTTTACGTTGAGCATCGAATTTGCCTGCATGCGTTGCAGCACATCGAGGCCACGGCGTCCACGCTGGCGTTTGGAGCCGTCCGACGAATCCGCCACCATTTGCAACTCGCGCAACACAAATTCCGGAATGACCAGCGTACCGTCGAGGAAGCCGGTTTCAGCCATGTCGGCGATGCGTCCGTCGATGATGGCGCTGGTGTCGAGTATCTTGACGTTGCGCTTCACCTGACGCTCGCTGCTGAAGAGGTCGCCCAGCGCCGAGAGGTTGAGGAGTTCACCTTTACTGGTGCCGACGACGAGACCTACGTAAGACATGAGCAGCAGAACGAAGATCTGCACCAGACTGCGCGTGCTGCCCGGCGGCAGGCTGTTGGCCAGCACCAGGCTGAAGAGGAAAGCTCCGAAGATGCCGAGGATGCTGCCGATGACGGCGCCGATCAACCGCTTCAGGCTCAGTGCGCGGACACGCTGTTCGAAGACGATGACCAGCGCAGCCCCGCCGGCTCCGGTAACAGCCGAGAGCCATGCAGGGAAGTTAAAGAGGCGAAAGAAATAACAGACAGCGGCAAAAACAAGAACAAAAAGAATGCGTATCAAAACGAGGTCCATAAAGAAACGGAGCCTCCATGAAAAAAACGATCTGTCAGGCGGGGTTTTGGATGTGAAAAAAAGAAGCTCTGCCTGGCACCACGGGAGTATACGCACGGCGGTGCCCGTCGGGCAAAGACTGATTTGCCCCAGATGAAATCGCTTATGATCAGCGTGTCTCTGGAAAGGCCGTCAAAAAGAAAACGTCATTCTGAGCCGGAGGCGAAGAATTTCAACCAGATTGATTTGAGATTCTTCGCCACTTCGTGTCTCAGAATGACGGTGATTTATGACGAGAGAAACGACCTAATATTTCGGAAGTTTCGGATCGACGTCGGTTGCCCAGCCGGTGATTCCGCCTGCGAGATTGGCTACATTCTTGAAGCCGCTCTTCTGCAGGAACTCGGCAGCGCGCTGGCTGCGTCCGCCGGTCTTGCAGTGAATGACGATCTCGCGATTGGGATCGAGTTCATTGAGGCGGTTGGGCAGATCGCCGAGCGGAATGAGAGGCGCGCCGATATTCACGATCTGGTATTCGTGCGGCTCACGCACGTCGAGGACGAAGACATCTTCGCCGGCATCAAGGCGGCGCTTCAATTCAACAGGCGTAATTTGCGGAATTCCATTTTGCATAGCTGCTGGCTTCTCTTCGGGGAAGATACCACAGAACTGCTGGTAGTCGATCAATTTGGTGACCGTGGGATGCGTGCCGCATACCGGGCAGTCAGGATTCTTACGCAGCTTCAGCTCACGGAACTTCATGTTCAGTGAATCGACGAGCAGCAGGCGTCCAATGAGTGAGTCGCCCTTGCCGAGAATCAGCTTGATGACTTCGGTCGCCTGCACGACGCCCAGAAGGCCGGGCAAGATTCCGAGTACGCCGCCCTCAGCGCAGGAGGGAACGAGTCCCGGCGGTGGCGGCTCAGGATAGAGGCAGCGATAGCAGGGGCCGTCTTCGGTGGCGAAGACGCTGGCCTGACCTTCGAAGCGGAAGATCGAAGCATAGGCATTGGGCTTGTTGCCGCTGAGCACGCAGGCGTCGTTGACGAGATACCGCGTAGGGAAGTTGTCGGTGCCGTCGGCGACGATGTCATAGTCCTTGATGATCTCAAGCGCGTTGGCGCTGGTGAGCATCGTCTCGTGCTTCACGATATTGACGTACGGATTCAAAGCCTTCAGCTTTTCCGCAGCTGAGTCGATCTTGGGGCGGCCCACATCGTTGGTGCTGTGGATGATCTGGCGCTGCAGGTTGCTCTCGTCCACTACATCGAAGTCGACGAGGCCGAGTGTGCCGATTCCGGCTGCGGCCAGATAATAGGTGAGCGGCGCGCCAAGGCCGCCGGTGCCGACGCAAAGAACTTTGGCAGCTTTGAGCTTCTGCTGGCCTTCAAGGCCGACTTCGGGCAGGATCAGGTGCCGCGAGTAGCGGGCGATCTCTGCGTTATCAAGTTGCGGCAGGGCCGCGGTTTCTTCGGTAAGAGCTGGCATCTAAATTCTCCAAAATTCTGTCATCCTGAGCGGAGCGAACGATCTGTTTTTTGCATCAGGCCCGGGCCTAAAGGCCCTTGTTAATCCTGCTATTCACCGGGCTAAAGCCCGGTGCTTCTACCCTTACATTGGGGCCGAAGGCGCGTATGCCTGGACGACTAGTCCCAACCGCCGGCGATGGATGGAATGATCGAGAGCGAATCTGCTTCCGTTACCGTGGTAGCTTCTTTTTCGGGAAGGTAGCGCACGTCTTCGTCGTTCAGATAGACGTTCACAAATGCGCGCAGCTTGCCTTCGTCGGAGTAGAGGTGCTTCTTCAGATCGGGATGTTGGACGGTCAATGCATCCAGGGCCTGACCCACAGTCTGAGCATTCACTTGCACGGCGTCCTGCTTATCGACATAAGCGCGCAACGGAGTAGGGATGAAAATCTTCATGGCAGAAATCCTTTCGCAATACGATTCGATGGTTCGGGGATAGACAGGCCCAGGCCTGTCTATGAATGACTGGCAAACCGGCGGTCAACATCGCCCGGCTACCAGTTCCTCCACCTGAATCGTTTCGTCCTCAAAGGATTTGTCTTCTTCCGTCGTTCCCGTCAGCAGGAATGAATTCGTCTGCTGCGCTACGCCTTTTTCGACTGCCGTAATGACATAGGAGCAGCCGAGCCAGTGCGCTTCAGCAAAATCGGTCTTCGACCATTGCGCCGGATGATCCGGATGCGAGTGATAGAAGCCGACGATATCCAATCCGCGCTCGCGCGCCTGCCGCTGAATCTTTACCAGCTCCTGCGGAGCGATGTGGTAGCGGTTATGAGCGGAGTCGGTGCGGGTGTTTCCGGCACGCACGGCATCTTCGACTTCATTCGCACCATCGTGGGAGCAGCCCAGCAACACGCCACAACACTCATGCGGATAGGTCTCTTCGCCATGTTCCCGCAGTGTGTTGTAAACGGATTCGCTGAGCTTAAGCATTAGTCTCGTCTTCCTCCCAGAAGCGTTCACTTAAATATTTGTCTGCCGAATCGGGCAGAACGGTCACGATTACAGATTCACGGCCCGCCGCGGCTTCTTCTTCTGCGATACGCAGGCAAGCTGCAACCGCTCCAGCCGCCGATACGCCAACCAAAAGCCCCTCGGTTCGCGCAAGCCTCTTAGCCATACGATACGCGACTTCGGTTTCAAGCTCCATATCGCGGTCTGCGAGATGGGCGTCATAAATCTTCGGCACAATCGCGGTCGCCATATGTTTCAGGCCTTCGAGGCCGTTAAATGGAGAGTCGGGCTGCATGGAAATGCATTGAATCTGCGGGTTCAGCTCTTTCAGGCGGCGTGTGGTGCCGATGAATGTCCCGCTGGTGCCGAGTCCGGCGACGAAGTGAGTGAGCTGGCCTTCGGTCTGCCGCCAGATTTCGTTGGCGGTGCCGTTGTAGTGCGCCTGCCAGTTGGCGTCATTCCCGTATTGGTCAGCATAGTAAAACTTCTCCGGCTCGGCGGCGGCCAGGGCGCGGGCCTTGCGGATAGCTCCGTCGGAGCCGTCGTTCGGATCGGTCCAGATGACGTTTGCGCCGTAGGCGCCGAGAATCTTCTTGCGCTCAGGCGAGACATTGGCCGGTACGCAGAGTGTGACCGGGAAGCCCAAAGCCGCACCCAGCATGGCGTAGGCGATGCCGGTGTTACCGCTGGTGGCGTCGAGCAGATGCTGGCCCTTACCGAGCCTACCCTGCTCCATGGCTGTCGTCACGATGGAGGAAGCCGCGCGATCCTTCACTGAGCCGCCGGGGTTCAGCCATTCAGCCTTGCCCAGAATCTGGATTCCCGGAAGGTGAGCGGCAACGCGCTCCAGACGCAGCAAAGGTGTATTGCCGATGCGATCGAAAAGTGTCGTGCCCAGCGACCGGGTCAATAATGAGTCAGTTGCCATAAGCGAATGCATTGCAGCCAGCCGTCAAAATGTGCGAGAGTGAAGGTACGCGGCAGCTTACTTCAAGTTTATCCTCTGCCACGTCTTTACCGCTATGCTCAGAAAAACAAAGCAGCTTACCTTCGACGAAATCCTCACAAAACTTCGCAGCTCTCAATTTGATGTAAAAGAGGTGGCCGGGGTCGCAGGGCAATACCGCATTGAGAAATATGGATGCGGTGCGATCGTGGTGCGTGGCAGCGAGGGGAAGGGTTTGGCAGTGGTAGCCGGTCCCGGGTTTGTGCTGTGCGGGCAGATTGCCCACCTGCTCGATCGTGGCTACCAGAAGATGTTGAAAACAAAGAGCCTGGAGATTGCGGCAACGGCCGATCACTTGAAAGCGATTCACCGCTTCAACGAGGAGCTGAAGGAGATTGCGGGTCAGCCCAGTCTCTATAACGAATCGATCGGCACCACCAGCGACGATTATTTCTACGACCGCCTGAAAGGGCGCGATACCAAGCCCATCCCGCGTTCGCCCGCTCCATGGGACAGCGCTGACGCTCACTGACATCTATGAGAATCTGGCGAGCAATTCTGATCCCCTTTCTGCTCGCCGGGTTTGTCTCTGCTCAGTCGCATCCTGCGACGAAACAAGACGATATCTCAGCCGTTTATTCCGCGTTGATGCATGGGCCTGTTTTTCAGGCTCTCGGCCAGCGTCAGGGACAGTGCTGGGCGATTGCGGACACCACGATCAACATTGACGACATGAGTCCGCCGCTTGCTCCCGATGCGCAGCTCAAGCCTCCGAGCTACGATCCCAAACCATTTCAGGAGGCGCTGGCGGACTACTACGCCCGCAAATATCAGCGTCAAACTTTGACGCACGCGGATCAGATCGGCGCTTCCTACAAATTGCTTTCGCCCCAGGAAGCCGCTGCCTTCCGCGCGTCGCGTACCTCTGTCTCCGCCAGCAGCAGCGGGAATGCTGCATGCGGTGGAATCACCTACTTTAGCGACGTTTATTTCAACTCGCACCGGAATGCGGCACTGGTTTACATGCTCAACTGGTGCGGCAGTTTATGCAGCCAGGGCGAGTGGGTTTATCTGGAAAAGCAGGGTGATCGCTGGGCCCAGCGATCCGGGCAGCCTGCCATCACTTCAGGCGCTAAGCCGTTTTGATTCGGAATTAGCGTTTTGCGCGCTCACGCTGGAGTTCCCGGTACACATCGCTCTTCGAAAGACCACGCTCGCGAGCGATGCGTTTGAGCGCATCTTTTTCATCGACATTTTCTGACTTTTGCAATTCGGCGATACGGTCGGTGATGCTGCCTGCGGAGACTTCATCCTTCGACAACGTGCGGGCCTCGACCAGCAGCGTTATCTCGCCGCGAATGCGATCGCGCTGGCTGAGATTGGCAGCAACCTCGGCAACGCTGCCGCGCAGAAATTCCTCGTGTAGTTTCGTCAGCTCGCGCGCCACAACAACACGGCATGCCCCGCCCCAGACTGCCTGCACGTCGCCCAAAGTTTCGAGAATGCGATGCGGTGCCTCGTAAAAGATGAGCGTAGTGCCGTCCTCAGATTTCGTCGCCAGCTCTTCAAGTGCAGCGCGGCGCGCCCCGGCCTTTGCCGGCAGAAATCCCTCGTAGGCGAAATGCTCTGTATTCAGCCCCGATGCAACCAGTGCGCTGAGCGCAGCGTTTGCGCCCGGAATAGGGTATACGGCGATTCCTGCATCAATGGCAGCGGCAGCGATTCGCATTCCGGGATCGGAGATGCCGGGCATGCCTGCGTCGGAGACGATGGCGATGCGCGAGCCCTGCTGCATGGCGGCTAAAAATTCCGGGATGCGTTCGGTTTCGTTGTGCTCGTGGCAGCTGATGGTGGGCGTTGTGATGCCGAAGTGGTTCAGAAGCTTCTGCGTCTGGCGAGTATCTTCGCAAGCGATGCGGTCTGCATCGCGCAGCACGCGGAGAGCGCGGAGGGTAATGTCTCCGAGATTGCCGATGGGAGTGCCGACAAGATAGAGGCCGGGAGCAAGCGGCTGTTTTTCTGATTCTTCAAGACGAGAATCATCGTCGTCCATCGGCATTTAATTCTCGCGTTTGAGCCTGCGGTGCTCGGCCAGCATGCCCATGCTGTGCATCAGGTTCTGCAAGGTCACGATGCCGATGATGCGCTCGCCCTCCGTTACGGGAATAAGCGACATGCGGCCGCCTGCCATGCGGCGGATCATCAGACCAAGCGAATCGCCGGGCTGCGCGACCTGGAACGTGCGTGACATCACGCCCTGCACGTAGCCGTTGCCCTCGCTGCGCAGCGCTTCCAAAATGCCCTGGCGCGAGACGATACCGACAAGGTTCGCGCCGCGTACGACAGGGAACTCGTCCTGCAGGCTGTGAATGGCCTTATAGAGCGCATCTTCGAGTGTGTCTGAAGGCGAAAGTGTTGAGAAGTCGGTGAGCATCACGTCGCGCATCGTGACCGTGTCGACCACTGACTGGAACATCAGTCCCTGATCTTCAAGCTGTGCGCCAATAAAAATGAAGAAACCAGCCATGATGAGCCATGGGCTCAGGCTGCTTCCCAACCCGGAGTTGGGGACGAAGAGGAGTGCTATGCCGCCGAGCACGCCGACGAGGCCGAGGATCTGGCCCAGTCCCGATGCAGCGCGTGTTGCCTGTGCTGCGCCGCGCGTCCGCGTGAAGCCTCCGCGAAGCATACGGCCGGCATCGAGCGGATAGGCTGGAATCAGGTTCAAAACGCCGAGAATGACATTCAGCCAGACGGTGGAGCGCATAAGGTGCGTAGGCGTGACCCAGGGCTTGGCGAAGAGCGCAACTTGCGGCGCCGCCCCCGCGATCAATGCGCCGATGGCAATGGCAAAGCCGAAATTAGCGAGCGGGCCGACGACGGCCAACGATGTTTGTATGCCGCCCTGACTGGCGCGCTCGGCGCTTTCAGGATTGGCATATGAAAAAAGGCCTCCAATGGGAAGCAGCAGGATGCTGCGCAGTTGTATGCCGTGGTAGGCGGCTACGATGACGCGCGCAACTTCGCGCACGACAACGGCCAGCAGCAGTATGAGCCACAGCATGATGGCTCGCCACGACGAGATGTTCGCAAGGTTGGTGGCGAGCAGGCAGAGGCCGAATAGGAGCAGGAAAAAGGTATGGATGCGTAAATCTACGCCCATCCAGCGACCCAGGGGAAATGACCAGCCGCGCATTTGCTCGTTCGTCCTCGTTCCTTAAAGCTTGCTTCTGTCATTGTATGCTGGCCGCGAGGCGACAGATCTTTCGATGCCAGACAAGCAGACATATACGATCCGTTAGTATCGGAATCGATGCGTGTTATTGCGGGAAAATTTCGATCGCGGGTGCTGGTCGCTCCGCGTGGGCTCGATACTCGTCCCACCACCGATCGTCTGCGCGAAACGCTCTTCAACGTACTTGCACCGCGCATCGAAGGCGCCGCGTTTCTGGATTTATATGCCGGCTCGGGTGCGAATGGAATCGAAGCGTTTAGCCGCGGTGCTGCTTCGGTAGTCTTTGTCGAAAAAGCGGAGCCGGCAATCAAGACTATCCGTGGAAATCTCAGTGCGCTGGGAATTCGCGACGAGTGGAAGATGGAGACACGCAGCGCTGCAGCTTCAGTGAAACGCCTCGCAGAGCAAGGCCAGCATTTTGATATTGTCTTTCTCGATCCGCCTTATAAGGCGGCCGAAGAATACGCGCTCGTGCTGCAGTTGCTCGGCGGTGAATACAGTTCTTTGCTTACCGAGGATGCGGTCGTCATCGCAGAGCATCATCGTAAGCAGCTGCTTGAAGAAGACTATGGCGGTTTGCATCGCTATCGGGTGCTTCAGCAGGGCGACGCGGTGCTCAGTTTTTATAAGAATATTATTAATGCGCCGATTTAAATGTAGCTACAATTAAATTCGTGATTGTATGGGACGAGGCGAAGCGTCGAGCGAATCTTGCAAAGCATGGGTTCACAGAGGCTCACGTTGTTTATAACGACCCGGAAAAGGTGACGTTCGTTTAACCTCGCAATGCAGAAGACCGCCAACTAGAGGTAACGATGGTGCGGTTACAAAGCCGTATTCTCACCCTTATTTATGTCGAACGAGGCAACGACATCAGAGTGATTTCATTTCGTGCATCGTCTCGAGTGGAAAGGAGGGCCTATGAAAAAGCTCGCGCAGAAGAGTCTGACAGATTGGGATCGAGTGGAGAGACTGTATGACTCCGATACTCCCATCCCATATGAGCCGGAAGATGGTCCCTATGACCCTAACGATGAAGAGGCTACGGAAAAATATCTATCCGAAGCCATCATCACGCGTGGTACGGGACAACGGGGTCCGCAGAAAACGCCGACCAAGCAGCTTGTATCGCTGAGGCTCTCGCCGGAAGTATTGGATTACTTCAAATCAAAAGGGGCGGGCTGGCAGACGCGTATTGATCAGACATTGAAGTCGGCGATACGCAAAAAGAAAACGGCTTAAGATTGTCGCTCGCCGGTTCTCAAGTCAATGGCGAAGGCTACATCCTTATCTGTTATCAAGTCCCAGCCGGTGCCGATAAGCGTGCTGCTGGTGATGCTTGTGATTTCAATGCCTTCCCAGGAGAGACGCTCGCTCTGCCATGCCTGTCCTTCGCGTCCCCAAGCAAGGATGGAGTGATGCCCGACAAACAGCAGTAGCTGCTGCTCGCGCAATGCTCGCACCTGCAGGACAGGGCGGTAGGGAATCATGCTCCATCGTTGCGGCTCAAGCGTGTCGATGAGATAGGCATAGCCGCCCGAAACCGCGCAAAGCCAGTCAGGATGCGGACAGCTCCATATGCCGGTCGGGGCGGCGGGATCAGCAAAGCCCAATGCACAGGTCGCAAGAAACACATTACCCTGTGCAGGTTTGACCAGTAACTCCATCGCGCCATGTTCTACCTCTTCCGCTTCTTTTGGATAGACGAACTGCCTCGCGGGAGCGATCAGCGGACGCTTTTCCAACGCCTCTGCTGACCAGCTATGTGGAAAGGTGAGATCGATTACTGAGGCGTCTTTCATCATTAGAGCTGAGAACCCGAAACGCCAGGTGCATACTCTAGAATCCACCTTCGCTGTGCCTCAGTGTCAGGAACAGGAAAGCCGCGGGCCTCTTCAATCATGCGCAGAACGTCGCCAGGATTCGAACCGAGTTCTATAAGAACGGCGGCCGTAGTGACGGTAGCTCGTCCTATACAGCCACGGCAGTGTGCTCCAATATGTTTTCCGCTTCTGACAGCATCAACTAGGTAGGAAATGATTTTGCTGAAATCATGACGATTGGTTGGGGTTGTACGGTCTGGGATCGGAAAAGATATAAATTCCATGCCGACTTTCTCGGCAAGTTCGTCTTCTCTTTCCAACCCCAACTCCTTGGCCTCATTTGGTTCAAGGAGGGAAACCAGTACATCAATGCCGGAAGATTTAAGCGCAAGGAGATCATCCTCAAGCCAGTCTTCAGCCCTTGGGCGCGCGACAATCGCCACGCTTGGCTTTCGACTGTGGTGAATCCAATAAACATTCTTCATTGAATCATCCGACAAATTGTTCGACGCGTTCGCGCACGCTTAACACATGCTCTGGAAGCGATAAACGGCTGCCCTCTTCAAAGATCGGGATCAGCTTATCGAACTCAGGGCCGGAGTGCGCTCCGGTAAGCGCAATGCGTACCGGATGAAAGAGGTCTTTACCTTTAGCCCCGGTTTCAGCTTTGATCTCGTTCATCCAAAGTTTGAATTGTTCCGGAGTCATCGGGTCTTCCCATGCGCGGATGCGATCCGCGAATGCCGCGAGCACTTTCTGGGCGGCTTCCGACCGCAGGATGGTTGCGTTCTCCTCGTTTGCTGCGGCGAGGGTTGCGTCGAAGCGAAAAATGAAGTGTGTTTTTTCCGGAAGCTGTTCCAGTCGGTCCACGGAGGGCAGAAACAGCGCGATGAGCTTAGCGAACCAGCTTACGATCGCAGCGTCGACGAGACCGCGCGCAGGCAGCAGTCCCGCCTTCTCGAAATAAGGCCATGCGAGATCCATGACTCGTGCCGGATCGGCCAGCTTCAGATAATGCCGATTGAGCCAGTGCAGCTTGTCGAAGTCGAACACAGCAGGCGACGCAGTCACGCGCTCGAGCTCGAACTCTGCGATCAGTTCTTCTGGCGTAAAGGTCTCGCTGGTGCCGTCTTTCGCTCCCCAGCCCAGCAGCGCCAGGTAATTCACCAGCGCTTCCGGCAGAATTCCCATCTCGCGAAAGCTGGCGATGGAGGTTGCGCCGTGGCGCTTCGAAAGCCGCTCGCGGTCGCTGCCGAGAATGGTTGAAAGGTGCGCGAACTTCGGCACCGGCCAGCCGAAGGCTTCGTAAATGGCAACCTGCTTCGGCGTATTCGAGATATGGTCATCGCCACGGATCACATGCGTGATCTCCATCAGCGCATCGTCGACTGTTACAACATAGTTGTAGACAGGTACGCCGCTTGAGCGCACAAGGATGGGATCGCTGACTGTTTCGCTTGCAAACTCCACATCGCCACGGACAATATCGTGAAAACGTAGCGGTCTCTCCGGAATGCGCAAGCGCACAGCAAATAATTCGCCGGACGCGGCGCGGGTATCTGAGTCGGCTTTCAGAATCGTCCGGCACTTGCCGGAGTAGACCTGCGGGCGATGCTCGGCGATGGCCTTCTGCCGCTCGGCTTCCAGTTCCTCTGCCGTGCAGAAGCAGCGGTAGGCTTTGCCTTCGCTCAGAAGCTTCTCGGTGTGCTCGTGGTAAATGCCGAGCCGCTCTGACTGCCGGTATGGGGCATGCGGGCCGCCAATCTCCGGGCCTTCATCCCAATCGAGGCCGAGCCAGTGCAGGTCTTCAATGAGCTGCGATTCGTGCTCTTCCTTGCTGCGCTCGACGTCGGTGTCTTCGATGCGAAGAATGTATTTTCCACCCGTGTGACGCCCTACCAGCCAATTGTAAAGCGCGGTGCGGGCGTTGCCCACATGCAGCAGCCCCGTCGGCGAAGGCGCGAAGCGCACGCGCGTTTTGTTCGTGTCCATAGTTAATTTGAGGGTATCAAGATTCAACCTGTGTGGGCTTTCAGGTATGCGGAAGGCTCGAGGATGGCTTTAGCGAAAATGCTCCCATCCGTCGACATCAAGCGAGGTATGGGATCCGTCTCTGCTTGTGATTTCCATCCACGGTCTGCCCTTGCGATGTTGCTTCATGCCACCGATCAAGTGAATGGGAATCCCAGCAATTTTTCGTGGCACCTTGACGCTTGGGGGAGCGGTGAAGAGCAGTTCGTAATCCTCGCCGCCGTGGAGGGCGAGATGAAGAGCCGACGGAATCCAGCCGTCCTGCTCCGCCTTTCGGGCGAGGGGATGAACAGGAACGATGGCAGCGTCAACTTCGGCGGCCAGATTCGATTCTTCGCACAAATGTGCGAGATCAGTGGAAAGGCCATCGCTTACATCGATGGCCGCAGTTG
>Ga0206951_1123_pt1 | contig 17519 bp, 16 predicted proteins | sample Alteio_BWOrgHeat_38_FD_152974 | JGI IMG/M metagenome (GOLD analysis project Ga0206951, IMG submission 152974) | Enriched cells from forest soil in Barre Woods Harvard Forest LTER site, Petersham, Massachusetts, United States -... | ecosystem: Environmental > Terrestrial > Soil > Temperate forest >... | reverse complement strand
AGTGTTCATTGACTGGTACCAACGAGGCCTTATCTTTCGCGGGAAGAGGGTTGTTAACTGGGATCCAAAGCTGCAAACGTCGGTGTCCGACATTGAAACACTTCGGGAAACGCGGCGAGGAAAGCTGTATCACATTCGCTACCCCTATACCGATGGATCTGGCGAGATTGTGATTGCGACAACCAGGCCCGAAACGATGCTCGCGGACGTGGCGGTTGCCGTGCACCCCAGCGATGCGCGATACAAAGATAAGGTTGGGAAGACCCTCCTGCTCCCCCTCGTGAACCGCGAGATTCCAGTCATCGCAGATCCATATCCCGATCCTGCATTTGGAACCGGCGCGGTCAAGATCACCCCCGCCCACGACCCTAACGACTATCAAGTCGGTATTCGGCATGGCCTTGATATGCCGGTGATCTTGGATCCGCAGGCTCGAATCTGTCTTGAGGGTCCCTATTTCGGCATGGACCGCAACGAAGCTCGTAAGCAGATCGTTCATGACCTCGAACAAAACGGCTTTCTAGTGAAAATTGAGGACCACGACATCCCAATCATCATTAGTGATCGGAGTGGCGAGGTGATTGAACCTCTTCTCAGTGAGCAGTGGTTTTGCGACCAGGCTAAACTCGCGGAACCCGTAATCCAGGCGGTTCTCACCAAAGAGGTCGCATTCCACCCAGAAAGATACGATCGAATCTTTATCGAGTGGATGCAAAACATCCGGGAGTGGTGCTTAAGCCGGCAGCTTTGGTGGGGGCATCGAATCCCCGTCTACTATACGGAAGATGGAACTACGTATGCCGCCATGACTTGGGAGGACGCTCAACGTCAAGCAGGAGATGAAGCGATTGTCCGACAAGACGAGGATGTACTTGATACGTGGTTTAGTTCAGGCCTTTGGCCGTTCGCAACACTTGGGTGGCCCGAACAGACGGAAGATCTAAAACTATTCTATCCAACTAGCTGTTTGGTAACCGACCGGAACATCATCAACCTATGGGTAGCAAGGATGATGATGATGGGATTCGACTTGACGGGTGAGAAACCGTTCTCCGACGTCATGATTTACGCCACAGTTATGCGGGAAGACGGCCGAAGAATGAGCAAGAGCCTTGGCACCGGAGTTGACCCAATGGAGATCATCGAAAAGCTCGGCGCCGACGCCTTGCGCTACACGCTTCTTAGCCAAACAGGAGAGAACCAAGAACTTCGCTACAGCGAGAAGAAGACGGAGGAAGCGCGAAACTTCTGTAACAAAATCTGGAATGCCACCCGGTTCACGCTGATGAATATCGAAGGGCCCATTGATGACCACGGCCAATTGACCACAGTTGATAAATGGCTCCTCAGTCGCCTCTATCACACCGAAAAGCAGGTTCGCGAAGCCTATGACTCTTACAACGTCCAGTCTGCCTGCCAGGCAATGTATCGATTCTTCTGGTCGGAGCTGTGCGACTGGTACATCGAAGTATCCAAGCCGCGTCTAAACGACCCCGCCGATCGAAATACTCCGCAGTGGGTGCTACTGACTGCTATCGATGCGTTCCTCAGGATGATGCACCCTGTCATGCCTCATATTACTGAGGAGTTGTATGAGCACCTCCCACTCAATGATAAGTCTCATTTTCTTATGAGTGCAACTTGGCCTGTGCAACCGGAAAACCTTAACGAACCAGAATCCGAAACCCAAATCGAACGAATCTTCGAAATCACACGAGCAGTTCGAGCCCTTCGCGTCGGGCTCGAACTGCAGTCCATGAAAATGATTCCGACACTCTATGTCGAGGGCGATCTTCAAGGAAACGACTCTGTCCTGGCTTCTCAATCATGGGTTCAGGAGATTCGTTATGGCCGACCACAAGGAGAAAGATTCGTATCCGCGACCGCCGAAGGGGTCGATGTTCACATTCCAATTGCCGGCCTGGTCGACGCAGACAAGGAACTCGCCCGGTTGAATAAAGATGAAGAGAAGACTCAGGGGGACCTGCAGAAGCTGGAAGCCCGACTATCTAACCCTCAGTTCATCGAACGCGCCAAACCAGAAATCGTCGAACGAGAACAACTCACTGCCCAAGAACTAAGAGATAAGCTGGCTAAAATTCAGGATCGTCGACGACTCTTGCAAGAGTAAGCTACTCCCGAACGAATGTGCCGTCCGCGAAGTCGAACACAATGTCACCTTCGCGGTCGGTTCGACAGATATGTACGCCATCCGCGTTCAGACGGTCGACGACTTCCTTGTGCGGATGGCCGTAACGGTTATTCTTCCCGCAGCTGAGAATTGCGAATTCGGGATGTACGTTCTCGATCCAGCCTTCCGACGTTGCCGAGCGGCTACCGTGGTGACCCGCCTTCATAATCTCGGAATGCCAATCCGCGACGCCTTCCATAAGCTCCTCCGCCTTCACGGGAGCGTCGCCGCTAAAGACGGCAGAGGCTTTGCCATCTTCAATTCGTACAAACATCGAACCATCGTTAGTCTCTTCATGTTCGGTGATCGCTGGACACTCAATCCTGATTTTGAAGTTTCCTAGATCACCCTGTAATTCCGGCCCCAGCCATCTAACCTCTTCCGGTTTTCGACCCCATTTCCTTAGTTGTTCAAGCAACTGGGAGTTGTGCCTGAAGTATTTGGAGGCCGCGATCGTTGCATTGGGGAACTCGCGCACGATCGCACCCGTGCCACCGATGTGATCCATGTCCGGATGCGAAAGGAGGATCAGATCGACGCCTGTCACGCCCATCGCCTTTAGTTTCGGCACCACGATTCTCTCTCCCGCATCCATTCTCGCGTCCCTCGGACCGGTGTCGATTAAGATAGTTGTGCCAGCAGTCTGAAATACCGCACAGTCACCCTGGCCAACGTAGAGGAACGACAACCGAGTTGGCTGCGGCCAGAACCACCCAACCACGCACCCAAGGCACAAGCAAGCTAAACCGCCCGAAACCCACTTAAGGTTGAGCAACTCGCCTCCGGTAGGTGAAAGCCCAAGTGCCATAGATTGCAACTAGCCAATAGCCGCTAAACGGAGGAACGGAGACCGAGCTGCCTACGCCACCCAGCCAGCCAAGAACATTCAACATCCAGTGAGCAAGAGGTGCAAGGAAATGGACCGCAACCTCTACGCCGACCGCCGGTAGTAGCAGCGAAACCGCATAGGCAGCGAAAGCCCCAACCACAAGCAATGGTGTACACCAGCACACCAGAACGTTCGATAACATCGAAAGTAGGGGCACGGCCCCAAAATAGTATGCTGAAAGTGGTAACACGGACAAAAGAATCACCATCGACAGTCGAAAGAACTCGTTAGTAACCCTAATAACTCGGTCTTTGAGATTTTCTGGTTCCACACGCCCCTTCTTAAAGAAAAAAGCGACACAAGCAACTGTGATAAACGAGAGCTGGAACCCGGCGTTAAAGATCGAATGGGGATCCCAGAGAAGGTATCCGATCCCAGCCAGCGACAAAGCACTCAGGGCGTCCGGTTCCCGTTTTAAGAGGAACGCGGACAAACCAAGAATCGACATTATCGAGGCCCTCACAATCGCCGGGTTCAATCCTGCCGCGATTGAATAAAGACAAAGGATCAAACCGAGCAACAAAAGCTGAATGCTCCTGGGAATAGGAAAGAATCGAAGGGAAGCAGTTACAAGAAAACCGAAGGCAAAGACTTGAAGCCCAGAAGCAGTAACGATATGCATCAATCCACTCTGCTTCAACTCCTGCTGTGTGGGGCGGTCGAGCATCGTACGAGCATTGAAGCACACCGAGTCGACGAGAGCCGCAGAATCTTGAGGCAATGCTCGATCAAAGAAATCGATAAACGAACCACGCCAACTCGAAGCTAGTTGAGAGACCCAGGACCCCTTTTGCACAACCTCAATTTCATCTAGTTGAATTCGCCCCTCGATACCCATCGCGGAGGCATAGCCTTCTGCAACGTCTCCAACTGGGTTCTCGACGCCTGAAATTCGAATCTGGTCTCCTAGAACTGCCGGGCTCGACTCACGGGTAGAAAGCTCGAGTGTTCGACCATTAACTTGCACGTTAAAGACCTGAGTGCTTTGATAAAGCTTTGGGACGGAGCTGACGGTTCCGATACCGTGAATCGGAGTAGATTCAAAAACCGGTCGAACTGGGGCGGGCGAAAGGATTAATCCGAACCCGAATGCAGAAGCGAGCAAAAGTCTCCCGCGTAGCGGCCGAACCAGTATGAGGAATCCCGCCAACGCCAACAGAGCAAACGGGATTGCGACCGCAATGAGGCCGATGATCAGGCCGATCACCAGAAGTACAAGTGGTCGCGCCTCAACTTCTTCCCTCATCCTTCCACCTGGCGAGACGTCGCTCCGCAATCTCTCGAATACTCAGTTCCTTGACGTCAACGTCGCCTGGCCTTAATGTGTTTTCAACTTCGGCTACAAACCGTTCAGGCAGCGGGCGGACACCAAACCGCACGTCCTTGAACAGGCTAGGCTCACCCGACAACTCACCCAATCGATTCAGGATTTTATCCTTAATCATCCGCAATTCCTGCGCCCAAGCCGAACCCTGTACTGCCACCCACACCGTGCCTCTCCCGTATCGGTCCGGATGCGATCTCTCCGCAAGCATAGGTCCCACGACTTCTGCCCATCGCCGCATCGTGGCTTGTGCTCGTGCAGCACGCAACACCTCGTCATTGCCCAGTGCAACGTGCAGGACGTCTTTAACCTTCTTCATGATTCTCTTATCCGGCCCGCTTCGACTTCGAAAACCTTTGCGGAATCCAAGATTCTCGAGCCAGCCGAGGATGCTTCTGTACAAGTAAGAACCGCTTGGCCTGCTCTTTCCAGTACCACGTCGATTAATTGACCTCTTCTCGATTCGTCTAAGTCTGAGAGGATATCGTCAAGCAAAAGCAAAGGCGGGATGCCCAATTCTTGACGCGCCAGCCCGAGCGTCGCCAGTTTCAGAGAAATCACCGCCGTTCGCTGCTGCCCTTGTGAGCCAAACATTCGCGCGTCCCGCTCCCCAATGTCGATCCCGAGATCGTCACGATGTGGTCCCACGCTTGTGCCCCCTCTTGCGACGTCTGCCGATCTACTCAAGCTTAAGCCCTGAAGCAAAGATTCTGGCGAGAATGCTGGGTCTTTAGCCTCGATCCTTAATCCGATCTGTTCGCCTGCGCCAATCTGTGAATGTGCCTCAGATGCCAGAGGAGACAAGCGCTCGACGAATCCCAGGCGCGCAATTCGCATCGCCGCCCCGTGAGTCGCAAGATGCTCTTCCCACGGTTCAAACAATTCAGGCGGTTGCATCCACTCACGGGAATCACGCAGCAAGGCGTTTCTCTGCTCCAGAGCGCGCTTGTAGTGGGTGAAGTGGCGTAAGTATGCCGGGAAGAGTGCGCTAAGCTCCAGATCTAAAAATAATCTCCGGTCGGAAGGCTCTCCTCGTACGATCGCCATGTCCAGCGTGCTGACGCAGACGCAAGGGAGCCGTCCAATCAGATCGGCAGCTCGTGGGAGCGTCAATCCATTGATCGCCGCACGCTTTCGAATCCCCGATTGCAAAGTTACGGAGAGGCTTGTCTCACTTCCCTCAAGTTCCACCAACACAACTGCCTTTGACAGCCCTTGAAGGATTGCCTCCGCGTCACGTTGACCTCTCAACAGCCGGGTGGTCGACAGAAGGTAGATGGCTTCCAGAAAGTTTGTTTTGCCCTGCGCATTTTTTCCGGATAAAACATTGAAACCTTTCGACAGAATCACAGTCTCACTTTGAAAGTTCCTAAAACCCTCGAGGTGTACGGACGATACGGAGAGGTCTCGATCCTCGGGCGGGCTTTTCCCCTCCGTATTAAGAATTCCGGCTTTTATCATTAAAACTTACCGTTACTGTTAAGGCGGTCTGCAGTGTGGAAAACTCTAATACCGGTTAAATGAATTCCCGCTCTGAGCATCAAAAACGAACCTAAAACATCTCAAAACCTGCACAAGGTGAACGTGGAAAACCAAGTGGAAAACTCTTCCAAAGTATAACTTTGGATTGTAAGTTCTTAACACATGATTAGCGGTCCCCAGCATTCCACATTGATTCCACATACACTAGGCCTTTTTCCTGGATAACTAGAGTAGGCCGTGTTGCCGTCCATATTTCATGACCACGGCTTCGGCCAAGTAGATCGGGTGTACGTTTGGCAACGATGGCACGTTTCGACGGCGAGCGATCGGCATCCAGAGCTCCGTCAGCATCCGATTCTGGGTGACATTTGAGAGTTCTGGAAATCGATCGCAAAACCTTCGTAGCGCGTAATACTCCTCTTGAGTCATTCCCCGCAGCTCTCCCACATGAACCTCAAGAGGGTGGAGGCCCACGGTATGCGGCGCCGCCGCAAATACCACGGGCGATCGCCGTTCGTAGCACACGACGGTGTTTGCGATTAGATCGCCAAGGCGCTGTGATTTAGCATTCGTGAAGATTGCCAAAAACCCGACGAAATAGAGACCAGGAATCATGTCTGCCGGACGCATGATATTTCGACCAAGAGCGGCAACAAAATTTATAGGTGTTCCATCTGCCAGCCGGACCCGTATTCCAAACGCTTTTTTCCCTACCGTTTGGCCGTTCCATAAGCCCTCTAATACGATGAAATAGCCAAATGGCAGAATGAAAGACATGAACAAAACGATTCCGGATGCAAGGCGAGAATCCACCACGGAGCCGATGTAGGAGACAATTAGGGCAGCACCGAAAGTTATGGCGCCGGCGAGAATTAGATCAATAATATGCGCACCCACGCGACTTCCCAGGCCCGCGAGCCGGTAAGTTAAGATCGTCTTCTCGGGACTGAGGATCGTGAGATCTTGATCCATTAGGGGATGCTACCTGTGAGGCAATGCGGATGGTACCGACTAAGAGATTTTGGGTGATGGTCGCAGCCGGTATTCCGCTCGCTGCCGTCGCCACATTGGTTGGAAGTCCGTACATCGCTGTTGTTTACGACATACTCCTGATCGCCACCGCCTACGGAACCACGTTGTTGGCGCCATCAACTGCCAGGCTTGCAATCAAGCGACGGTTCGACTCGGTATTGTCAGTTCGGGCAGTCAACAAAATTACACTTCTGATTGAAAACGACGGCCTTGAGACTATATCCGGCTTGCTTCGCGACGAACCTCCACCTTTTTTTGAGGCGACCCGTAAAGAGTTTAGGGTCGAGATTCCTTCACAGCGTCCGCTTGTCTTGACCTACTACGTAACTCCCTTTGAAAGAGGGGCCGAGTCGTTTAGGGGCACGTACTTGCGAATAGATTGTCCACTTGGGCTGGCGCTCAAGCAAGTGCGACTTCCAACGGAAGAAGCAGTAAGGGTCTACCCAAATGTCCTTGCTCTCCGTGAATTCGATCTTCTAAAGCAGCAAGGAAGATTGAAGGAGCTAGGAATTCGGAAGTCCCGGATGCGTGGTTTAGGCACCGAATTTGAGTCACTGCGGGATTATTCGGAAGGAGACGATTACCGGAAAATCGACTGGAAAGCCTCGGCACGACGAGGAAAGCTGGTGGTTCGACAATTCGAGCAGGAGCGAAACCAATCGGTGATTGTGTGTATCGACATTGGGCGCCACATGCTGGCTGAAGTCAACGGAATCAGGAAACTTGACCACGTATTGGATGCCCTGCTGATGCTGACGAATGCCGCCGCCATGGCGGGAGATTTTGTGGGCTTGCTGGTTTATGCGGACACCGTCCGGCGGTACATACCGCCTCGAAAAGGCCGAGGTCAAGTTGGCGTGATCATTGAGGCCATTCACGATCTGGTCGCGGAGCCGGTCGAATCCGACCCTGTTGCAGCTTTTTCTTACTTGAGCGCACGGTGGAAGCGTAGATCACTCCTCGTCAATTTCACCGACTACGAGGATGTAGATCGAGGCCGCGACCTGGCAACCGCGTTCGGTCCACTCGCACGTCGGCACCTCGCCCTTATCGTTAGAGTTCAGGACCCGAAAATCGACGAGGTTCTGCAATCGAGTGTTCAAAATGTCCAGGATATGTATCGCAAGGCGGCTGCCAACTTCCTGATGGAAGATCGCCGCGCCGCCAGCGCGATCGTCGGCGCTGCAGGCATCCACAACCTCGACTCCGAACCCCAGGACCTCGCTGCCAAACTCGTCAGCTTCTACTTCAACGTCAAAGAACGAAGCCTCTTATAACGGGACACGGGACAGGCGGCGCTTCGCGCAAAGCGGAAGATGGGAAGGTGATTGAGTCTCGGCGCATGCTCAAGTCGCCGGATCGTTCTTGCCGGCGTTTTGCTTGGGATGGGCACGAAAACTGGCGACTGGAGGTACTTCGCGCTGTAGACACCCTTTCTGCCAAAATATCATCCATGGCCAAATCGCTCCACGACTTCGTGTCCGATGCTCTCATGACGGTCCAGGAAATTACACCTGAAGAGGTCGAAGAGATCCAAGCAAGAGGCGGTTACACGATCCTAGACGTTAGGGAGCCGAATGAATACTCGGAAGGGCATCTCGTTGGCGCCATAAATGTTCCAAGGGGATTCCTCGAAGTGAAGGCCGATCTGGAGCACTACAAGCGGGACGATCGGCTAGCCGATCGAAGTCAGCACATAGTTTGTTACTGTGGCGGCGGCCACCGAAGCGCTCTGGCAGCCAAGACTCTGATGGAGATGGGGTTCGATCATGTGATGAGCATGCAAGAAGGCTGGACCGGTTGGACAAATCGTGGTTTGCCAACAACGCTAGACTGAGTTTCTGCGTACTGTCAATATGCAATCGCGTAACGTTCTGGCTTTAATTCTTGCAACCGCTCTCGTCGGCTGCTCTTCGACGCGTCAGCAGGTCGTGGGAACTTGGAAAGGGGAAATAGCCGCGAAGTCGGCCTCGGACAGTCAGACGGCCGACAAAGATAAGAGCTTTTCGGATGGCATAAGCAAAAGCATCGGTGAAGGCCTAAAGAGTTTCGTGTCGGCCATGATTGGGCCGCTGACGTTCGAATTCAACGACAAAGGCCGATACAAGCTTACGATGCGTGTAGGCAGCCAAGAAGGTAGCTATACCGTGAATGGGAACGAAGTCAAAATCGACAGTGACGACGGAAAGAGCCACTCGGTTTTCACGCTTGGCGACGATGGCAAGACGATGACGTCCAAGAAAGACTTCAAGTCGGACGAAACGTTCGTTCTGAAAAAGCAGGTTGAATAGCCAGACATTCCACAGCCTACAACACGATCCCAGCTCGGGTGATGTCGTGCAGGTGGATCATGCCCACGGGTCGATGTTCCTCATCGACTACTGGAAGTTCAATGATTTTGAAGGCTTCCAAGATCTCCAACGCCTTCACGGCCATCATGTCGGGACGGGCGACTTTGGGATTGCGGGTCATAAGAGAGGACACAGGGACCGAAAGATCGTCCTCCCCTCGGTTCAAATAACGTCGTAAGTCGCCATCTGCGAAGAATCCCACGAGTTTGCCCTCCGCATCGATCACGCTCGTCGCGGCGAGCTTGGATCGAGTCATTACGAACAGCGCTTCTCGTACCGGGCGATCTTCCAGAATCATCGGGTTATCGTCGCCCCGGTGCATAAGATCCGATACCTTTGTCAGCAACTTGCGCCCGAGCGACCCGCCCGGGTGTCGAAGCGCATAATCGTCGGGGCCAAAACCACGAGCTTCCAGCAACACCAAAGCCAAAGTATCCGATAGAGCAAGCATCGCTGTGGTGCTTGAGGTCGGCGCAAGATTCATGGGGCACGCCTCAGCCTCAATGGGTAACACCAGTGCCACGTCAGCGTTTTTCGCGAGCTCGGAATCGGGATTCGATGTGATCGCGATCAGCCCCGCCTTGATGTGGCGAATGTAGGGAATGATCCGCAGAACCTCTTCGGTTTGGCCCCGATGTGAGTAGGCGATCACCACATCGTCGCCGGTGATCATTCCGAGATCTCCGTGTACTGCCTCGGCCGGGTGCACGAAGAACGAGGGCGTACCGGTAGAGGCGAATGTCGCAGCCGCTTTCCGGGCAATCAACCCGGCTTTGCCCATGCCGGACGTAATCACACGCGCAGGACACTCGAGAAGGAGCTCGATTGCTTCCAAGAAAAGCGGTCCTATCGTGCTTTCCACGGAAGCCACAGCTGCCGTTTCCAGCCTTACAACACGCAGAGCGGCTTCAATCAAACGATCGCTGTTCAACCCTGCGCCACTCGCAAAAACTCCTGCTCCGCATCCATGCACCATTGCCCATTCTTTAGTTTGGCGGCCACCGTGGGAAAACGGGTCGGCAAATCGACGATTGGGATCAGTTCAAGGTCGTGAAGGAACGGATACACGATTATTTTCCCATCCAAGGTGCGGTTTTCGACTGCTGCCAAACCATCTTTTGCCCCCGCCATTCCAGATATGGCCGCAACCGAAGTGTTCGTGTCTAGGGCGCCGTCCGTAACTTTGGCGAGTACCGACCGCATATCCTGTGGCTCGGAACCGCTCGTTCCAAATAGAAAAACCTGCTTTTCAATCAGGGAATCCAAGTCAAGGGGATGCTTCACCGGAGCGGGAATCCCCGCAAATATATTCACGACTGCGCCGTGCTCAGCCCGCTGGATCGAGTCTTCGACGAGCGCCGGGATCGGCGCCATGAGGCCAAAGTAGCTGAATTTCTCATCTGCCGGAAGTGCCTTGGAATTGGACGAAGCGAATCCCGAGTTCGACTTTCCGATTGCCTCAACCTTGCGCGCAACCGTTTTAAGGCGGTTGTCGTCAACGTCGGTGGCCACGATACGAACTCCTTCGAGCCCGGCTGAGATATCGCGGATCACATGCATCTGACCCATGGGCCCGCCTGCGCCGGCAATAAGAATGCGATCGTTCGGGCGGATCTCGCCCGTAGGCGGAATCATTTTGTAGCTCGCCGATGGATCTGAGCCGGTCGTGCCGATCCAACGTGTGCCTCCATAGTGGATTCGACCGACTCCCACCGTAACCGGCTTGCCGATCTTCGCTCCATTCAGCACGATGTTGAGAATCGCGCCCTTAGCGAGTTTGTCATTGAGGACCTCGATTTTAGAAGCATCGTGTCCGAAGTACACAATGTCATCGAGCGACTCCTCAGGAAGCGCCCCGAGGTTCTCGATTCTTTCACCCGGCAATTCCAGGTTGTCGCCTGTCCAATAGTAAGTCGGAACGCCTAAGCTCAAAGCAACGTGCGCCGTAGTTGGATCGTCGACGACGACTAGCAACTTGCCCCCCGGCTTTATCGTCTGCCGCGATGGGCTCGCATACGAGTTCTCAACGCACGCCCATGGCTCAACGAGTGCTACCGCAGAGTCACCTCGTGAGTCGTCTACTCGGATCATGTACCCCTCCGGCACATCCGGATCGCCGATCACCCGCTCATCAAGAACGATATACTCCTGCAAACCGCCTTCAAAGTTGTATCCGAAAGCGCCGTTAGACCCGGCTGTTTTTAGGTCGCGATAATCGGCCTGAACAATGTATCGGTCGCCAACTTGATAGTGCGTTACCTCGTTACCGATCTCTACGACTCGGCAGACGACCTCGTGGCCGGGCACGGTTGGCTGTTCGCCGGGAACATAGCTTGAAATTTCTGCCAGCACGTCTGGGTCAAGCCCGGTCAGAACGTCACTTTTGCGAACATGCCCGCTGAACTGCGCCAACAGCTTTAAGTCGGAGAAACAGAGACCTACGGCCTCCGTTTTTACCAATATCTGATGAGGTCCAGGATGCGCAACCGTTTTTCGCGCGTTTAATGTCAGTTCGCCCGGTCCGACGAGTTGAATTGCAAATTGGGTTTCAGGAATTGAGGCCATGAGTTGGATTGTCTCCCGTTCTAGTTCAGCATCACTTGTCCGCCCGTCACCGGAAGGGCCTGACCAGTCTCGTACTGTTGCTCGACCAAATAATAGATCGCCCGCAACACATCGAGAACTGAGCAGCCGCGACCCATCGGTACTTTTGCTTCGTAAAAGTGGCGCACATCGTCGGTGGTCTTCGCGCCTGGCACTTTGCCAGCTCGCAGGTACTGAGCGAACAAGCCGTTCTCTGGATCCGACCACAACGGACCGTCGAAGAAGTTCCCGGGGCAAATCGAGTTCACTTTGATACCATCTTCGATCAACTCCAACGCGAACGATTGCGTGAGTCCTATCCCACCAAATTTACTGCCAGCGTAGGCGCCATTCTTGTTGGAGCCTTCTAGCCCAGACTTGGAGTTGATTTGAATGACGTCCGTCCACAGGCTAGCGTCAACTGCGTGCTGAATCGCCATCACTGGAGCAGCATGCTTCACCATCAGGAAATAACCCATGTAGTTGACCCGAGTGACGAATTCAAAATCTTGGTCGGCTAGGGTTTTAACGCTGCCAGCCTTTAGGACGCCGGCGTTCGAAATAAGGATATCAATCCCGCCGAATCGGAGGACTGCCTCGTGGATCGCTTGGGCCACCGATTCCGAGTTTGTGACGTTGATTGCCAGTCCGACGCACCTTTCCGCCCCCACCGTTTCGTTGATCCTTTCTGCGGTTGCTATCGCACCTTGTACGTTCAGGTCGGCTACGCAAACAACCGCGCCCTCTTTTACGAGCCCCTCCGCGATGCCTGCCCCGAACCCTTGCGCAGCGCCGGTCACAAAAGCCACTTTTCCAGCAAGGCGTCCGCCCCAATCCGGCTTCTCAGCGACAAACGTCCCCAATCCATTAATGGTGATGGCGGTTGGAGTCCGGCCCCGGAGTTGGTCGCTAACCGAAAGAACGTCCGTGTCGGATTCAAGCGTCAAAGCATCTGGACAGCCTTCAGCTTGCCACCGAACAAGCGCCAATCGCGCCGATTGGCGCAACAGCACTCGTAGCGCCGGAGCGATATCGTTGATGCGAGGGTCAACGGACATACTCACACTCCTCGCCCCAAAAGGGGTTTGAATGGCATCACATTCGACTCTCGCAAAAGAATGGATTGCGGAGCAATCCGACGTCGGAGGCGTCTTTGGAAAATAGCCAGGGTGTCGCAGACCCCTGGTAAGTTGCAGAACCCATCCCGACTCTGGAGGAGTCGCAGAAATCCGAAGCTGTACAACCTTGAACTACTCTTCGCAGCCCTTTCAGGGCAGGGCATCTGGCTGTGAATGTTCCCAGGGCTACGCCCTGGGCTTTGCCATTCTGACCCCTTCGGGGCCGACTGTATTGGAATGAACAGGCTCATTTGGGTTCAACAGGCTCCTTGGTTAGACGGACGTTAACGACTCGTGTTGGTGCTCGCTCTGGCGGAACGCGCCTCTGACGAATAATTTCTGCGCCGCTTCCGGGACGGGCTGGCCACCTTTGCATTGGGGCACGAGCGGAATCCGCTCGGTTGTATTGTGTTCCGTTCCCGCTGAAAGTGTGAAACCGGCTCGAGTTAGGACGTCAACGTATTCCGAGAGCACCCTCGGACTGTTGCGGTTGGGCACGAACTCAACTGCGCCAATATCAAGGTCTCGAAGGCGCCGCGCCAAATCGTTGGGATCGGTTTCGAAGCCGCTGATCGGCGTCATGCCGTCTGCGATGATCGGATAGCAGAGGATTCCTCCGAGCTCCTGAATCAACTCGCGAGCTTCCTCGAACGTAACGAAGCGCTCGTCGATGTATGCCACCCGCCCGGCCTTCATCAGATGCGTCCGAATCTCTGCTTGTACGCCAACTGCGTCGTTCGGATCCGCGTTCGCCGCCGTTTGAAACAGCGTAGTCAACGGTTCTGCACGTTGGTCCAGAGGCGTTAGATCGAAAAATGCTTCCTGAAATGCCTGCGCCACATGACGTTCCTGGAGGACAACCGTCTCTTCAGACACGCCGAATTTCACTGCGACATCGCGGACGATCGAGTCAGCGTCCAACTCGATCTCAATTCCTGCCTTAAGAAAGGCTCTCGAAAGCAGTTCAACCATCGCACCCATTCGGGCTTGATCGCCGGAGCGAATCGCATGGAGGAGTTGCGACGCTCGCGGGGTTGGGTGCTCGAACTTTCGAAGCGCTTTGCCGCAGATATACATCTTTCCCGGGTTGCCAGGATCGTTGATCTTAATGCCTTGCTCTGCGAGGGACTCGATGCGACAGACGATCTCAATTCCGAATAGAGCTTCAATACCCTTGCTTGCCGCTTTCTTGGCGAAGGACTCATAGACCGTGAAATCGTAATAATTGCTGGCTCCAAGAATCTCCACACCCTCGGATGAAGCTTGCTGCAGCGCCTCGTCCACTGTGTTGAAAGCTGAGAAATTTGGCGGCAGATGAATATGCGTGTTGACTAGGGGCGAGTGTCGGCTCATTTGCCTCCTCCGATCGAATCCGGGTTTTCCAAGAGTTGTTTGAGCCTTGCCATGAATTTTGCCGACATTGTGCCATCTATAATCCGGTGGTCCGCGCTGAGCACCATCGTCATCTTCTTACCGATTTTAAGCGCGCCATCTTTCACGACGACTTCCTCTCTCGCCGCCCCGACCGCAAGAATCGCGCACTCGGGTGGGTTGATAATCGCGCAAAACTCTTCGACGCCAAACATGCCCATGTTTGATATGGTGAATACTCCTTCACCCATACCATCGACTTTTCCATTCTTCGCGCTTTCAACGAGTCGTCGGCTCTCTTGGGCAATTCCCTTCAGATTACGGGCGTCTGCGCCTTTCAGAACTGGAACTACAAGCCCTTGCTCAAGCCCAACCGCCATTCCAATGTTCACGGTCTCAAACTGCACGATGTCGTCGCCGTCCATCTGGGATCGAAATGCGGGCATTTCTAAAATCACACGGCTAACCGCAAAAAGGATCACGTCGTTAACCGAGCACGGATAAAGCGCTTTCTCACGCTTGTAAAACGTTAGGAGCGGGTCGGCATCGATGGTCCCTTTAAGGTAAAAGTGCGGCAAGGTTTGCTTAGAAACGGAAAGGTTTCGTGCAATCGCCTTACGCATCTTTGTCATGGGGGTGCGCGTCCCACCTGCCATCGCGGGGACGGCGAACGGCGCTTTTGGAGTGGGCTGCTGAACCGAAGGGCTGGTCCGTACCGCCGCTTCCACGTCTTCGAGCAAGATTCGACCATCCGGACCGCTGCCAGTCGAGATCGAATCAAGGTCAACCTTCAGAACGTCGGCGGCTCGTCGAGCGACCGGAGATGCTTTTCGTCGAGACGGTTTGCTTGGTGGAGATTGGTTCGGCTCGGCAGTGACTTGCTGGGTAACAACCGCAGGTTGTTGGATGGCAGTACCGGCTGGCGCATCCACGAGGGTCTCAAGACCGATATCGGTCTCGGAAAGATAAGCAACCGGAGTCTTTACAGGAGCGGTTTGGCCCTCGTTTACCACAATCTTTGCAATTCGCCCCGCGATCTCGGCTTCGACTTCAATCGTGGCTTTATCCGTTTCAAGGTCGAACAGAACATCGCCGATCTTAACCCGATCTCCTGGTTTGACTCGCCAACTAAGGATCGTGCCCTCCTCCATCGAATTACCTGCCTGGGGCAAAAGGATAGGTATGACGTTCGCAGAGGATGGTTGCTCGCTCATGTTTACTATTCTGGGTCAAGGAACGGTGCGATTATTCGCTCCCCGAAAAAAGGATAGCGCAATTCAATCAAAACATGTTGCTCTTTTGATCATTTCTGTGGCTAAAATGGTCATATTCTGATCGAGTTCAGTCATTATGAATTCGTTCTCGTAGAAGTGTGGTCAACGATCCGCACGCCAGACAAAAAAACATATGGCAGCAACATCGACAGCGGTCCGTTAGAGAGAACCAATCCCCTATCATATTTATGGTCGTATGGAGTCTGGAACTAGCCCCAAAGGGGCGGCATCTGCTATCCCAGGGTTTCAACCCTGGGATACGGCGTTGCACCGGAACCCGCCCTGAAGGGGCGGCATCGGCGCATTGTCATAGCGGAAATCGCGGATGTTCAGAATCTACGTGCCCTTCAACGCCGTTGATGCGCTCCCTTCAGGCCTTCGTGCGCTATCTAGCAATTCGAAAAATCTCCTTTGGCAACGTTAGCCGTAATCGGAAAAACTGAATGTCTAAAAGCGCTCTGAACCGACACAAAGCTATCCTTGGATTGGTCCAATCAAGCGGTCACGTTGCCGTGAGAGATCTTACGCGGGAAATGGATGTGTCCGAGGCAACGGTCCGACGCGATTTGCGAACGTTGGCCCAGCAACAGAAAGTCGATTTGGTTTACGGCGGCGCCACCGCTCCGCGCAATACGGAACACTCGCTGATGGCCCGGGCCAATCGCAATGTTGAAGCTAAAAGTGTTATTGGGCGATTGTCTACCGCTTTGGTAGCGGATCACCAAATGCTGTTCGTGGACGCTGGTACGACATGCTTCGAGATGCGTCACGATCTCTATAAGCGCAAAGGGCTAACCGTGATCGTGAACTCTACTCGATTGGCCGTAGAACTCGGAAACAATTCCGACGCCAGCGTTATCATGCTCGCGGGCCAGTATCGGCCCGATCGGATGGACGTCGTCGGTCCTTTGGCTGCGCACAGCATCGACCAATTGCGAGGATATGTGGCGTTCCTTGGCGCAGACGGTCTCGACCCAGAATTCGGCATATCCGCGAGCGAAGTCCAAACCGCCTTCCTCTATCAGCACGTCATCCGAAACGCGAGGGAAACGATTCTGCTTGCAGACCATACAAAATTCGCGGCCCCATCCTTATTCCGGATCGGCGACATGGATTCGATATCCAAGATCGTGACCGACCGAGCACCAAGTACCGAATGGATGCATTTTTTTGCATCAAAAGAAATTGAGCTGATCTACCCTGGCTCAGCCGAATCGAACAGCTAGACTGGAGCAAACCCGAAATGCCTAAGAGCCTAAACATTCACCCGAGCGAGGTCCGACAGAGCGCAACGCTCAGAATCGACCCGATCCCCATCAACCAGTACGACCGCTCGCTATCTGACGAGGTGAAGCTTCGGGGCAAAGATCCGCTTGTTCGTATCCTGCGCGATATGCGCGTGATTCGCTCGTTCGAATCGATGCTAAACGACGTCAAGCTCAAAGGTAACTATCAAGGCGTTGAATACAACTATCGCGGTCCCGCGCACCTCTCGATCGGCCAAGAGGCGTCCGCAGTCGGGCAGGCGTTCTCCCTGGAGGTCGAGGACCACATCTTCGGCAGCCACCGGAGCCACGGCGAAATCATTGCAAAGGGTCTGTCCGCCATCGAACAGCTCACAGACGACTCGCTGATGGAGATCATGAAGGGGTATCTCGACGGAGAACCGCTTCAGGTCGTCGACGATGGCACCCAAACCTCGGTCAAGGAGTTGGCCACCGAGTACCTGCTGTACGGAGCGCTTGCCGAGATCTTCGCGAAGTCAACCGGATTAAACCGAGGTATGGGCGGTTCCATGCACACGTTTTTCACGCCCTTCGGCGTGTATCCGAACAACGCAATCGTCGGCGGATCGGCGGATATCTCCGTCGGCGCCGCCTTGTTTAAAAAAGTTAACCGCCAGC
>Ga0206951_1110_pt2 | contig 17830 bp, 20 predicted proteins | sample Alteio_BWOrgHeat_38_FD_152974 | JGI IMG/M metagenome (GOLD analysis project Ga0206951, IMG submission 152974) | Enriched cells from forest soil in Barre Woods Harvard Forest LTER site, Petersham, Massachusetts, United States -... | ecosystem: Environmental > Terrestrial > Soil > Temperate forest >... | reverse complement strand
TGTAGTACTAAACGTAATTATTAATAACAAAGCCCCTATATATAGTTTTTCGGCTTTTATAACTTTTGGTAAACTACGATCTAAGATCAAGAGCGATAAAGACCCGGACTTTGATTAAAGTGCGATTTAGCTTGGCCAGTCTATAAATATTGTGAGAAGGTAAGCGCGCTAATGGCCGAAAAGTTAAAAAATTTGGAAATTCAAACTTAAATAGCCTATCTTCGTTCTACACTTAACAAGACTATGTAGGCAGGTGCCGATATAGTCTTGTTTGTTTTTAATAGAAACCCGTGATGTCCTTCTGTTGCGATAGGAGGGCTATTTTTTTTACAGGGTTTCGAAGGTTTTTGTTTCATAGTATTAATAATTGTGCGTTATGGCAGATGTAGCTTACTACACCAAAGAAGGTTTAGAAAAATTAAAGGAAGAATTACAGTATTTAAAAACAACAGGCAGGGCTATCATATCGAACGCGATAGCCGAGGCCAGGGATAAAGGCGACCTGTCGGAAAACGCGGAATACGACGCGGCTAAGGACGCCCAGGGTCACCACGAACATAAGATATCGAAACTGGAAGAAGCGTTATCGAACGCGCGCTTATTGGACGATTCGAAGCTCGACCTGAGCAAGGTCTTGGCCTTATCTATCGTAAAGATCAAGAATATGAAGAACGGCGCCACCATGAGCTACCAATTGGTAAGCGAAAGTGAAGCCGATCTGAAAGCCGGCAAAATATCGGTAACATCGCCTATAGCCAAAGGACTGTTAGGCAAAAAGGTAGGCGAGAAAACTGAAATTACCGTACCTGCCGGGAAGATAGAGTTTGAGATACTGGAGATATCGAGATAGGTTTTGATTGATTTATTTAATGATTAATTTTTGAAAAATGGTCATTCAATAAATCTTCTTAAACAATCGATAAATCAATCATTCAATAAATCAAAAATGGCATCCATCTTCACCAAAATAGTAAACCGCGAAATACCTGCGCATATTGTTGCTGAAACGAGCGAGTTTTTGGCTTTTTTGGATATTAACCCGCTGGCAACTGGGCATACATTGGTTATCCCCAAAAAAGAGGTAGATTACCTGTTCGACCTGGACGATGAAACCTATACCGGCCTGCAGATATTCGCTAAGATCGTGGCGAAAGGCATTGAGAAAGTGATCCAATGCCAAAGGATAGGCGTTACAGTAATCGGCTTGGAAGTACCACATGCCCATATCCATTTAATACCCATCAACGGTGTTAACGATATGAATTTTTCGAAGCCAAAATTGAAGATGAGCAAGGAGGAACTGGCTGCCATCGCAAATGCCATTAAGGAAGCGTTAAAGTAACACGGTCAGATTTGATAACTTTCTAAAAGTTGTCAAATCTTTTTCTTAGGCACCGCCCCGCTTACGCGTTCGGTATTGTCCTTAACAAAAGCTGCCCATCCCGATTTGGCTTTTTTACCACCCCCAATACTTGATGTACCTTTGAGGCTGATCTTTTGAAAAGCATGGCAAACGGCCACGGCCAAGCCATCGGTAGCGTCAAGGAACTGCGGGGTTTCTTCAAACTTCAACAAGGTTTGCAGCATAGCGGCGACCTGCTCCTTAGTAGCGTTACCGTTCCCGGTGATAGACTGCTTCACCTTGCGGGGTGCATACTCGGCAATAGGCAAATTGCGCGACAGGGCAGCAGCCATAGCCACGCCCTGTGCCCGGCCCAGTTTGAGCATCACTTGTATGTTTTTGCCATAAAAGGGTGCTTCGAGCGCCATGCAATCGGGGTGGTACTCGTCGATAAGCGCGATGGTTTTTTCGAAGATACGTTGCAGCTTAAGGGCGTGGTCGTCAAGGTGGTCCAGTTTAACAATGCCCAGGCTAAGCAGTTCCACTTTCGGGCCGGTTTCTTTTACCAAACCATAGCCCATTACGGCAGTACCTGGGTCAATACCTAATATCACACGTTCTTTAACATTGGGCTGCTGCATAGGCAAGTATAAGCAAAGCCCGCATTTTATTTAAAACAATTTAACGAAAGGGCGTTATATTGCAATACATACGTTATTGTATAACGCATTTTGTAACATTGCACAAAATTACCTTGTTGACACCTGCTGCAAAAAAAACCTTGTCTCTAAGCATAAAACTGGCTATTATCGGTCTGGCCTACTGGTTTATATACCGGGCCGTGAGCAATAAAGCCGAGCTTAGCCAGTTTAAGGACCTTGTATCACACGTAAGTGAAAACAAGGTTACCGTAACCATGTCGGCAGTGTGCGTGCTAATGTTGCTCAACTGGCTGCTCGAAGCCTTTAAATGGAAATACCTTACCCGACGGTTACAACGGATGACGATATGGCGATCGATAGCTGCTGTATTTTGCGGTCTTACCTGGGCAATATTCACGCCGAACCGATTGGGCGAGTATGGTGGCCGGATATTATACTTACCACCTTCAAAACGAGGTTACGGGGTTTTTACCATGGCTGTTGGTTCTTTCGGGCAAAACGTAGTGACCAATGTGGTAGGGGCTACTGCATTAATGTGGTTTGTGTTTAGCTTTTTGCACCTTAATGTTTGGGTATTGATGCTGCTAACCTTATTGGCGGTTGCCCTGGCAGGAATTATGCTCATTTGTTTTTTCAATATCAGGTGGCTGGCCGTACTGTTGAACAAGATCAGGTTCATGCATAAATACGAGCGTTTTTTCAATATCATAGCGCAATACCGCAAACGCGAACTTGCAATGGTGATGCTGTTTTGCTTATCCAGGTTCGCTGTCTTTTCGTCGGAGTATTATCTCGTTATCAATTTGTTATTGCCGCAGCTATCCATCTTCCCAATGCTGATGATGGTGTTCAACATGTTCTTTATCCAGTCGGCACTGCCAACGCTCGATTTGGTTGATGTTGGCCTTCGCGGGATGACGGCAGCCACATTTTTTAGCTATATTACATCGCAAAAGCTGGCAGTTATTGCCTGTGTTTCATCAATATGGTTTATCAACTTAATTATCCCGGCTATTATCGGTTCAGTGTTTGTCTTAAAAATCAGGTTCTTTGATCGTACTGCTTAGTATTATATCGCTTTTCGTAACAGCTGTGTACCTGTTTTTACTGTGCTATCTCACTATTGGATGGGCACGGCTAACAACGCCGAAAACAATAATAAAGGCATTCAATACAAAGGTTACCATCCTGATAGCTGCCCGCAATGAGGAGGATAAGATTGCCCTGACCATCGACGATATCCTGGCGCAGGACTACCCGGCACATCTTTTTGAGCTTATTATTGCCGATGACCATTCGACCGACCGCACCGCCGAGATCATCAGAGGCTATGCCGACCGGGGTGTGAGGCTACTGCAGTTGCGCGACGACAAGGTACTCAACTCCTATAAAAAAAGAGCCATAGCAGAGGCGATCAGGATATCGACGGGCGACTTTATGGTGGCGACGGATGCCGATTGCCGTATGGGGCCGCAATGGTTGTCGTGCATCATCAATTACCACGAGTCGAATGACCTGGTGATGATTTCCTCGCCGGTTACTTACTTTGAAGAAAAGACACTATTCGAGTATATGCAAACACTCGAATTTATGTACCTTATCGGTATCGGGGGTGCCTTTATTGGTAACAAAAAGGCATCTAACTGTAACGGGGCAAATTTTGCCTACCGCAAGGATGTGTTTTATGCTGTTGGGGGGTTTAGCGGAATTGAAGAATTGGCATCGGGCGATGATGAATTGTTGCTGCAAAAGGTGGCGGCTAAATATCCCGGCAGGATCGGCTTCCTGAAACGACGCGAAGCCATAGTATATACCCATGCAAAGCATACCATAAAAGAGTTTATGCAGCAAAGACGGCGCTGGGCATCAAAATCGACCAAGTACAAAGATCCGAAGGTAATCGTTTTTGCGGTTTGCATCTGGCTGTTCAACTTATCGATAATAGTAAACACCATGTTAGGTTTTTATGATGCCAGCTATTTTAAATTGGTACTGTTACAGGTATCACTTAAATACGTTTTCGAGTTTGCTTACCTGTTGCCTTTAACCCTGTTTTTCAAACGGGCATGGCTCATATCGCTACTGATCATTCTTATCCCTATCCATGTATTCTACTTTGTATATATAGGTATTTTGGGTAATAACCGCAAGTATCATTGGAAGGGTCGCAACGTACAATAAGCTTAGATTATCCTATCTTTCGGAAACCTTAGCATAAGGTTAGGATTGGGGATATTCATCCGGTATTTCTCCCTTTCCGAATACCGGCACACACCCGGATAATCACCTTTCAAACCTTCCGTATCAAACATCAGTTGAAAATGCAGGTGCGGCGGCCAATGCCCGTTTTCATTGGCATCACCAAACCAGCCTAACATTTCATTTATTTCAATAGGCTTGCCTTCATACAGGTTGTCCAGGCTTTCGCGGGATAAATGGCCGTACAAAGTATAAAGCACAAGGCCATCCAGATGGTGTTCCAATATGATCGTGGGGCCATAGTCGCCAAAGTTATTGTTATCGCGAAAGCTGTGTACGGTGCCGGCTAAAGGAGCGTAAACCGGATTCCCCGCTGCGGCCCAAATATCAATACCCAGGTGCAGGCGGCGTGGCTCGTCTCCGGTGTCGAATAAAGCGCTTCGTGAATAGATGGTACGGTGTTCAAAATAACCGCCAATGCCGTACCGGCAATGATTTTGAATTAGTTTGTTTGATACCCATTCCGAAAACCGTTCGGTATCGCTAAGGTCGGTTTGGGTTAACTCAGCGTTGTTACCGGTAAAATCGAGTTGAAGAAGGTGGTCGGTATCTGTGTCAAAATCCACAACTTTACCAACCGATCCGGGATGTTTTGCCAGCCATTCCGCTAATTGCTCATGCTTGTTCATGGCCAATTACTCTTCCTCTTTCTGCCGTTCTTCCTTGCTTATCTTGTCGAATATTTTATCCATGCGCTCCACATAGTCGCTGGTGTCGTCAATAAAAAACTCCAGTTGCGGAATGATGCGCACCTGGTCTTTAATGCGTGCGCCAAGTTTATACCTGATCTCCGAAGCATGCAGTTTAATGGTCTGCAAGGCTAATTGTGTATTGGTATTGTTAAAAAAGCTCAAAAATACCCTGGCCAGGGCCAGATCGGGCGTAACCCGCACTTTAGTAATCGTAACAAGGGTATTTGGTAAAAAGCTCATCCCTTCGCGTTGAAATATAGCTGCAAGATCCTCTTGAACTACTCCTGCAAATTTTTGTTGTCGTTTTGATTCCATAGAAATGAATGATTAGCGAAGCTGATAAACTTTTGCGACACTTGTGCGCCTGTATATTTGTACAATGGTTACAATAATAAAGATTATAGCTAACATTTGGTTTTCAAATCACTAAAAAAAGATAATTAAAAAGATAATGCCTATAATTAAAGGAATTATTCATTTTTGTGTATCAAACGAGTAATAATTACGTTTAATTAGTCGAAATTTATAATATACTGCTACAACTACTGTGAAAAGGCTTTGTCTGATAATTATATGTTTAACAAGTTTTGCTGCCAGCTATGCGCAAAGCGGCGATATTTATAGCGAGTTTAGCATTGGCGTGGGCGCAGGCACTACAACCGTTTACGACTACGTTTTGGCTGCCCAAAACAAATACGCCCTTAACGGAACATTCAGCTATAATATTACCCCCTTTTTTGCCCTTACCGGCGAGGGCCAGTTTGGTAAATTTGAAGGCGGCGACCTGACCGCCTTTAACATGAAGTACTTTTATAGCGCCTATGCTGCTGCTACTTTACACGCCGACCTACAGGTAGGCGAACTGATAGACTACGACCGCAGCGATTTTTTATACAGCTTAAAAGACGCTTATTTTGGCAGTGGCTTTGGCCTTTTAAAAAACAGCATTACCTATGTACAGCCTATTTCGCCAAACTCAAACACTTTATATAATACCGTTACAAGCTCAACCAATTTTTTAATGCCTTTTGTTTTTGGTTACGACTTTAAGATATACAACGCTTACGATGAGCCAAAAATACGCCTCGATGTAAGCTATACCTTAAATGCAGTTTTTGGCCAGGGTATTGATGGCTACGTTACGGCCGCGCCGGTAAAGTTTTACACGTATTTTTCAGTGGGCGTTAAATATGGCTTTGGTGGTGGTAAATTGTACCGTAAGCCAATCAGGTATTAGTTTTGCTCAACTTTATTTAATACCAATTGCCACTCAGCATAATTACCTGTGCTACCTTTTGCCGTTTTAACCGCAGTATTATATTTCGGATCGAAATAGGCAGCCAAAGTTAAGGTTTTGATGCCGTTTTTAGGGTCGAACAGCGTACCGGGTACATAATCCTTCTCGCCATTCTTAGCCCTTGCCTGGTCAAACTTCACGGTCGAGTTCACAAACTCGCCATGTGTTTTCTCGCCGGTAACATAAGGCAAAAACCATTCTACCGATTTTTTAATGGACGAGCCTGCCGGCGATACCATACTATAATAATCGACCCCGGTAGCCCGCTTTAAAACAATAGCTAACTTAAGTAATGGTTCCAGGTCATACGCATGATAATGCAAGGCATCGCGCAGCTTAAAATCAACACCAGAGCCATCGGCATATAGGTTTACTTGTACTTGTTTTTTCAAACCTTCAATAGCGAATTTCTGATAATCGGCATTGTCTATTGCGAAACCGATCTCGCCCACTACTTTCAATCTATGCGAATGCCAGTTGTTAAAACCTGTTTGTTTTTCTGGTTTAAAAGTTTTTATTTCGGCATCGGCAACCTGGGCCAGCCAGCCGCTTATCAAGGCCCTCTCATCAGATTTCAAATTGGCTTTCACCATATCGTAGGCTTCAATAGCTTCATCAAGACTGGTATCATCTATCGGGTCGCCCCTCGAAATATTAACCTTGGCCCATGCCGTTAAATATGCCTTCAGGTTTTGCAGGTAACTCTTTTCACCTTCAACTTTATAAGAAATGGCTAAGGCATACATCTTCCTCATATCTCTTAAAGCATTTGCCGTGGCTATCTTTTTAGGATTACCCGCCAAAAGGCCTTCCGAGCGCAGGGTATCTATCGGATTAGGGTTTTCGTTCACTGCCTGGTCGGCTAGTTTATGGTAATCGGCATAATACTTCATGGCATCTGCATCGCTGCCGGTCAGGGTTTTCAGGTTTTGGATCTCCTTATCGTTCATCCCCACATACTGGGCCTTAACAACAAGGGTAAACAATGCAAATAAGGCAAATAGGGTTATTTTTTTCATCTCAGGTTAATTGGTGAACAGGTTAGAGCTGTGCGCCCCTTAAAGGTTTAATATAACAACTGATCGTAAGGGTAACGTTTGGTATGGATATCTTTAATGTAATGGTACAACAAGGCCCTGAACTCGTCAACATTTTCCTTCTTTAAAGCCGATATAAATATAGCCGGACTGTTGTTCTTCGCCATCCAGCTTTGTTTAAAGTCTTCCAGCGTCATCTTTATTTCGGGTTCTTCAGGGTCGGCAGGTATGGGCTGGTAGGCATCCATTTTATTGAATACTGTGATCATCTGCTTATCTATCGCGCCAAGTTCTTTCAGCGTTTCGTTCACCGTTTTTATCTGGTCTTCAAAGTTGGGATGCGATACATCCACCACGTGTACCAGTATATCGGCTTCGCGCACTTCATCCAGGGTAGATTTAAAACACTCCACCAAATGGTGGGGCAGTTTGCGGATAAAGCCTACCGTGTCCGACAAAAGGAAAGGCAAATTCTCAATCACTACCTTGCGTACCGTGGTATCCAGCGTAGCGAACAACTTATTCTCGGCAAACACTTCGGATTTCGATATCATGTTCATGATGGTGGATTTGCCCACGTTGGTATAACCCACCAAAGCCGCACGCACCAGTTGCCCGCGGTTTTTACGCTGGGTTTCGTTCTGTCGGTCAATCAGTTTCAGTTTATCCTTTAACAGCGATATTTTGGTAAGGATGATACGCCTGTCCGTCTCGATCTGCGATTCGCCCGGCCCACGCATACCGATACCACCCTTTTGGCGCTCTAAGTGCGTCCACAAACGGGTCAACCGTGGTAACAGGTATTGCAATTGCGCCAGCTCCACCTGGCTGCGTGCCTGCGCTGTTTGCGCCCGCGCCGCGAAGATGTCTAATATCAGATTGTTCCTGTCCAGTATTTTTACCTGCAACTCATTCTCAATATTACGCAACTGCGAGGGCGACAGCCCGTCGTCAAACACCACAATATCTATCTCTTCCGATATCACGTAGGCTTTTATCTCCTCCAGTTTGCCCGTGCCCACAAAGGTAGCACGCTCAGGGCGCAGCATTTTTTGGGTAAAGCTCTTCACGGTAAGGCCACCAGCCGTCTCCACCAAAAACTCCAGTTCCTCCAAATACTCACGCTCCTGCTCCGCGGTCTCGTTGGGGGTAATAATACCCACCAGCACCGCTTTCTCCTGCTTCACAGCAGTATCATAAAATTTTTGCTTCATTCAATTGTATCTACATACAAAGGCAAGCCTTTGTATTTGCCATTTCCATAACCCAAAATCAAAAAATATGGGTATTTATGGGTGTTTTATTTAAGTTTATTTTACCCGGTAACGCCCGCTTTTCCCAAATGCAAAAATACGAAATTTTGGCCTGAAATGTGGTATATTACTTATGATTAGCAATTTATTAAGGATTAATTCAAAAATTATTTAGTAATTTTATACTATGACATTGATAGAGCTTAAAAAATCCATCCATCAGAAAGTTGACGACCTGAGCGATCGTGAACTGTTGGAATTGGTGGACGCTATAGTTAACCGGAAAGATGCGGTTTTTGTGGTGCCCGATGAAATGAAAGAAGGGATAAAACAAGGGGTTGCTGATATAGAAAAGGGTGATGTTTATACCTTACAGGATTTTGAAAGCAAATTTGCTAAATGGCTAAAATAATAGTCTTTTCAAAAAAGGCTTACACTGATATCGACCGGATAGTCGAGTTTAATAACTTTCGAAACAGTTCTGATACCTACTCTAAAAAATTTGTCAAAAATCTTTACAAGCATGTAAAAATCCTCGGTACACATCCGCTCATTGGTATTGTTACGGATGAACCAAACGAATTACTGTTTATATGGGATAACTACTATGTTTTTTATATGGTTAAAGACGAAGCGATTGAAATAACTTCTATTTACCATCATAAAGAAAACGTATCGCGCTAAATCTACAACCCCTTCACAAACTCCCTTATCGCCGCGCCCGGATCAACTTCCTTCATAAAATTCTCCCCTATCAAAAACCCGTTAAACCCAGTCGCTTTTAATTGTTTGATAGTCTCCGTATTGCTGATGGCGCTTTCGGATATCTTTAAAAACTCCTGCGGGATATGCTCGTACAGTTTAAACGATGTCTCTACCGAAACTGTAAAATCAGCCAGGTTGCGGTTGTTTACGCCAATGGCGGCCAGGTTCGGGTCGATGTTGCGTTGCAGTTCTTCCAGGTTATGTACCTCGAGCAGCACATTAAGCCCTAAACTTTTGGCAAGGGCGGCCATGCTCTTTATTTCGGCCGGGGTCAATATTGCGGCAATAAGCAATATGATGTCTGCACCCCAGGCCTTTGCTTCCAGTACCTGGTACTCGTCTATCATAAAATCCTTGCGCAATAGCGGCACTTTATTCACGGCGCGCGCCCTGTGCAGGTCTATCTGCGCGCCCATAAAAAAGTCGCAATCCGTCAGTACCGAAATAGCGGAGGCCCCTGCTTCGGCATAAGCGGTAGTTACATCTTCAACCGATACCTTATCATTAATGATGCCCTTCGATGGCGACTTGCGCTTAAATTCCGCAATAATACCTGTCCGAGCCGGGTCAAGCAAAAACTCCCGGAACGAATACGTATCCCTGCCAAACAATTCCGAAGCTTCCAGCTGGCTTACGGATACTAACTCCTTTGCCGCCGCTACTTCTTTTTTTTTATTAATAACTATTTTATCGAGTATGTTCATGATAATTTTACGTCATTGCGAGCGATAGCGAAGCAACCTCTACACATGCAAGTCGATGATGTCAATCGGAGACCTATCGCGCAGAGGTTGCTTCGTGCCTCGCAATGACGGGTTTGTTTTTTTATTTATTATATATCCAGTTCCCCATCATAGCCCGGCCATGCTCGGTCAACACCGATTCCGGGTGGAACTGCACGCCCCGCACATCAAATTGTTTGTGGCTCAGCGCCATGATCGACCCATCCTCCTCGTCAATAGCCGTTACTTCGAAACAGTCGGGCAAACCTTTTTCGGCAACCACCCAGCTGTGATAGCGGCCCACCTTAAACACATTTGGAAGGTATTTAAAAAGACGTTCATCCGTATCAATCACTTTGATGGGCGTTGCTATACCGTGCATCGGCCTGCTCAAATTATACAAGCTGCCGCCAAAGGCTTCGGCAATGGCTTGCTGCCCAAGGCATACGCCAAAAATACTCTTCGTGGCGGCGTAAGTCCTTATCACTTCCAGCAACAAACCGGCCTCTTCGGGCACACCAGGCCCAGGCGATAAGATGATCTTATCAAAAGCTGCCACATCGGCCAGCTCAAATTTATCATTCCTCCAAACCTCGCATTCCAGGCCAAGTTCGTTAACCAAATGCACCAGGTTGTAAGTGAATGAGTCGTAATTATCTATAATTAATATTTTCATGGTTCTGCTTAATTGGCCGCCTCCACAGGCGCGTTAATGGTTTCGGCCATTTCCAATGCTTTACGCAAGGCGGCAATTTTATTATTTACTTCATTTTTTTCGCTTTCAGCGATAGAATCTGCCACAATACCAGCGCCCGCCTGGTAATGCAGTACATTGTTCTTACTCAAAAACGAGCGTATCATAATGGCATGGTTAAAATCGCCGTTAAAGCCTAAGAATCCAATGGCGCCGCTGTAAAAACTGCGCTTGGTCTTTTCGTTCTCGTCAATAATTTCCATAGCACGGAATTTTGGCGCGCCGCTCAGTGTCCCTGCCGGGAAGGTATCGGCCACGATCTTAAACGACGATACACCGACTTTCAATTTACCACTTACGTGCGATACAAGATGAATAAGGTGCGAATAGTATTGCACCTCGCGGAAAGCCTGTACGTGCACACCCTCGCAATGGCGGCTCAGGTCGTTACGGGCAAGGTCGACAAGCATCACGTGCTCTGCCGCTTCTTTGGGGTCGGCCTGGAGCTTTAAAGCCTGCTTCACGTCGTTCTCATCATCGCCACTGCGCTTAATAGTGCCCGCTATCGGGAAAATGCTTGCCACGCGGTTTTTTATCGTGATCTGCGCCTCGGGCGACGAGCCGAATATCCTGAAGTTGCCATAGTCAAAGTAGAACAGGTATGGCGACGGGTTGATGGAACGCAGCGCACGGTAAACGTTAAATTCATCTCCCAGGAATGGCTTCGAGAACGCCCGTGATGGTACGATCTGGAATACGTCCCCACGAAAAATGTGTTTCTTCATCTTCTCCACCATATCCATAAATTCCTGGTCGGTCAAATTCGATGTTTCCGGCCCGTTGCTCTCAAAGCTATACTCCGGGAAGTTTTTGTTTTTGATGAGGTACTCCACCTTTTGCAAACCTTCTTCATCCGCCTCGCCATATTGGTTCTGGAAGATATACAACTCGTTCTTAAAATGGTCTATCGCGATGATATATTTGTATACGTGGTACTGCATGGTGGGGATGGCAGTGGGACTGTTCGCAACTTTCTTTAATTTGATAGTCTCAAAATGTTCCACCGCCTCGTGCGTAAAATAGCCGAATAGTCCATTCGAGATCATTTTGAGCTTGATATCCTCCGATTCAAAGTCTTTCAAAAACCCTTCCACCTCGGTAACCAGGTCAAACGTTCCTTCTTCGCTGGTTTTCACCGAACCATCGGGATAATTCTTTTTCAGTTCACCATCGTTCAACACCAGCCCGGCTATTGGTTCGCAACAAACATAACTCATGCTATTCTCGCGACTGTGGTAGTCCGAGCTTTCCAGCAGTAACGTATTCGGGAATACATCGCGCAGGCGCAGGTAAATGCTTACCGGCGTAGTGGTATCGGCAAGTAACTGTTTGTAGGTGGTTGTTAATTTGTATGTTTTCATTTGTTTGTTGGCAAAAGTATATAAAAGAAAAATCCGGTCAATTGGGGATTGCCGGATTCTCTATTAGGTTTAAAATTGTTTAGTTGTCCAATTGGTCAAATAACATTCCCGGCTACCTTTTTTGTAAGGTGCCACCAGCTAAGGATATGGGCGTTTTTAATCATTGTGGATGCAAATTTAGAAACATTTTTGAATAAACAAATTTTTTAACAAATTAATTTAGTGTCAATCAGACACTAAATAGCATTATTTTCCCTATTATTCCTATCGGGAATTCGGTTTTTGACCTAATTTCCTATTAAACCCCTGTGGCTTTGCAGTATAGCCATTACAATAACCAGCAATGCCAAGCCATAATATATGGCGATGGCACGGTGTTTACCTTCCGGAAGAAGGATCTTCTTCGAACGGCTGTGCCCAACGGTAACCAGTATCATGGCGAAGATCATCATGCTGATGTGTTCTACCGTCCAATAGCGGGTAGTGTCATCCTTCATGGTTTGGCTGTTAAACTGCACAAACGGGCTAACAAAATACAGTATCAAACCGATCAATATTTGTGTATGTACGGCTATCATGGCGAACAAATTAAACTTTCGGTTGCCTTCGGTATAAGGTTTTTTACCAAACCAATCAACAAACGACCGGACAATAGCGATAAGCACCATCAGGAATACCACATACCTGAACCCGGAATGCAGCATTTTAACAAACGTATAGAAATTCATATCGAAGGGATTTTTATGCGAATATACAAGAAAATTACAGCGTAGTTAAACCGGGAAACTAAACTTTCCCATCAGCGTTGCAGGGTTTTCCCCGATGTGTAGCGGGTTGCCACATAAAGCTTCGTTACCTAACAGGGCAAACAGTATAGCCTCTTTGGCATCGGTCGGTATGCCCAACTCATCGGTTTTTAATATAACCGTACCGGGCAGCAGTTTTTCTATTTGCTGTATAATGAACGGATTACGCGCACCGCCGCCGCTTATAAAAAGCCGGGTATCTTTACCATATTTCGATACCGTGTTGGCTATAATAGTAGCCGTAAACGAGCTCAGCGTAGCTACCAGGTCTTTAGGTGCTATATTGTTGGTTTCCGATCGCTCTTGTGCTTTCTCAACATATTCCAAATTAAACAATTCGGGGCCGGTGGTTTTGGGCAAACCCTCCTCAAAAAACGGGTGTCCCAATAGGGCGTTGAGCAGCGAATGATCTACATTCCCCGTAAACGCTATGGCTGAGTTTTTATCATAATCCTTATCAAAATATTTTTTGCAGGCCGCGTCTATCAATGTATTGCCGGGGCCAATATCACTGCACATCACTTTCCGGCCATCGCAGGGCAAGTAAGTAAAATTGCTGATGCCGCCTATGTTCAGTAATACCCGGTCTTCGCCCTGCTTACTGGCCAAAATATAGTCGCCATACAACGCTAAGGGGGCACCCTCGCCGCCTGCGGCCAAATGTTTCTGACGAAAATCGCTGATGGTCAGTATCCCCGTGCGCATCGCGATATGGTCGCCATCGCCAATTTGCAGCGTAGCGTTTGGATATTGCAACTGCCCGTGCAAACTTCTGGGCGCATGGTAAACAGTTTGGCCATGGCTGGCGATATAATCGACGGTATTTTTGTCAATAGCCCATCCCTTTAAAGTATCGTTAACCAGCCGCCCGTGAAGGTTTCCGATATGGTCATTCAGGATGCACAGTTTCTCCAAATCCACCATCTTGCGCGAAAATATCTGCCTGATGTCGTGTTTAAGCTCATCGTTATAGTCAACCGTTTTAAATTCCAGCAATTCAAAACCCGTATTCAGCCCCTTGCCCTTAAACCGACACAGCGCAATATCCAAACCATCCAGCGATGTGCCCGACATTAAACCAACGCCCAATCGCTCCGTTTTTTGCGCCGCTTTAAATAAATTTTCGAGGTTGATGTTCATTCGTCCAAATATAAAAAATTAGTGTTGGGCTGCCATGTTATTATTCCCGCGCAAAATCTTAGCTTTATACAGCCTTTAACATCCATGACGGTACAACCAAACAAGCGCCTCCTCTCACTCGATGTCTTTCGCGGCTTAACCGTAGCCGCCATGATATTAGTGAACAACCCCGGCGATTGGGCACATATTTATTGGCCTATCGAGCACTCCGACTGGAACGGCTGTACCCTCGCCGATTTTATTTTTCCGTTCTTCCTGTTCATTATCGGGGTAGCCATTGTTTATTCGATGGAGACCAAAAAGCAGGACGAAACGCAACGCAAAAAACAGGTACTCGGTGTTCTCCGCCGCGCCTTCATCCTGTTGTTTTTGGGATGGCTTTTTTCCGGCTTTCCTTACTACAACCTGTATACTATCAGGCTCACCGGGGTACTGGAGCGTATTGCTGTGGTGTTTTGTATTTGTGGTTTGATATATGTCTACACCGGTCGTAAAACACAATTATGGTTGTTCTGGATAATTTTGATACTCTACTTCGTGCTGATGAATTTTGTGCCTGTTCCCGGTTTCGGCCATGCTAATTTGGATGCCAAAACCAATCTTGGTGCCTGGATAGACCGCACCCTATTGGGCGAAGCACATTTATGGAAAGAATCAAAAGTTTGGGATCCCGAAGGTATATTAGGCTGCCTGCCATCAGTAGCTACAGGTATTTTCGGCATATTAATAGGCACCTGGCTAAAACGAAAAGACAAAGACGACGCCACCAAAGTTACGTGGATGTTCAGCATTGGTACGTTGACGGTTTTGGCCGGTTTAACCTGGGGGCTGTTCTTCCCCATCAATAAATCATTATGGACAAGCTCTTATGTGCTTTATACCGGTGGCTGGGCAACCATAACCTTAGCACTGTTTTATTGGCTGATAGATGTACAGGGCTATAAAAAATTTACCGCGCCTTTTGTAGCCTACGGCGTAAATGCCATTGTGGTTTACTTTTTTTCGCAGCTCATGGCCCGCTCCATGAACATGTACCAGGTAACCTTCAATGGTAAACCGGCCAGCTTTAAAGACTATCTGTACAAAAGCTTTTTCGAACCATGGTTATCACCTTACAACGCCTCGTTGGCATTTGGTTTGGCGCTCGTTTTATTTTGGTTATTTATTTTATGGGTATTTTACAAAAAGCACATCATTATTAAGGTTTAATTACCTCAGGAGCGTAATAGACCCCGCCCCATGCACCGGCGACCTGTCATACGTATTAGTACCTGTAAAAAGCCAATAGTAGGTACCAACCGGCAGGGGTTCACCCAGGTATTTGCCATCCCAGGCAGTTTCAATACTGGTTGTCGAAAATACTTCTTTACCATAGCGATTCAATATTTTTAAACTTCCAAACTCGCCATAGCCTTTAATGGTGATACTAAAAGTATCGTTAACACCATCGTTGTTTGGTGTAAAGGTATTGGGGCCGCTAATAGTGGGTGGTGGTGGTGGGTTGACTATAATAGTTACCGAGGATATGGTATAACATCCGTACTTCGACATCGCTTTGATATAGTAGGTACCCGTATAATGAACATCAGTAAAGTTTACAATAGGCTTCGTCGCTTTCGAATCATAGTAATAAGTATACGTTAACGAAGTGTCCTTTTCGAAAACTGATGAGAGGTCTATCCCTGCCGGGTAAGTAACCGTTGTTGGTTTGCTTATTTTAACTGTAGGGCTATTGATCACCACTTTTACAGGCAAAATGCCCGAGCAGCCCGACGGGTTGACGGCTTTAATGTAATATGTACCTGGAGCAACCGCATTTGGCGATGGTAGGAAATCGAGCCCGTTGGGGTCTTTAAAATAGCTATAAGTTAAATTGCCGCTACTGCCACTGGTTACCGATGCTGATGTAAGGTCGTAACTGGGTTGCGACGCGCACATGGCCACCGAATCGGGAACAGTAAAATTAAACGACGCGTTAATGGCATTGATAACAGTATATAAAGTATCGGGGCAACCCAAACCGGCATAAGGCACGGTGGCTAATGCTATTTTTGTTTGATCGGGAGGCGTTGGGTTTAATGTTAAAGTTGGTCCAGTGCCTAATAATTTCGAAAAATCGGCATTATACCAGTTATATTGGCTAAAACCTGTTGGTGCGTACAAGGTCATTCCCTTTTCGTTCAGGCAATAATTATTGCCGGTTATGGCCGAACCACAGGGTTCATTCACATCAATGTAAGCATAGCCAAAATGGCCGCCCGGCGTACAATCGCGGGCCGTAAATTCCAGGCGTACCGTTTTACCGCCATAACCTGCTAAACTTATCGACGATTGGGTCCAGCCTTTGGTATAAACAATGCCCTGCGACTGGTTGCCATTTCCTGCTGCAGTAAAGCCCGGCAGGCTCGACCCCGCATTGTAGCTAAATGAAGCACAGGTGATATATTGATCACTTTCCACATCATATATTTCGGCCGAGAACATCGGCTTTTCAGGCGTAGTATGCTGTACAGAATTAGGGCCAGGGTCTTGTAAAACTATTGCGTAATTATATACTATGGTATAATCCAATTGATTGGCAGGTACTGTAAAGGTATAGGATATCCGCTCGGCTACACCTTGCGGAAACGGTGGCTTAACATCCGTATTGCCTAACTTTATCGAATAGTTACTCCCGTTGGGGCATAATTGGGGGAAGCCTCCATAAATATCCACGCCAGGACTGCTTGCCTTACTTATAATGTCTTGCCTGCCGGCAACGGGTGTGGTACCGGTTGATGTTAACTGAAAGGTGCCATCAGTGGCTACATACCCCGATGAAAGCTCCCAATTGGTAAAATCACCGTTCTCAAACCCAATATTAGGAGGGCAATTTTGAGCTCGCAACCTTACACAAAAAAATAAAATGAATATCAGCAGCAGGTACTTATTCATTATAGTATAACAATGCAAATTAATTAATGATTTTGTAAAAGTATAACTTAATATACGTTCAGATATTATGTACAGTTGCCAAAAATGAAGCGATCGGATGATTTTTTTTAATCTGATATGGTAATTGCCTCCCTTGCCTGTCGAAGACATTTCGCAAGCATCTCTCTGTTAGGAAAGCTATGTAAAGTTACGTGTTTTTGAATGCAAAATAATGGGCAAAAAAAAAATCCCGCACAGGCGGGATTAAAGCTTTTTTGGAATGTTTGAAGAGTTATTATTGCTGATCTTCGGTAACAGTTCTGATCACACGGCCATCGGCAGCCATAACTACTTTCTCAACAGCGTTGTTTTCGTCTTTTAAACTCAACTGGTACGAAACATAACCTTTTTCTTCTATTTGGTTAGCTTCTTGTACCTGCAATTCAGGGAAATTCTTTTTTATACCGCTAAAGATACCTGTAGGTAAGCTGCTTACAGGTAAGCCAAACTGTTGCGATACAACTTTTCCGTTTTGGTCGTACACTAATTCGTGCGCCCATTTTTCAACTGTGAAAGTCGCTTTAAAGTGCTTGCCGTCTTTTTCCCAATCAACCTTGGTTAGGTTAGGGTATTTTGCCGAAAAATCCTGGTTGATATCAGCCGGCAGGTCTTGTGCACCTATATATTGCGCTTTCGCATAAAATCCGAATCCTAACGAGAATGCAGAAATTAGAATTATTAACTTTTTCATAATGATAATGATTTAATTGTTTTTATACATTTATTTCAATAGCAAAGGTAATACATTATAGTATTATCAACAAATT
>Ga0206951_1124_pt1 | contig 17952 bp, 19 predicted proteins | sample Alteio_BWOrgHeat_38_FD_152974 | JGI IMG/M metagenome (GOLD analysis project Ga0206951, IMG submission 152974) | Enriched cells from forest soil in Barre Woods Harvard Forest LTER site, Petersham, Massachusetts, United States -... | ecosystem: Environmental > Terrestrial > Soil > Temperate forest >... | reverse complement strand
GCAAGCTTCAGAATTTCCAACCGCTGGCTTGGCGTTATCAGATTCACATATCCGGTGTCCATGTTCACGGCGGGCGTGAGCCCCGCCGCGGTGGTGTGGCTGATGTTCTGCGCCAGTTCGTCTAGATTCGGTTTCCCATTAGCATGAAACGGAAGTAGCACCGCCGAGATTCCGTCGATTTGTCGTGGCCGTCCGGTCGGCAATAGGTTGCCAAAGTCCATCGCTTAAGCTACCACTTCGAGAGAAGGAGTGCTAGATTATGGACCGGAATCTCGGAGGTGCTGAACGCTGGATATTTGTCCTGCTCTCTAAAATCTACTTTTTTGCTAAGCGGACTTGCCTCCACGACCCATAAGCCGACTTGCGTCGGCGCTCCTGCACCACGTCAATGCGGCTTCGCCGCAACTCGGCTACAGTTCTGTCCCCTAAAGCGGAGCGCGCGTGCCCCTTGTGCCGTAAAATGTCTGCGCGTAAGCGCGCAGACATTTTTGTGTCATACTATTTGTCTTGCGGAGGCATCTGAGTTTTTGATTTACGTCACAGTACAGTCCAACGAGTCTATCGATAGTGCGCTAAAGCGCTTCAACATGAAGCTGCAGCAAAGCGGCCTTCTTCGCGAGCTCAAAGAGCATTCGCATTACGAGAAGCCGAGCGAGAAGCGACGCCGCTTAAAGAGACGTCGACAATCCCGCCAGTAGCTTTGCGCCTTTTTCCTCATCCTGTAAGTCTCTTATTTGTAGATGGCACGAGAGACTAACGATTCCACAGTTGGCGGTGAATTGCCGTATGATGGGATACGGCAGTACGGTATTACGGCATTACGGTGTTACGACGTAGCTGGCCGAACCCTTTATGCACATGCGCCGCAAGATTCGGGCATGATTCACCCAAATGCTGCCCTCTTCCTTGAGTCGTGGAAGAACGAACCACGAAAACAGGCGAGTGTCGCCAACGCGCTGGGTGTATTGAGTCGGCTCATCCCCGTGGCATTCCTCGCTTCTCGATGCCTAGCGAGCCAGTAGCTGCCATCTCTGTATGGAACCCCCCAGTACTCGAAACATTACAATTCTCAACGAGACCGAACGAATCGTTCGTAAGTCGCGCCTTCAAAGGGCGATGTCCGTTGCTTTTTCTCGGCACGGTAAATCGGGGGCCAAAGCGTGCTTACTCCTGACTAGCGACGAGGCGATTCGGAAATTGAACCGCGAATTCCGTGGCGTCGATGAAAGCACAGACGTTTTAACTTTTCCGGCCGGTGACTTTGCAGGGGATCAACTGGGAGATGTTGCGATCGCCATCCCCTTCGCCGAAAGTCAAGCAAAGCGTCGAAGGGTTAGCTTAAGCCAAGAACTCGGGTATCTCGCGATTCATGGAGCACTTCATCTGGTGGGCTTCGATGATGAAACTGAACAAGATCGCGCCGAAATGGTCCGCCAAATGAACATCGTCGCGGTGGATGTCGGTCTAAAACCCGATGACAACTGGGCCTCTCTTCTTCATGGAGAACTTGATTGAGCGGCGGTAAGAAGTGGGACATTATCGGGCCGTTTAGGGTCGCGCTAAATGGCATCGTGTTTACGTTTCGGACCCAGCGTCACATGCGGTTTCACCTGTTTGTGGTGATGATCGTTATTCTGCTTAGCATCTTAGTGAACCTAGGACTTCGCGAAACGCTTGTCCTTCTTTTTACAATTTCGCTCGTTCTGGTTGCGGAAATGTTCAATTCGGCGATCGAGGCCACCGTAGACCTGATTTCCCCGAATTACAATCCTCTCGCAAAATTCGCTAAGGACATCGCTGCTGGAGCGGTTCTTATTTCAACGATCATTGCGTTGCTTGTCGGAGCGCTTCTGTTCCTAGGCGAAGGCAGATGGGAAGCGATAAAGATCAATATGACGAGTGAAGGTTTTCGGCTCTCCGCCGGAGTACGATTGCTCTTGGGCGCAACCGTACTGTTCTTTGTCGTGTTGGTTGGCAAGGGGTTGGGCCAGCGCGGTCGCGTTCTGCAAGGTGGCCTCGTGAGCGGGCATGCTGCATTCGGTTTCTTTTTTGCTACCTCAGCGGCGGTGCTGACGGACAATGCTCTTACGGCGGGCATTGCGTTGCTCTTGGCGGCGATTATCGCTCAAAGTCGATTTGAAGCCAAGTTTCATACGATATTCGAGCTCAGCCTCGGAGCCGCAGTTGGCGTCATCCTATCGTTGCTCATTTTCGGTTTGGTGCCTCGATGAGATCGCGCCTTCCCGAGACCGGGATCATCAACAAAATAGAAAAAACACTGGTGCTCGGGTTTGCTTCGGCGCTAGCGGCATTCTGGGTGCTCGGGGAGCAAACCGTTTATCGGGGCCAAAACGCAGATACCGCTTTACGTTCGCCAAACGTCGGTGGGACACCAGTCTTGTTGGTGATTGTCTTTACTATTTTCCTAAACGCCTGGTTCGTTGCCTCCGAGACTGCGGTCAACTTACTCAAAAACCTTCATGTGAAGCAGTTGAAGGACGCCGACTCCATCAAGAGCAAGCACCTCCAGATCCTGATCGATTCGAAGCAAAAGTATATTGCCGCCTGTGCCCTAGGTAGTCAAACCTCGCGTCTTGCGCTTGCCCTGCTGAGTTTTTTGCTGGCGCCAGGACTTGCTACATTTTTGGAGGACAATGCCAATTGGAGGTTTAGCTACCTTACGCTGCTCTTGGCAGCGGCTGTCATCGCTCTGTTGATTGGCCTCGTCAACATGGTGGTTGGCGAGTTAGTACCGAAGAGCTTTGCGTCGCTTCATCCCCACAGGGTGGCATTGGCTTCGTATCGATTTATAAGGTTGACCTCTGTCACCTTTTCTATTCCGGCAAATATCGTCGTCGCACTGGCCGGTGTTTTCACTGCGCGCTTCGGTGGGCAAGCGAGCCTCGCCAATACCAATCAGGCCGAAGAGGAAATAAAGATAATCGTCGAATCTGCCGAAGAGACGGGTGAGATCGAAAAGGACGAAAAGGATCTTCTTCATTCAGTTTTTTCGTTCACCGATAAAGTTGCTCGCGAAGCGATGACACCACGTGTCGATATCGACGCATTGCCAATCGAATCGCACCCTAAGGACCTGGTTCGATTGATTGAGGAGTCAGGTCACTCGCGCATCCCACTTTATGAGGGTACCGACGACCAGATTCTGGGAATCGTGCACGCCAAGGATCTCTTAATGGCGCTTGTCGAAGGCGATGAAGTGGTTGACGTAAGAAAACTGATGCGTCCAGCGCTATTCGTGCCCGAAAATAAAGACCTTCACGAATTGCTGAAGGAGATGCGGCACGGAAGAGTTCAGATGGCCGTTGTCCAAGACGAGTTTGGTGGGACGGCGGGGATCGTCACGGTTGAAGACATCGTCGAGGAACTGGTAGGTGAAATCACCGACGAGTACGATAACGAAGCGGCTGAAATCGAAAAGATTGGAAATAGCTTCCTGATTTTAGGCAAAACCCACCTGGGTGACGTGAACCAGCATGTCGGATCGGAATTCTCGAGCGAGGAGTTCGACACCATCGGTGGCTACGTTTTTGGACTATTCGGCCGGCAACCCAAGCTTTTAGAATCGATCGTCTCCGAAGGTTGGAAGTTTACAATCGCCGAGAGCGATGGACGTCGGATCCACCGCATTCGTTTGGACGAATGCAAAGAAGACGATCCAAGTTCCTCCGTGCCGGATTAATTGGCCTGGGGTTGCCTGTATCGAAGCAAGTGAACGAAGCATTGCCCGGATTCCGTCTCATTTTCGAGGGGATAAATGGTCTTAACTTGCTTGTTCATTGCGCATGCGCTTACCGCGAAACAAACTGATTCGGCGGTGATTCCCATTCACCACATGAGGGCATCGAAGGCGCTTGCGTTTGTCCAGCCGCTGTCGTCTTCAGATCCAGACAGATTAGTTACTTTGTCCGCTGACGACGCACGTGGCGTAATTCTTGCCAGTGGAAGTTCCAACGGTATCAAGGACGTACGGTCCTGCGTCGGATTGATTGATATAGCCCGACGGAAGGTGTCGCTAAGGGTTAGCGTCGACTCGGACGTCGACAAGGAATCGTACGAACTCTCCGCAAAAATTCTCAACGGGCAGATGTGGAAAACATCAGACGCGGATACCGGAACTTCCATCGCAGTTACGCCAAGGATTAACAACGATGGCACCGTTACCCTCCTGGTAGATTGCGGGACTGCCAGTGTAAGTGTCAATCATGTTGTTTTTCGCTTGAAACCGGGGAAGTCTTCGAGCGTTTCGATCGGAAGCAACGCATCAGTGGCATCCAAACCCGGAGAAAATGCCGGTTCACGTGGAAAGCGATCTCCCTATTCAACGGATCCAAAGATCACCTTCCGATTGGATAGTGTGAGCTAGGGTCTAGGGTCTAGGGTCTAGGGTCTAGGGTCTAGGGTCTAGGCAGGATCCCGGTTTGTTAAAATCTTCGTATTGTCAAGATTTCTAAGGGAAGTTATTCGATAAGAAAATTCATTTGTTGAGTTCAATACTTGGAGGCTCGTGCTAGCTTTTTCCCGAGACCCCAAACCCGAGACCCCAAACCCGAGACCCCAAACCCGAGACCCCAAACCCGAGACCAGTGTAGGCCGGACTCCGGCCTACACTAGCTTGTGAGTCTAGTTGCCGGTCGCCTTAAGCAGTCGCCCGTTTACGGCGCCCCAGTCGATGCACTGGAAGAATGCGTCAATGTACTTGGCTCGTGCAGTTTGGAAGTCTAGGAAGTAAGCATGCTCATAGACGTCCAACGCTAAAATGAGGGTGTTGTTCCACGCGGGAAACGTATCCTGACCGTCGCCAATGTAGTTGAACACGCGCTGTTCCTCGTGGTCATAACCGAGATAAGCCCAGCCTCGACCGGAGATCCCGGTCATTTTGAGGTCTGCCGCCCACTTCTCGAAGCTGCCATAGGCGTCATTGATAAGTGTTGCAACGTCTCCGCTCGCAGGACCCCCTTCGCCGCCGATGATGTCGAAATAGACGTTGTGGTTGAGATAACCGCCGTAGGCAAAGCCGTAGTTGACTTTCAGGGCACGTGTTTGACTGTAGATCTGATTGGCCTTGGCCGGATCGGTGTCTAGCTCTGCAAGAGCCTTCCGGATCTCATTTGTCTTGTTCGCGTATCCCTGCCAGAGGCCAAGGTGAGCTTTATGAGTAGCTTCACTGATGCCCTTGCCGGCGGTGTTCATTGCTTTTTGAATGTCTGCCTCAGTAGGCACTTTTACTAGCTTAGGTTCCATTTTTCGTCTTGTCTCCGATGTCGTTGCCAAGGAGATTGGTCGGGAAACCTTTGATGGCCGTCCCACTGACCGCCGCTCATACGTTGAGCAACGATCGTCTTCTAAATTCGTTTACCTTGTTTGGATTCTCCCTGTACGACCGCACCGGAAGCCTACCTTATTGCGACCTTGGGCGCAATAAGAAGGTGAGAGCGCTTTACCGCACTTCGATTTCGGAGGCAGGTTGACCCCGAAAGGGAGAATCCGTTCAGAGGCGTCTGACTTTGCACGTGCCAGCGGACCCGACGCAACCAAGTTCCAATTCTGTCCCCTAAAGCGCAGCACGCCTGCCCCCTGTCCCGTAAAGCGCGGGTAAACTCCCGAATCGCGCCTCGTTGGCGCGAATACCGCCATGCAAGTTACTCGAGAAGATTTAAATCCCTGTACTGTAATGTTGAACATCGTTTGTGATGCGAGCCAGGTCAAAGAGGGATTCGATAGGGCTTTTAAACAAATTGCGAAAACGATCAAGCTCCCCGGTTTTCGTCCAGGTCACGCTCCAAGAGCTATGGTCGAGAGTCTAGTGCCAAAAGAAGAGCTATTTGATAACGCCGCCGAGATAATAGTTCGCAATAGCTTCAAGGCTGCTCTGGAAGAGCAAAACATCGAGCCGGATCAAACAACACGGCCGTCGGTGGAACTAAAGTTGTTAGACGACAAAACTGAGGCCGCAGAGTACACAGTAAAAGTGCCACTTCCTCCAAAGATCACCCTCGGCGATTACAAGGGGTTGCCCATCGAGAAGCCGACGATAAACGTCACAGACGAAGAAGTCGAGAAGCAAATTGAAGAGTTCCGGAAGCGGAAGCAAACCCGAGAAGCGGTCACGGATCGAGGTGTTCAAGAAGGGGATGTAGCGGTTGTCAACGTCAAAATCGAGGGTGAGACCGGCGAGGGTCGAAACTTTATGACGATCGCGGGCCAGACGTTTCCGCAATTGGACGCATCTCTGATGGGGATGAAAGTCGAAGACATGAAGAATCTGGAAGTGACGTTTCCGGAAACATTCCAAGAGAAGGATTGGGCAGGCAATACATTTGCAATCCAAATGACGCTCAACTCGTTGAGCGGCGTCAAGTTGCCCGAGCTGGACGATTCGTTTGCTCAAAGTCTTAAGACGGAAAACGTCGAGGACCTAAAGGTACGAGTCCGGGACAGCATAAAGAGGGCTAAAGAGGACATGCTCCGCGAAATGGTCACAGAGCAGTTGCTAGAAAAGCTCCACGAAAGATCCGAAGTGTTCGTAAGCGACAACATGTGGGAGGCTCTTGCCGAGCGGCGCATGCGGGAAACAGCCGACGAACAGAAGAAAGAGAACAAGACTCTTGAGATGTACGCGGCCGAAAATGGCATGACTATGGAGCAGCTCAAAGAAGCCTGGAACGAAAAGGCGAAACTGCACGTCGAACGGGCTCTCATGATTCGAGAGGTTTTTGTCGCTGAAAAGATGGAACTCTCAACGAACGAATTGAACGACGAGCTGTACGTTATGGCTCAGGAATACGATATTGAGCCGAAGGAAATGTGGGAGATGCTTCAAAAGAATGAGGCAGTCGATGAGCTTCATTTCCGCGCTATCTCGCGAAAGGTCGCAAACCTTTTGGATGAGTTCGCAGAAGCGACGCCTGTGGCTTAGTCGTACGCCGCAGGTACTGTCGTTTCCAACGTAGAACGGTGTAAGCTGTTTTCAAGCAAGAGGCGCGCGCTCGACTCTTGCTTAAATAGACATGCTTAAAGGAGAACAAATGGGTATTCCCTACGTTATTGAACAGACCGCACGTGGCGAGCGCAGCTACGACCTATGGTCGAGGCTCCTCAAGGATCGAATCGTGTTCCTTGGCACACCGGTCGATGACTATGTGGCCAACTTGATCGTGGCTCAACTTCTCTTTTTGGAGAAAGAAGACCCTGATAAGGATATCGACTTTTATATCAATTCGCCTGGTGGCTCGGTAAGTGCCGGACTTGCGATTTACGACTGCATGCAGATCATCAAGCCGAATGTGGCCACGATATGTATTGGCCAAGCGGCCTCGATGGGGGCCGTACTTTTGGCAGGTGGGGCAGCCGGAAAGCGATATTGTCTCAAGCACGCCCGGGTAATGATTCACCAAGTTAGCGCCGGTTTCCAGGGAACAACGGCGGATATTAACGTCCAAGCAGCAGAGATCAACAGATATATGGATATCTTGATGGAGATTCTTGGTCGTCACTCCGGCAAAGACCCAGAAAAAGTGCGGAAAGATTGCGATCGTGACTACTTTATGTCCGGTGAGGAAGCCAAATCTTACGGAATCATTGATAATGTTCTAGAGAGCGGCGTCCGTTAGGGAAAATCAATAAATGGCTGGCACGGTAAATGATTTGCGGGGACACTGCTGTCTCTGTGGGAAACCGAAAGAGCAGGTAAAAAAGCTGATCGTCGGCTTGCACGGGGCTGTGTGCTCGGAGTGCATCGATCTCTGCAATTACACACTCTACGGTGACGGAGACAAGTCGGGATCAATCGCGTCTCAGATTGGACCCGCGATCGCCCGTGCCAAGGCACTAACCTATGCCGCAACAAGACGAGGAGTTCCCAAGCCCAAAGAGATCGTGGGGTTTCTCGACCAATACGTTGTCGGTCAGGAACGCACTAAACGCTCGTTGGCAGTGGCGGTTTACAATCACTACAAGAGAATCGGTGAGCCTTCGGACGATGGAGTGGAATTGCAAAAAAGCAATATACTCATGGTCGGGCCAACCGGATCCGGTAAGACGCTTTTAGCTCAGACGCTGGCTCGGATGTTGAACGTTCCGTTTGCGATCGCCGACGCAACTGCGCTGACAGAAGCCGGTTATGTTGGCGAGGACGTCGAAAACATCCTCCTCAAGCTCTACCAATCGGCTGAATCGATCGATCACCATAATTCGAAATCGCTGTGCGAAAGAGGGATCATCTATGTTGATGAGATCGATAAAATTGCTCGAAAGAGCGATAACCCGTCGATTACTCGCGATGTCAGTGGAGAAGGCGTCCAGCAGGCGCTTCTGAAGATCCTAGAGGGCACCATTGCGAACGTACCGCCCCAAGGGGGTCGCAAACACCCTCAGCAAGAGTATTTGCAGATTGACACCACGAACATCCTTTTTATCTGCGCAGGCGCATTTGAGGGGATTGAGGACACGATTCGTCGACGAATGAAGGAAAGCGTGATTGGGTTCCGATCGACTCCAGAGTCCAAACTCATTCGCGACACGCATTTACTCCGGCATTTGTTGCCGGAAGATCTATTGCACTTCGGTCTGATCCCTGAGTTTGTGGGTCGTCTTCCGATCATCGCGACGTTGGATTCGCTAGACGAGGAGACGCTCGTCCGAATCCTTTGCGAGCCTCGGAACGCGTTGCTTAAGCAGTATTCGAAGCTGTTCGAAATGGATGGCATTGAACTCGTCGTCGAGCCGGCCGTGATGGGAGAAGTCGCGCGCGAAGCGCTTAAGCGAAAGTCCGGCGCCCGAGCACTTAGGGCAATCATCGAACACGTCCTGCTTGAAGTTATGTACGAAGTGCCTAGTTCTGACCTGATCAAGCGTGTGATCCTGCCCAAGGGGCTTATCGACGAAGGTATCGAGCCGATTCTGCTAAGCGAAGATCAGATTCGCCAAGCGAGTTGATCGCTTGGGGCTAGGGTTTGGTGGCTCGGGTAGGTTGGATGACATTTTCAAGTTTTGAACTTAGAAATAGGTTAAATTCGTAAATCATTCGACGCCCCGATTTCGTTTTCCATGAGTGATGAGACTACGTCCGGTTTAACCGCGTGCAGCGAGCGGATGCGTCAACTATATTGGCAAGAGAAGGACCTGCCTGAAGCGCTGAAGGTAGCGGTAGAAGGAATTCGCGGGGGCGAGAGCGATGCTTTAGACGATCCAGCGGGTTCAAGTGAGATCCTTTCTTTGGTAAAGCGACTTTGCTACGACGTAGCTTCATTTACTTGGCCCGGATGGGATGAACCCGGAATTGTTCCGACGCCGAACGATTTGATCCTGGGAACGGAGATGGCGCGAAAGAACCTTAGGTATGCGATCCAACTGAACAAAGGCGACCTTCCGACCTCGAGAGCGTATTGGATGGTTGGCGCGCATTTGCTGTCCGCGGGCCGATATGCTGAGGCAGTTGCCGAGTTTGAGGAGGCGGAAACGTACGCGCAAATTGCGAGGGCGATCGCAGAAGTGTCGCTTTCTCGGGGATTCGTGACGCTTGCACAAGTATTAAGCGGCGATTCCAATTTGGCTCAGGTCCTTACCGAGCAATTGTCGGTTATGGATGCGGACGCCACCACGGCTTCTTTTGCTGAACAAATCAGAACTGCTGCCCGTGTTTTCGGGATTTCGGGCCTCCTGGAGTCGTAGATTAGCCTGGAGGCATCAATGTCGGAAGGCAAAAAGCGAATCCTCGTGCTCGGGGGTGGATTTGGAGGCGCTTACGCAGCCCAGAAGCTGTCGAAGCTACTACGAGGAACGGAGTATGAACTTACGGTAGTTGACCGTAACAACTACCTTCTCTTTTACCCACTCTTAGTCGAAGCCGGAGTTGGCGTTCTTGAACCCCGTCATGTTGTTGTTCCGATTCGGAAGTTTATGCCACAAGGCGACTTCCGAATGGCGGAAGTCCTCGCGATTGACACGGATCGGCATACGGTAGAGATCAAGGTCGTAGGGCACCATTCGTCAGAGACGCTTGATTATGAGCATTTGGTATTCAGCCTTGGTTCCATCACACGGATTCCGCCGATTCCTGGTTTAAAGGAGCATGCGTTTGAGCTCAAGTCGCTCGGCGATGCCATTGAGATGCGTGATCGAGGAATTCGGCTGCTTGAGCTTGCAAACACGTTGAACTCTCGAGATGAACGGCGAGCCCTCCTTCGTGTCATCGTCGTGGGAGGTAATTACACGGGAGTTGAATTCGCGGGAGAGTACCAAGCCTTCCTATCCCAGGCAGCCAAGCAATACCACCATCTTGAGTCGTCGGACATCGAAGTTCGCGTTCTCGAATTAGGCGAACGGATCCTGCCTACGGTCGACCCAAAGCTAGCCGATTGGGCTCATCGAACCCTAACCGCACGTGGACTGGTCATCCAACCAAAGAACACTGTTTGCGAAGTCGGTGCAGATTTCGTGGTCTTAAAATCGGGCGAGCGTCTCGATACGCGAACCGTCGTTTGGGCGGCCGGAATCGCACCCAATCCGTTGCTAGCGACGGTCAAGAATTTTCCGCTTAATGGTCGCGGCTACCTTGACTGCGAGCGCGACCTGCGGGTCAAGGGCTTCTCAAATGTATGGGCTGTTGGTGACTCGGCTACTGTTTACGACGAGAACGGCCAGCCCTATTCCGCAACCGCACAAAACGCAAGTCGCCAGGGACCCTTGGTTGCCAAGAATATCGTTTCTGCACTGAACGGGCAGAATACGAAGCCATTCGATTTTAAGACGTTAGGCTCGTTCGCAATTATTGGTCATCGAAGCGCTACTGCCGAATTCATGGGACTGAAATTCCGCAAGTTCATAGGCTGGTTCCTATACCGAGGGACATATTTAGCTAAGATGCCTACACTCGCGATGAAAGTCCGACTTGCAATCGACTGGTTTCTCGAATTGGTTCTCCCTGCCGAGATCGTGCAGCTCGGAATCCATCGGGCTAAATCGACTCCGTCTCGCGGCAATGGAAAGTAAAACCGATCGCGATCCGCTCGCGGTGACATGCATCGATTAAGCTTTTGGCGCGTCATCCCTTTCTGAAGGCTTGGAATGGATTGCGCGAAACCTCTTGCCTCGTTCTTTTTCCATGTTAAGAAATCGGGCAAACGTCACAAATCCGGCGATGCAGACCCCGAGAAAGATTGCAACAACAAGGAGAATGAACAGAGTTACGTCGATGGGAACCATGAATGATTTCGTTCGTGAGGTACGAAGATTATTGCCGATTCGCTACGGGTGAAGCCCTAGTCATGGGATAAGTCCTCGCCGGTCAACCACGATTTGGAGCGTAATCTCGGTCGTTCCTAGGGTTGCTCGATAAGATCGAGTCGTAGTTCCTTCCGTAACCGCGCTTGCCGTTATGTCAAGCTTATTGAGTTTACCCAAAGATCCGAGTTGGGTTTTTGCCCCTTGCTCCAATTCCGGTGTGATCATCTTCGCGAATTCGGGAGTGAGTAACTTACGATCCAGTAGTATGGTATTCGAAGTGATCGGGTTGCGTAACTGCAAACAAATCGAGGCCTGCTGATTCCAGCAAGCCTCGATATATGAACGGATTCAAAGGAGTCTAGCCGAATCCTCGACCACCCATGCCGCCACCGCCGCCGCCGCCAAAGCCGCCGCCGCCGAAGCCGCCGCCCATTCCACCGCCCATACCGCCGCCGAATCCGCCGCCACCCATGCCGCCGCCCATGCCGCCGCCGAGTCCGCCGCCCATTCCGCCGCCCATTCCACCACCCATACCGCCGCCCATGCCGCCACCCATGCCGCCGCTCGATTGAGTTTTATCGATCGTGCTTCGCTCTGGGGCTACGTCATAGTTCTGATTGCCCTCTTTCTGGCCGAGCATCATTGCAATGAATTGGGGGTCTGCCGAGCGAATCTTAATTCGTCGGATGATTTTGGTGTCTGTTTTCACCGGGGTGTCGGTTGACGTGGTATTTGGACCAATCGCCTCCGCTTTCTTGACGATCTCGTAAACGCCTGCCTCGATTCGGTAGGTTGCATCCACCTGACGAAGAACGTTCTGAAGAGCTGTTTCGAACGTTACGTTCTTTAGGCTTACCGTAACCGGACCTTGAACTTCGGGCGCAATCGAATACGAGACGTTGACGTTTTTGAATAGAGCTCTCAACGCTTCACGTACGTCAGCCTGTTCTAGCTCGAGCGAGGAAATGTTCTTTTGAGAAATGTCCTCTTGAGCTAAGGCCGCCGATGATGTCGCGCCAAATAGAAACAGGCCCAATACGAGGCCCATTACAATCTTCATACTGCTTTTCATCGTACTCCTCCCATTACTTGATACTACAAAGACAAATTTTTCGTTCACCTTTTTGCGTCGAAATTTTGAACCTTAAAATTCCTTAACTTTTTGGAATCTGCCGCTCGCAATGTTGACATTGAAATTTGGTAATGGCGTGCACTGATCTTGGCCACCGTCGAACCGGGCTCGATTCTGGCCAGATTTGATGCAAGCGCCTAGCCTCTTATGCCGCCGCCATTGGAGCTGCCGGAGCCGCCGTTTCCAGAACCGAATCCGCTCCCGCCGCTGCCAAAGCTCCCACCATTATTGCCAAAACCGCCAGAGCTGCCAGAACCGCTGCCGCCACTGCCAAGACCTCCGCCTCCGCTTTGGCCGCCACCGCTTCCGCCTTTTGTTTTGTCAATCGTGCTCTTTTCTGGCGCAATATCGTAATTTTGATTACCTTGTGATGCACCGAGCATCGCGGCGATGAATTGCGGATCGGCAGAGCGAATCTTGATTCGTCGAATAATCTTCCCGTGGTCAGAAGGAGGGTCTGCGATACCGATTGGGTTCGGATTGAGGATTAACTCCTTTCTCTTGACGATCACGTACACTCCCGCTTCAATCCTGTAAGTAGCGTCCACCTGGCGGAGGATGTTTTGGAGCGCGGTTTCGAACGTCACGTTTTTAAGGCTTGCAGTTACCGGTCCCTGAACGTCTGGGTCGATTGTGTATGAGGCATTCACATTCTTGAACAATGCCCGCACAGCCTCACGCACGTCCGCTTGAGAGAGTTCCAGTGAGGAGATATTGTGAGTCGTTATGTCCTCTTGGGCCGAAGCCAACGTCGGCAAAACGGTGAGTAGGGAGCCCGCAAAGGCAACGCTCAAGGCAATCTTTAAAGTGTTCATCGTTCGATTAACTTCCAGGGGTCTAACGCCCGAGAGTTCGAAGCGTTTTCGTCATTTCAATAAAATTCGCGAGATAGGAAGTCTTTTCTTGGTGCACACAAACCGCTCTTTGGGGTTTTTAGCGGTGTCGATGCGTTTGTAAAAAAAAAACGAGACTCGCTGCGTTTCGGCGAGTCTCGAATAGCAATCTGCGGAGTTAACTCTAGCCGAAACCACGGCCGCCGCCGTATCCGCCTCCACCAAAGCCACCGGACCCACCGATTCCTCCCATGCCTCCGCCGCCAAAGCCGCCGCCGCCGAACCCGCCGCCGCCGAACCCGCCGCCGCCAAAGCCACCTCCTCCAAAGCCGCCGCCGCCAAAGCCGCCGCCGCCCATACCACCTCCCATGCCGCCACCCATACCGCCACCCATACCGCCTCCCATCATGCCGCTGGTGTCGGTTTTATCGATGGTGCTTCGTTCCGGAGCAACATCGTAATTCTGATTGCCCTCTTTTTGGCCGAGCATCATCGCGATGAATTGTGGATCTGCGGAACGGATCTTGATTCTCCTTATGATCTTAGTGTCGGTCTTTACTGGCGTGTCCGCAACGTTTGTGTTGGGGCCGATCGCTTCGGCTTTCTTAACGATTTCGTACACGCCGCCCTCGACTCGGTAAGTCGCATCAACTTGTCGAAGGATGTTTTGAAGCGCCGTTTCGAACGTAACGTTCTTGAGGCTGACGGTTATCGGGCCCTGTACCTCGGGCGCGATAGAATACGAAACATTCACGTTTTTGAAGAGAGCTCTTAGTGCTTCCCGCACATCGGCCTGTTCAAGCTCGAGTGAGGAGATATTCTTCTGCGATATATCCTCTTGGGCTATGGCCATCGACGGTATCGCACCAAAAAGCGATAGGCCAAATACTAGGCCCATTACGAATTTGAAGCTGGGTTTCATCGTGTTCCTCCCAACTTTTCGTACACCGCAATTTTGCTGTGAGTTTCGCAGTTTCTGACGGAGTTTTGGTTGCTTAGAGAATCTTAAACTTTAGTGCCGAGCGCGCTATGGAATGCGAGGAAGGCGAGTCGCTGCGCAGCGGGGACTTGGGACAGGCGCGCTTCGCCTTAGGGACAGAGTCGGATCTCAGACAAACCGTGAGCAGGCAGGTCTTTCGTTTCGACACGACCAATCCCGGACTTCTGTCGCCGAAGGCGAACCGCGCCTGTCCCCTTAATGAAGGCGCGCGGCGCTACTCTGCTTCCGTCTCAGGCGTTGCGTCTTCGTATTCTTCTTCGCCTGTCAGATCACCGCCGTCGGTGTCTTGAACGATTCGTGCGATGCTTCGCACCTGGTCGCCAGTCGCCATATTGATGAGGCGGACACCTTGGGCTATCCGGCCGGTGGTCCGGATCTCCTTGACCTTTAGGCGGATTCCTTTGCCCTTAGTGGTCATGACCAGCAGGCGGTCAGAATCTTCGACAACTTCGGCGCCGACGATCCGGCCGGTCTTGTCGGTGCAGTTCATGGTCAGGATTCCACTTCCACCACGGCCCTGGACGCGATAATCGGATAACGGTGTCCGTTTCCCATAACCGTTCTCACTGACAACAAGCAGGGAAGCATCGTCTCTGACGACCTCGGCGCTTACGACGTGGTCGGTGTCGCGATCTTCCTTGAAGACGATCGCGCGGACACCGCCAGCCGCTCTGGACCGGGACGTGGCATCCTTTTCGTTGAAGCGGATACTTTGTCCTTCGTGAGTGATCAGCATGACGTCGTCGTTGCCGCGCGTTTTGAGAGCCCAGCCTAGCTCGTCGCCTTCTTCAATGTCAAAGGCAATCAAGCCGTTGTTGCGAATGTTCGCAAATGCCCCGAGCGAAGTACGCTTAATTTCGGCTTGCCGCTTGGGACCGGTGCCACGAGTGACCATCGTAAGGAAGCCTTCTGCGTTCATATCCTTAACGCTGATCGTAGCGGTGACTCTTTCGCCTCCAACGATCTGGATGTAGTTGATCACCGGCATGCCCTTTGCGTAGCGGCCGCTTTCAGGGATTTCATATCCCTTCAGCCGGTACACGCGGCCTCGATTAGTAAAGAACAGAATGGTATGGTGCGTACTGACCTGGAAAAGGTGGGCCGGTTCGTCGTCCGCTTTAAGTGTGTTGTTGACACCCTTTCCGCCCCGCTTTTGCTGGCGATAGGCGTCAATGGAGACGCGTTTGATATATCCGTCCCTCGATATCGAGATAATCGCTTCTTCGTCAGGGATGAGATCCTCGGCGCTAAAGTCACCGACCTCACGAGTCTGAATCTTGGAGCGGCGCTCGTCGCCGAATTTGTCGCGCAGATATTGAACTTCCTCTCGAAGGACCTTTTTGAGGCGCTCCGGATCATTGAGGATGTCCATGAGATTTTGAACTTTGAGAGCCGCGTTCTTGAAATCCTTCTCGAGTTCGTTCTGATCAAGCTGCGTTAGACGGCGCAATGGCATGTTCAAAACGGCCTGAGCTTGAACGACCGACATCGAGAACTGCCTAACCATTTCTGCGCGAGCCGTCGGGGTGTCGGCGCTTCGACGGATCAACGCGATAATCTCATCAAGGAAGCGTCGCGCAATCTGGAAACCTTCCGCGTGATGTAATTCTTCGAGTGCTCGGTAGAGTTCGTACCTAGTTCGCAACTCGATCACGATTCGTCGGTGCTTCAGATACTCGTCGAGCATCACGAGTAGGGGACAAGTCCGAGGCACCGTCTCATCGACAAGGCCAAGCATGATGGCGCCAAACGTTGTCCGGAGGTTGGTATGTTTTAAAAGGTAGTTGAGTGCCTTGTTGGGATTCACGTCGCGCCGAATTTCTACTTCGACGCGCATACCTCGCTTGTCCGAGTAGTCTTGCACGCTCAGAATCCCGTCAAATTTGCGTTCCTTCGCGATGGCAGCGATCGCCTTAACCAGGTTCTCTTTGTTGACTTGGTAGGGGATCTCGGTTACTACGATTACCGACTTCCCAGCATCTCCGGGCTCGATCATGGTTTTGGCTTGGAGAATGATCGAACCTCTGCCCGTTTCATATGCGCTTCGAATTCCCTTCGTACCCATGATGATCCCATAGGTTGGGAAGTCGGGACCGGGAATATGCTCCATGATTTCATCCAAGGTGCAATCCGGATTATCGATGCGCAACATCAGCCCGTTGCATACCTCTGTTAGGTTGTGGGGAGGGAGATTCGTGGCCATTCCGACCGCGATACCTTGGCCACCGTTGCAAATCAGGTTCGGAAACTTGCCTGGTAAAACCGTTGGTTCGAGCAGTGTTTGAGAATAGTTAGAGATCCAATCGACCGTTTCTCGATCTAAGTCTTCCAGCAGCTCGGCTGCCAAAGGGGTAATTCGAGCTTCGGTATAGCGCATGGCGGCAGGCGAGTCCCCGTCGACGCTGCCAAAATTGCCTTGTCCGTCGACGAGCGGATATCGCAGGGACCACGACTGGGCCATGCGAACCATCGTCGGATAAATGACCGCCTCGCCATGAGGGTGGTAGTCGCCGCTGGTTTGCCCGCAGATCTTCGCGCACTTCGCATGGCCGCTGTCCGGCGTCAGGTTCAGCGCGCGCATCGCGTATAGAATTCGCCGTTGCACCGGCTTAAGGCCATCTCGCACGTCCGGCAAGGCGCGTGCAATAATGACTGACATCGCATAGTTCACATAGGAGCGGCCCAGCTCCTCATCCACGTTGACGATCGAAAAATTGGGGTTCTCTGCCACAGGTAGAAGTTCCTGACGAACCAAGCCACCGATAAGGTGCACAAACCGGGTTCGATATCCTCCTAATTGTACCTATTTATGCGGCCTAAATGCCGTTTTAACAAGTTTGACTCCGTGCTCGTGATACCCCATACGCGGCGCAACGTCTATTTCGCTTAATCGGCGATTTGGAGGCAAGGGTTTGAGGGCTAGGCTGGGAAAGGGCTGGCGGCGAGTGACTAAGGATTTTGTAGAAGTTTAGCGTAATCTGAAACGATGGGTCGCGGCGGGACCAATGGGACGTATGCCTTTCGTTGCCATCCCCTTACCCCCTTAAATTGCGCTCCTTTTGAGTTGTGCTCCTTTTCGTGTCTGGGATTCGTCAATCTTAGGGGGCTACGGAGGGAATAGACGATGCAAGACGGAAGAGAGAAGAAGATACCGGCAGGAATCCTTGCGATTCTGCTCGGTTCATTTGGGATACATAAATTCTACTTAGGATATACAACTGCAGGAATTATACAGCTGTTGTTGGGACTCTGCGGAATCGGCGGGATCATTGGGATCATTGAAGGGATCATCTATTTGACGAAACCGGACGATCAGTTCGTCGCGGAATACGTCGTTGGCCAAAAGCAGTGGTTCTAGAGCAAGCGTTAAAGCGTGGGGAATAGCGTTAAAGCGTTAAAGCGTTGGAGCGTTCGAGGGTGGTTACTAGCTAGTAAATGCCTTTTAACGCTCGAACGCTTTAACGCTCGAACGCTTTAACGCTCGAACGCTTTAACGCTCGAACGCTTTAACGCTTTAACGCTTTAACGCTCGAACGCTCGAACGCTTTAACGCTCCAACGCTAGAACGCTCCAACGATGTAACGCTCTCCAAGTGGCGTACACTCAGCCAAATGGGGACAGGGAAGTTGGTTGTAGGAATCACGGGGGCGAGTGGGGCGATTTATGCCCAACGATTTCTAATTCACGCAGCGCGGCATTTCTCTGAAATTCTTCTCGTGATGAGCGATCAGGCATTCCAAGTT
>Ga0206951_1120_pt1 | contig 18294 bp, 12 predicted proteins | sample Alteio_BWOrgHeat_38_FD_152974 | JGI IMG/M metagenome (GOLD analysis project Ga0206951, IMG submission 152974) | Enriched cells from forest soil in Barre Woods Harvard Forest LTER site, Petersham, Massachusetts, United States -... | ecosystem: Environmental > Terrestrial > Soil > Temperate forest >... | reverse complement strand
TAAAGCGACGGTCGTGGACAGCAGAAGTACTTTCCCGGCCTTTTGCATAGGGACCTCGCAAGTGAGATTGCGCGCCCGGCTCCTTGAGATTTTTTAGGCCAGTACTGCCAATTGTGCACCGATGGCCCCATACAAAGCTCCATCGAGCCGCCACGCGATACGCGGACGAATTGTACTCCAGTTACGAAAAGATTGCTCTCCGCATTCTCTGTCCTTCGTGCGCGACTATCTCCCTCACTCCGCGCGCAGGATTTCGGTGGGGTCTGTGCGCAGCGCATGAAGCACGGCGGGCAGTATGGCAACGAGTGCGGTGAGCAGAATGGCACACGCCGGCAGCGCGATCATATCCGCGTCGGTTGCTTTGACCTGGTAGAAAAGCGCCTCGACATAGCGGGCCGCGCCGAATCCGAGCGTGACGCCTGCGCACGCTCCGAGCGCGATCATCAGGAAGATATCGAGAGTCACGAGGCGCACGATGCCAGCACGAGTCGAACCAATCGCCATACGGATACCGATCTCGCGGCGGCGCTGGAGTACGGAATAGTTGAGGACAGCGTAAAGTCCGATGCCGGCGAGCAGCAGCGCAACGGCGGCAAAGAAGGCGGCGAGCATAGCGATCAGGCGCTCACGAATGGTCTGGTCGCGGACCAGATCGAGCTGCGTGGTGATGTTCGAGGCCCGAAGGCCGTTGTGGCGCTGCGCAATGAACTGGCGTAGGGAGTTGGCGAGGGCGAGCGGGTCCTGAGCGGCGGTGTGGATGGTGAAAGTGGCGAAGTCGACGGATTTGGGGGCGGATTGGTTGTCAATTTCGTCGAAGGGGACGTAGAAGACGGGGCGGCTGGGCCCGCGCATGTCGTGGTAAGGGACGTCGAGGGTTACGCCGATGATCGTGTTGAGGGGTTGATTGGTACCACGTTCAAAGGTGCGGCCGATGGGGTTCTGGCCGGGGAAGTAAGTCTTGACGAAGGTTTCGTTGACGATGGCGGCTCCTGGCGAGGCGTCTTGAGGGCGAAAGTCGCGGCCGGAAACCAGAGGGATCTTCATGGTCGAGCGCCAGCCCGGGGAAGCGTTCAGAAAAAAGGCGGGAGTCGGACTAGGAGGCGCGTTGTTGACGGAGATGTCGCTGTTTATCCTGATGCGCCCAAGAAGAGGCCAGCCCGAGATGGCGACCGAGTTGACGCCAGGGAGGGCACGGAGCGCCTCGGCAGTTTGATTCCAAACGACGGGGAGCTGGCCTTTGCCGGCAACGGCTTCGAGCAGGAGCAGACGGTCGGTAGAGAAACCGAGGGGGCGGCTCTGCAGGCGCTGGAAGGATGCGACGAAGAGCGAAGACAGAAAGAGGACGAGGCAACAGAAAGCGATCTGAAGAGCAATGGCCCCACGCATGAGGCGGCGTGGCGAGTGCGGATCTTGACCACCTTTGAGGGCGGCGACGGGCCTGACGGCAGAGGCACGGAGAGCAGGAAGCAAACCCAACAATAGGACGACGAGGATAATGAGCCCGAAGCCGAAGACAAGCACACGCCAGTCGGCGGTAAGGGCGAGGCGCGCAGGATTGTCGGGCGGATTGATGAGGCTGAGTACAAAGGGCGCCGACCACGCGGCAAAGACTGCGCCAAGGACGGAAGCAAAGAAGGCGAGCAGCGCGCTCTGGACAAGGATGAGCTGGACGAGACGACGACGGCCTGCGCCGATCGAGACTCGTAGTGCCATCTCCTGGGCGCGGGCGGCAGCCTGAGCGGTCATCATGTTGGCGACGTTGACGCAGGCGATGAGCAGTACGAGAGCGGCCAGGAGGCCGAGGATGCCGAGTGAGCGGCGATAGTCTTTCTGGAGATCGGAAATGCCAGCGCCGGCGAGATGGAAGACAAGCTTCTTATTGAGAAGGCGGTCGATGGAGGCCTGGGTCATGCCGCGGAAGCACTCGGAGCACTCCGCTTCGAAGGCGCGGCTGACGGCGGAGAGATGCTGGCTGAGCGGCTCAAGGGCGATGCCTGGGTTGACGCCGGGTTTCAACATCAGGAAGGTGTGGTGCCAGTTGACGCTGTCCCGGGTGGCCAATCCGTTCATGCCAAGGGGGAGAAAGATGTCGGTGACAGTTCCCGTTTCGATTCCAGTGAAATCGCGAGGGCCGACGCCGATGATTTCAAAGGTCTGGTCGCCGATGTGGAGCGAGCGGCCGAGGACGTTGGGATCGCGGCCGAAGTGGTGATTCCAATAGTCCCAGGAGAGGACCGCATAGGGGGCGGCACCGGGGGCGCGGTCCTCGGCGGGGACGAGCAGGTGGCCGAGCGCGGGCTCAAGGCCGAAGAGCGGAAACATGTTGCCGGAAACATAAACGACGTGGGCCTTTTCCATGTCGTCGTCCGTGGACCAGGCGATGTCCGTGCGGTCGGCGTCGCTGATGGCGATGAGGTCGGCCTGGTCCTTGACGGCATCGCGCATGAGCTTGAAGTCCGGCGTGGCCCAGTAGCCGTCCTCAATAGGCCTGCCCTCGGGGCCGGTCAACTTGCGAGAGATGGCATAGAGCTTGCTGGAATTGGATATGGGGAGTGGACGCCAGAGCAGGGCGTCGATAAGACGGAAGGCGGCGATACAGGAGCCTATGCCGAGAGCGAGGGAAAGCACAGCGGTCACGGAGGTGACCTTGTTGCGGCAGAGCTGCCGCCAGCCGAATCTTACATCGGCGAGAAGCGACTCAAGCCATCCGGCAACACGAATGTTGTGGCTCGCCTCGCGCTGGCGCAGTATCGAACCGAAGGTGCGGCGTGCTTCGTCGGGATCGTGTCCCAAGGCGATGGCTTCTTCAATATGCGACTGCAGCTCTTCCTCGATCTCGCGATTCAAGCGCTCGCCGCGCAAGGCATTAGAAATACGCGACCACAACGACATGTCATACCTCCCGGAGAACCCGATTGATGGCCAAGCTCACTGATTGCCAGCGCGACTCTTCTGCACCCAGTTGCTTTTTGCCAGCGGCAGTCAGTTCGTAGATCCGGGCGCGGCGACCGGTGTCTTTCTTGATCCACTCCGCGCGAATCCAGCCGGCTTCCTCCATCCGATGCAGCGCGGGATAGAGCGAGCCCTGCTCTGCGCGCAGCACTTCGCCCGATGTACTGGCGATGGCAGTCATGATGGCGTATCCGTGAAGCCGCGGGCGCCGCGACAATATTTTTAACACGAGCAAATCGAGTGAACCTTGCAGGGCATCAGTCTTAGGCATAGTCAGATGTCTTTGTATAGATATCTGACTATAAAGTCAAGACATGCTCATCTCATGCAAATAGGAAACTCACTCCTCGATTCCGCGCAGTTCATGCACGTCCTCAGTGTGAACCATTACTTATCTGTAAAACCGGAATGTCGGAATGAACTCCGAACATCCATTCGTCGCATGACCTGAACCAACCGCAAGCGAAGCGCTCCCACGTCAAACTCACCAAACGATCCCGTGCCTCTCAGCCTGTGGCACGAAAAAGAAAAGCCCGCGAAGGCGGGCTCTCGCTGTTTTTTGAAACTACCCTGATTAAGCTTCGGCTGCTTCCAGTCGCATTCTAGAATCGGAGTTACTGCGAACGGGCGCTTTCGGAAGTAGGAACCACTTGTCCGAGATGCTAACTATTCGACAACTTGCCCTGATCTCATTTGTCGATGAGTGAGTTGCCGATTTCGCAATAACTGAAGATTGGTTTTTTTCGATCTCGCCTAGGGAAATGGTTCCGTTTAAGACCGCAGATTAATCGAATATCTATTGTTATTGATCAGGCACAACCGATCCACGAAGACTTGACGTTCACGATTCAGCATGGATATCTTGATGCCATCCTTAATTTCGCAGCGTGAAAGCGTAAAAAAGCGAGTATATGGCACGGCTGTGGCCAGTATCGATCCGTATCACGCTACTGCTGACCGTTGCTCTTTCTTCTCAGGCATTTGCTTTTCAAGAGAAATCCAATAGCGACGATATAATCCGAAAATCAGCTATTCGCAATTTCGCGAACCGCCTTTTAGGTATTCCTGTCGAATACCAATCGGACCTGTTGTTTTCGCTATTGTATCGAGAACCCGATGCACTGCCTCAGCAACTTCAAGTAAGGCTTCTAAGAGATCTCTTCGAGCGAGCCCCCACAGCTCTGAGCCAAACTCCAGTTTCTGAAGCAACGGTGCAATCTGACACTCTTTCTCATCAAAAAGTTTTGGACTTATCGATTCTTCCTTTCGACACACTAGATATTCAGGCGCGCACCGTCTCGCTGCTGCGGAGCAGGTCTCCTCTTGTCTCGTGGGAGTTAATGCAGCAAATATCTTTGCCCACTCAGCGGGTTGATTGCATCGACAACATCGCTCCAATTTTGACGCCCTATTACCAGGTGATGGCCAGTTCTTTGAATGCGATCAAATCGACGATCGTGCCGGACGGACGGACAAAGCTAGCATACCTTCTGCAGCAAATCGATGAAATTAAGACGCCTGCACAACTGCAAGCCTTCGCGAAAAGTGTGGTGGCGATAAACCTGAATGCCATCCAGGAAATTCCGATTTTAGAGGCTGTTGTAAATAGGATCGGTGCAATTAATGGCTCAGATCGCGAAATGTCTGGCGTCGAGAATGAAGAACACTCGCTGACGGGTGCGATCGCCGGCCTTGTAGAGGCCGAGAAAGCTCATGATATTTCTCCGATTCCTTTATTAGTTGCATATCGCGCCTTACTGATTCGAAATCTGCATGTCACGGCCTGCGCCGATTCGACCCTAGATAGGTTCGAGGAAGCCAGGAGCTTCAACACACTCAATCCCGAGCTCATCGGAGAAGACCCAAAACCAGTAAGGGCGCTCTTGCCACAGGAACTGACGCCAATCAGCTTAGAGGGTGTGGCGAAGGATGAAATCATCAAGGTTGACGGAGGAATTGATGCACAACTGCGCCGGATTGGCCAGGTCTTCATTGCCAATCAAAAAGCCATGTACCAATCAAACTCGAAAGAAGAGTATCTTCAGCCAAATTCATTAGATGTTCAGGATGTGCTGAGGCACGAGTCGGATCTGGCAAAGAACGATTCGTTGAGTAGCGTCGCTCGATTCGAGAATCAAGTGGCTACACTCAACCTACTCGTGATAGCCCTTCCGCCAGGTGCCTCATTCAAAGATGCTATTGATGCAGAAGTTGCATTTCTCAACCTTAACCCGATTGAACAGCAGTCGCCCTTGTCATGGCTCAGGACCTTCCAGGGTCTGATTCTCATCAGCCGCCCCACTACAGTCGAAGTAATGGCGAAGCTTAGAAACCGATCGAAGAATGGGGAATACATGATCATGTTACCGAGCCCAAATGCCTTATTCATCCGAGAGACTTTACGGCGGTATCAGTCAGACCCCATTATCTCTGCCTATCTCGAATACGAGGATATCTTCCATCCGGTATTCGTATCAGAAGACGAGGTTTATCAAAGTCCACCCTTGTAGACCTTGTGGCTATCGTCAAGATCAGTCTTATATTTTGCGGATAATGATTGTTTCGAAGAGTGGTGCCTCTGAACCTGAGAAGAACTTATTACGATTAGTCCATCATTGGTAGGAGGAAGAGAGTAGGAGAAGTTGGCAAATAGATTTAGAGATATTCTGCCTCGGAATTAGGATTACTCCTCAAGTGGCGAGAACAGAACAACGCACTGCTTGGAGCCGCCAACCATGCACGTCCTTAGAGCGAACCATCACTCATCTGTAAACCAGCTTGTTGGAAATGGGGCTTCGAACATTCATTTATTGTATGACCTGAACCAACCGCAAATGAAGCGCTCCCACGTCAAACTCAACAAACGATCCCGAGCCTCTCAGCTTGCCGAAGCAAAAAGAAAAAGCCCGCGCGATGGCGGGCTCTCTCGGTTCTTGAAACTAACCTGATTACGCTTCGGCTGCTTCCAGTTCTTCATCCAAACCATGGCGACGCAGCAGGTTCGGCAAATTCTGCGAAAAAGCCGAGCGCGGCATCACCATATCGCAACCGGCTTCCAGAGCCTTCACCTTCAGGTCGCCCTGCAGATGCGAAAGAAATCCGATCACCGATGTTCCCCGCTTGAACTTCGACTTGATACGCGGAATCAATGTCAGCGGCTTGGCGTTCGCATTGTTCAGATCGAAGACAATCAAAGAAGGACGCGCATCTTCCGGCACATCCGCCAGCTTGGCGACGATATCCTTGTCCGCCTTCACAAAGCCGACTTTCACTCCAAGCTTGCGAGCCGTTTCCTGAATTTTGGCAAGAAAGAACAGATCATCGATGAAGCAGAAGATGCGGGTGGGCGCATCCTCGCGTACCGGCGCAGGTGCCAACTCCACCACTGGCTCCTGATGGAATCCATTGGGGTGCAGATTGCCATTCCTGTACTCGATCGTCGAAGGAGGCCCATCGGCTACATTGCCGTTCGCGGTTCGGTAACTGTGGTCCATCGGACCGACAAAAACCTGCTGCCTGCGCGGCTTGCTCTTCCGCCGTCCTCCACCCTGGCCGCCGCCACTTCCATTCTTCTGGTATTGCCGGTTCTGGTTGGAGTTCTTGGGCTTTTGTCCCTGTTGCGGCTGATTCTGCTGGTTTGCCTGGGGTGCGCTGGGTTGGCCTTTGGCGCCCTTGCGTCTGCGGCGTCTACGGCGATGCCCTTGGGGTTGCCCCTGCGGTACTTGCTCCTGCGGCACTTGTGCCTGGGGCGGGTTCTGCTCTGTTGTCATGCTTGCACTTCCTGGTGCGTTGACTTGGTTGCAGCGAAATTCCGGCGGAAAGCCGCTGCCGCTTTCTGCGTTATCGGGTTTGCCGGGAGATCAGTTGATACATAACTCCGCTTCAGATTGGGCGTAAAGGGGATTCAGGTCGTCGAGGGAGGAACCGGATCCAGGCCTGCACTGCGTTGATGGAGTCCAATATGCGATCTTTCAACTCGCTATCACTTTATATTTTGGGTGTTCATCCTGATTGCGCCATCGGAGACGGACCTGAATCGGGATGAGACGCGCCTGTTGAAAATTCTTGACTGTCGAGAAATGCGGCGAACTTTCCGGATTTTCCCGTCCGGCATCAGCCGCTCGATAGGCAAAGACGATACTACTAGCTAAAGACACATCTGGCAAGCTTTTGGTTGCAGGAATTTTCGTTTTTCGTTACTGAAACGGAAATGACCGCTCGAAAGCGGTCATTTCTGCCTGTCTGATGGCCAATCACTGGCCTCCCTAAAAACCCTCCGCCTTGAAGGCGATTGGGTAAAACACCCCGGCCCGGTCGAAAACTCATCTGGCTTTCGCTCTCAGTCGCCGAGGTATGTGCTTCGTACCTCCAATGTCCATCTGAAAGGCACGTAACGTCGCTGGCATTACTCCTATAAGCAATTCTTATGCCGTACTATTTTATATTTGGAATCAACAACTTAGACGAGAAGTAAACGAATGCTTCTTCCGTTTATGGAATGTTGTAGGGACGGACCTTCACAAATCCATACAATTCGCTGCCATTACTTCTGACATCCGGGGCAGTAATGAGTCCCGCGTCCCCCAAGAAGCATCCGCCGAATCGGTAAACCGCAAGTCAAACATGGCTCTCCGCCGCGCATATACACCTTGTGCTCCAGCTGAAAGAACCCTCGCTCGCCATCCGCATCCACATAATCCGATACCGACGACCCGCCCAGGGCAATCGCATGTCGCAGAATTTCCTGCAACGCCGCATGTAGCCTCGTCAACTGCTCCCGCGTCAGCCGGCCCGCCATCCGCTTCGGCCGAATCCCTGCCCGAAAGAGGCTCTCATCGGCATAAATATTGCCCACGCCATGCAGCAGCTTCTGGTTCAGCAGCGCAGCCTTGATCGGAGTCTTCCGATTTTTGAAGAGTGCGGCAAACTCCTCAAGAGTGATGGTCAGCGGCTCTCGACCCGGCCCGCGAAAACCCTGTCCTGCAGCCTCCCGATGAATCGCCAGCCGCCCAAAGCGCCGCGGATCCACAAAACGAAGCTCCCGCCCCGATCCCAGCCTCAACACAGCGTGCGTATGCGTCTCCACGGGAGCGTCGGCCTCAGCCACCAGCAGCCGCCCCGTCATCCCCAGGTGCACAATCCACTGCAAGCCATCCGCGCCCTCAAGATCGAAGACAATGTGCTTGCCGACGCGATACACGCGCTCCACCCGTCGTCCACTCAGCGTCGCCGCCATCTCAATCGGACTCGTCTTGAACGGCTCCGGCTTCGATCCCAGCCATACCGACTCGATCACATCGCCACGCACACGTTTATCCACCCCGGTGGCAACAGTCTCGACTTCAGGAAGCTCAGGCATGGTTTTCTCTTCTTATCTTCGCAGAAGCAGGATGGTTTGGAGAAAACCTGGGTGCCCATCCTTTCGCGCACTTTGCGAAAGAGTGGGAGACCACGCCATCCAACCACAAACCGTCAGCAGTTCAGCCTCTCAAAGCAAAAAACGGCCTGTCCGTGATACACATGCCAGTAAAGTTTTTCGAGGACAGAAAGCGCATGTACACTCCCAGAATCCTGAAGGCCGCCGCCATACTCCTCCTCGCGGCAATTCTCACCAGCATCGGCACCGCGCAATCCCAGCAGCCATATTCTGCCGCTCCATGGGAAAACGTTCTCTACGGCGCCGCCTACTACAACGAGTACATGCCCGCAGACCTCCAACCCGGCCGCCTCGATAAAGACATCGCCCTCATGAAGCAGGCCGACATCTCCGTCGTTCGCATGGGCGAGTCCACCTGGAGCCTCTGGGAGCCGGAAGACGGCCGCTTCGAATACGCCTGGATGGACCGCGTCGTCGACGCCATGGGCAAAGCCGGAATCAAAGTCATCCTCGGCACCCCCACCTACTCCATCCCCACATGGATGTACCACGAGCACCCCGAAGTCCTCGCGGAGCCGCTCACCGGAGCCAAGCCCTCCTACGGTATGCGCCAGAACATGGATATCACCAGCCCCACCTTCCGCTTCTACGCGCAGCGCCTCATCCGCAACCTCGTCGAGCACTACAAAAATAGTCCCTACGTCATCGGCTGGCAGATCGACAACGAAACCGGCTCCTACAACGCCAACAACCCAGAGGTCTTCACCGGCTTCGTCGATCACCTCAAGCAAAAGTTCGGAACCACCGACAACCTCAACAAAGCCTGGTTCCTCAACTACTGGGGCGAAGACGTCAACGGATGGGAGAACATGCCGCCCCGCCAGAACGCCACCAGCACCGGCTATAAGCTCGAATGGTCCCGCTGGCAGCAGATGCGCGTCACCGATTACCTGAGTTGGCAGGCAGCTCTCGTCCGCCAATACCGCCGCCCCGACCAGTTCGTCACCCAGGACTTCTCCGACGCCGTCCACCGCGACGTCAACGAATTCGAGGTCGCCAAAACCCTCGACATCGTCTCCGTCAATCCCTATCACGGCACGCAGGACCACATGGACGGCGAGATCGAGGCACAGGCCGGCGACTACTACCGTTCGCTCAAGCACGCCAACTATCTCGTCACCGAAACCAACGCGCAAACTACCTACTGGGCCTCGACCTTTCAGTACCCGCCCTACGATGGCCAGTTCCGCCTCGACGTTTACAGCCATCTCTCAAGCGGCGCCAACATGGTCGAGTACTGGCACTGGCACTCCATCCATTCCGGGCAGGAAACCTACTGGAAGGGCGTCCTCTCGCACGATCTCGAGCCCAACCGCCCCTACGCCGAGGTCTCGCGCACCGCGCATGAGCTCCAGAAAATCGGCCCGCATCTCATCGACCTTAAGATCACCAACCAGGTCGCCATCCTCCACAGCGTCGATTCGCTCAATGCCATCGACTTTATGCCCTTCGCCTCCACTGGCCCACGCTGGACCTTTGGGCCTGCCAGCGCCGACTACTCGTCGCTCCTCAACCAGATCCATGCCGCTCTCTACAACCTCAACGTAGGCACCGACTTCGTCTTCCCCGAAGACCCCGACTTCTCCAAATACAAAGTCCTCATCGTGCCCATGCTTTACATCGCTGACGACGCCCTGCTCCAGAAAATCTCCGATTTCGTCAAAGGAGGCGGCCACGTGCTCATGACCTTCAAGAGCGGATTCGCCAATGAGAACTCCGCAGTCCGCTGGGTGCGCGCCCCCGGTCCTCTGCGCGAAGCTGCCGGATTCAGCTACCAGGAATTTTCCAACTTAGAGAAGCCGCTCGCCCTCAAAGGCGATCCCTATCACGTAGGCGCAGAACAAGACAAAGTAAGCTACTGGGCAGAGTTCCTCATGCCCGAACACGCCAAAGCTCTTGCCTACTATGACCACCCATTCTTCGGGAAGTGGCCCGCCATCACTGAGAATCAGTACGGCAACGGCATACTCATCTATGAAGGAACCTATCTCACTGACGCCCTGCAAAAAGCAGTCGTAGAACAAGTCCTCAAAGAAGCAAATTTAACCGGCCCCGATCAGCAACTCCCCGCGCCAGTCCATGTAAAACACGGCATTAACCGAATGGGCAAACAACTCCACTACTACCTCAATTACTCAAGCGAAGCACAAACCCTCACCTATCCCTACAAAGCCGGAACCGACTTACTCACCAACAACACCATCGACCCATCCGGAAAAATCACATTGCAGCCTTGGGACGTAACCATCGTTGAAGAAAAGTGATGTCTCTTGGTCTAGCTAAAAAGAAACAAACGCGCGCAGCTCATTAGGCAGGATATACAGATTTACGCATGGCAAGGGAGTGGAGCACTCTTCTTACAAAAAGGCGACATTTTTTAAGGAGTCGATACGACGCGGTGGTGCGGCAGAAAACGTCGCGCGTTTCCTCATCCCTGAGTCCAAACATATTGCGATAGAGGTTCTCGGTTCCTGGCGTGGTGACCCCGTCGGTGTCGAATATCAGATTCATCGCCTGAGCGTGCTCCATAGCTTTCACGGCGAGAAACTTGATCGCGTCCGGATGAGGCTTTGGATCGGAACTGTCCGCAGGGACGACACGACGGGTTGACAGCCAATAATAGCAACGGAACTTGTCCCACACATATACGATGGCAGCGTCGTACGGGACATTGGATCTCTCGGTGAGTGTTTCATCATCGGGAGGTCTTGCTCTTGCGGCAATGGCACACATCTGCGCTCGGGCAGTTCCTTCCTCAATCAGGGATCTCATGGCATCGAGAGACGAATAGCTTCTTTTCTCTTGCGTCCACAGATTTGCCGCATAGAATCGCACGAACTCTTCGGCATTGATTTCCAGGCAATCCAATCTCTTGGCCGCTCTCTTAATATGTCCATTGTGTTTACTCTTGCGGGTCTCCATCACGTCTGTATTACTGGGATGGCGCACATAGGTAAGTTCAGTCCTATGTTCAAAACCTGCATTCTTAAAAGCGGTCCTCACAAGGTCGGCATAACTTACATTCGGATTGCAAATGAAATCTACAGACGACCATCGAGGCAGCTGCTCCAATAAGGATTGGAGAACCTCTGCTTGTCGTTTACGGCTCAGTTGCTCGTCGACGATCGGGCCACCAAGATGGGACCAATGCGGATCGCGCGCCCAGGAAAAGCCTTTCCGGTTTCTCGATATGATATAGGGAAGTCTCCCAACCACGACGTTACCATCGAAAACCTTCAGTTCTCGATAACGAGAAGACCCGCACGCAATCTCAATCCACCAATCCTGGTTAAAGATGGGGAGATCAGACTGGTCAATGCCGGGGAGTGGACGCGCCGTTTCCAACTGCCTGGAATGTCGGGGCATAGATATCACTGGCCCTCATCTTGGATTGTGGTCAGAGCCCCCGGCCGCATCCCCGCAAGCCGCCGCGCCGAGAGCACGGATTTGTCGTTCTTGGAGCCAACTGCTAATAGCAATATAAGAAGTTTTCAACTGTCAAAAATTGTCCCCTGCGAATTCCTGTCTCTATCGAAGGGATGCATCGAGGATCGTGCCTGTTGCTTTTTCTCACGATTTTCATCGGATCTGAATTTTGCAGTTGGCGGCCAGTTCCATTTCTCTTTTGGATGGGACTGTGGCCCATTCACGTATCTTTTTAGCCTGAGTGGGCTATTTCAGATAAGCTCTGTCACAACTTATGTATACCACAGAATATCCACCCTCGGAATGAAGCTCCACGACTCAAGCAGAGAGCAAACCCTCACCTCCCTTACAAGCCCGCATCCGAAGTACTAACCAGCAACGCCATCCGCATCAAAAAAATCACGTTGCAACTATGGAACGTCGCCATGATTGAGGAGACATAGAGTTAGAAAAGAGATTTGTTGGTGGTGCTGGCCACTCTCTCATCGACCTGTTACGTTTTGCTTTCCGGTCATACCTTTTCCTGAAGACGCGTGCAGCGAGGCCAGTGAACTGTCAGATTTAGTCCTGTCATCTATCTTGTTGTGCCGAAGCAACTCGGCAGTTCTGCCTGTACCGGGCACATAGACTGCCTCAAGAGCCTGGTGTCCGTCAGAATTATCAAAGGTCACGCTCCCTTTTGATCCCAGCCGGCTGTCGTCTTCAGGACGCACGGTTACGAATTTTTGCCGCCCTCCATTCACATTGCGAATGGAAAGAGTCCACGCAGATAGCAGAGTGAACTCGTATGTCCCAGCCGGATAGGATTGGCTGCCAGCAGTGAATGCAAATGGAGTATTTATGATAACCGCCTGGGCTCCAGCGTTCTGTGTGCTCAGGGCTAACATGCTGCCAGTAGTAACAGCTACAAGAACTAACTTGAGAAATATGGAACTAAGCTTTTCACGACTCATGATGCGCTCCTTACTGCGCAGCAAATGGATATCTACGCAGTAAGTTGATTTCAGCATCGGGCACGAAGGAGTGCGATAAAGATTAGTTAAGCTGAATTAAGTTTTGTAAAGCATTGCTGATGAAATAACCCACTTAGTAAGACACTCTGTAACTTGTCGGCGAGCGTCCCATATCTTAAACGCGGGTGTGCCATGCCTCGCTTGTGAGACATGGAATCATCTTTGTTTTTGATAGGAGCCGGGGTGCCCCATCCTTTCGCGCATCTTGCGAAAGGGTGGGAAAGCTATATTCTCCAAACCGCACTCCCAAAGCCCAAGAGGCGCCAAAGCGCGTCGGGTAGAAGCCCCGCCTTTAGGCTGGGGAAATACTCAAGTGATCGGATAGTTCTCTACTGAGCGGTCGTTGCTTTGCCCGCAACTTGTCGGATGGTCGCAGCCTGCACAGTCGTAACCCTCGACTTGTTCACCATGGATTTCAGCATCATTCCCGCCTTTGATGGGAGGCAGACGCAGAAAGAATTTTCCCCTGAACGGTAGGTAGCGCGGCCATGCGAGGGGCGGGAACCGATGGCTACGATGACGATCAGGACGGCTGCGAAAATAGCGAAACGGCGCATAGGTCGATCCTCTGGAGGATGATACGGAGGCTGTGTCATAGCAGTTCCTTGAATTTCAGGAATAAATAAGAGCACGCAACAGGCCAAATATTGCGATACGCAACATCCCTGAAATCAACAAAATTGCCGGACATTCAAGAAAAGAATGTCCGATTTGAGGTCAAAGCTGTTCAAAAGTGGACACGAACCGGGTGCCCCAGGTTCGCGAAGCTAACCTGGGTTAGGGAAAAGCAATACTCCCAAACTCACATACCAAATCCAAAAGAGACGCTCCCGCGCCTCTTCTGATAGAAGCACAGGAATATCGAGTCCCCACGACACGCGGTGTTCGCGGCATGGGGTATCTTTAGCCTGGCGAAAATGGCTCGAACGCAGAAGTTAGCTTCAGCCCAGGACCTTCCCGCCACATCTACTTCTCGCTGCTCGGAGGCGTCAGCCCCTTCAACCGCATATACAAAGCCAGCGTCGCATACTGTTCATTGTCATGCGCGACGTTTCCCCACGCAATCCCCAGCCGCGAGCGCTTCGCCGGACCGGCCTGCACCATCTCCGTCATGTTCGCATCGTTCAGCGCGGCATAAGCCTTATCGCATTCGGCAAACGAAGCCTTCAACGCTTCCACAATCGTCGCTTTGTCCGCCGTCTCCGCTGGAGCATTTTTCGGCGCTCCGCCACCATTCAATGCGCCACAGCCGTGCAGTTGCGCTTCCGTCACGTGATTCACAACGCGGGCAAAGGTGCGGATATCCGGCGTCGGCTTGTAACTGTAGTTTTCCGCCGGCATATTGTCGGCCGATTTGATGATGTTGGTTTTCACCGCCGCATACCGCGCCTGAACTTCAGCGGCCAATGCATTCGCCGTCGCTGCCTGTCCAAACATCGCCGCTGGAGCCATCAGTCCAGCCAGCGCCGCCACCGCACATACCGCTTTCATTGCTTGCATCAGTCCTTCACCTCGCACCTAGGCTAACACTGCCGAATCCTTGAGACGCGACAGATTTTGGCGCACCCGCCAGCCGCGTATATCATAGATATTTGGCCCCCACCCGGCACACGCTTCTACGCTCCACCTCAGTTCGGAAGGCAAAATCGCAAGCGGCAACGTGTGTCAGGCAGGCTCAGTTCAAGACAGGTGTACAAAGATAGATGCGAGCAAAAACAGCAGTCGTACTCGGCGCCCAGTGGGGCGATGAAGGCAAAGGCAAGATCGTCGATGTGCTCTCCGAGCGCTTTTCCATCGTAGCCCGCTACGCAGGCGGCCACAACGCCGGACACACCGTCATTATCGGCGGCAAGAAGTTCATCCTCCAGCTCATTCCCTGCGGCATCCTGCGCCCCGGATCCAAGGCCGTCATCGGCAACGGTGTCGTACTCGACCCCATGGCCTTCCTTAAGGAAGTCGGCAAGCTGCGTGACCTCGGCGTCAACGTCGACAATCAGATCTTCGTCTCCAACCGCGCGCAGGTCATCCTCGAATACCACCGCATGATCGAGCTCGCCGCCGAAAGCGCTCCCGGACGCCAGCGCATCGGCACCACCAGCCGCGGCATCGGCCCGGCATACGAAGACAAGATGGCACGCAACGGCCTCCGCGTCGTCGATCTTCTCAACACGAATCTTCTCAAGACGCACATCGAAAACGCCTGCCACGAAAAGAACACGATCGCCAACGCGCTCTTCGGAGCCAAGCCACTCGACCCGGCGAAAATGTATGAAGAGTACGCCCACGCCGCCGAGCAGATCGCGCCCTTTGTCACCGACACCGCCTTCATGCTCAATAAGGCTATCGACAACGGCGCCAGCGTCATGTTCGAAGGCGCGCAGGGAACGATGCTCGACATCGACCACGGCACTTATCCGTTCGTGACTTCATCCTCGGCAACTGCAGGCGGAGCCGTCACCGGAACCGGCGTCGGTCCGACGAAGATCGGCACAGTGATTGGCGTTACCAAGGCTTACGTCACCCGCGTCGGAGAAGGCCCATTCCCGACTGAAATCTTCGACGAATCCGGCGAGCTGCTCCGCGCACGCGGACAGGAGTTCGGCGCTGTCACCGGTCGCCCACGCCGCTGCGGATGGCTCGATCTCCCGCTGCTGCGCTACTCGAACCAGATCAACGGCACGGAGTGGCTGGTCGTCACGAAGCTCGACGTGCTCGATGCCTTCGAAGAAATCCCCGTCTGCACTGGCTATAAGATCGACGGCAAGCTCATCGACACCATGCCCGCCGATGTGCGCGGCATCGAATCCATTGAGTGCGTGTATACGAAGCTCAAGGGCTGGAACGAATCGACCGAAGGCATCACCGAATTCGACAAGCTGCCGAAGATCGCGCAGGATTACCTCCGCTTCCTCGAAAAGGAATCCGGCGCAAAAATCGGCATGATTTCGACCGGTCCCGACCGCGACCAGACCATGCTGATGCCTGAATTCGCAACAGCGTTGAACGAACTTCATTCCTAACCCGAGGCGCTATTACTCGGCGCGGAGTGCCTCCGTTGGATTGACGGAGGCAGCTCGGCGCGCCGGTAAGCTCACGGCCAGGACTGCGATTCCAACCAGCACCCCGATTGTGATCGAAACAGAAATCGGGTCTGCAGCGCTGGTCTTGAACAGCAGACCGCTCAGCAATCGTGCGCCGGCAAAGCCAATCGCAAGACCAGCCGCAATGCCGGAAGCAATAAATACAGCGGCCTGCTGCAGCACCAGTCGCAGAATATCTGCTCGCCTCGCTCCGACCGCCATGCGCACGCCAATCTCTCTCGTTCGCTGCTCGACGGAATACGCAAGCACTCCGTAAATACCGATGGCTGCAAGCAACACCGCTATTACTGCGAAGATGCCGAGCAGCACTGCCGTCATTCTCTGTCGCGCAAGCGAATCGGAAAGAATCTCATCGACAGCGTGAACATTGTAGATAGCGACATTCGGATCTAACTCACGCACTGCGTTGCTTACCAGAGACACAATGCTCAGTGGAGCGGCTCCGGTACGCACCAGCAGCACCGCGTGCAACCCGTATCCCGGAAGATAGATTTCCGGCTGCGGCTCGGTTTCCACTCCCAGATCATGCGCGTTCGCAACCACGCCAACGACGGGAATGCTGGAAGGCTGCGGGCTCATGACGCCGATAAGAACGTGCGCGCCGATGGGATTTCTTCCTGAGAGATGCCGCTGCGCGAATGCCTGATTGACGACAAAGAAACTCGCTTGCGAATCGACATCCTTCTGATCAAAGACCCGGCCCTGCTCGAGCGCAATTCCCATGGTGCGGAAGAAGTCAGGGCTGACAAAACGAAGCTGCGCATAGGGAAACGATCCCGGAGCGAGCGGCGGAGCGCCTTCGATTAAAAACCGCGTCATGAGTATGGATGGATTCAGCGGCACCGCAGTCGTGCTCCCCACAGAAATGACGCCCGGAGAATGAGAGATTTTTTCTATCAGTTGCTCATAGAGCTGAGTTGTCGCTGTGCTGCTGTCCTGATAGCGCGGCTCCGGCAGAGTGATTTCAAAGCTGAGCAAATGGTCTGTGCGAAAGCCGGGATCAATGGCGATAAGCTTCTGAAAGCTCCGGACGACGAGCGTGCCAAGAAACAGGACAATCACAGCGATAGCAATCTCTCCGGCGATCAGTGCGCCGCGTCCGCGCCTGCTGGCCGGAGTACTGCTGCGATCGCCGGGGCGAAAAGCTTCCGCGAGGCTGGAAAAAGTTTTTGTAACCGGGAGCACACCAAAGACAATCGCTGTAAGCGCACACGCGCCAAGCGTGAGCAGCAGCACCGGAATGTTCATCCCAATGGATTGAACCAGAGAAAGATCCACGCCTGAGGTATGCGAGAGCGCGAGACGCAGCAGCGGTAAGGCAAGCCACGCAAGGGCTGTTCCCAACGCACCGCCCACTAAGCAGAGGATCGTGGTTTGGGCCAGAAACTGCGAAAAGAGGTGGCGGCGATCTGCACCAAGAGCTTGGCGAATGGCGATTTCGCGCTGATCTGCCGTAGCACGCACCATGATGAGGTTGGCGACGTTTGTGCACGCAATCAGCAGCACCAGCAGGACAGCTCCCATAAGGCTGAGGATTGCCGGGCGCAGTGCGCCTACCAGTTGCTCTCGCAGCGGCTTGAGAGCCACGCCTTCCAGACGATTTGTAGCGGGATACGCTGCCGATATGCGAGATGCAATCGTCTGCATGTCAGTTCTGGCTTTGGTCAATCCAACGTCCGTTCGCAATCGGCCCAGCACGTTCACCCGGTGCCACACCCGCGAAGCCCGCGTCGCCGAATCGATCAGCGAAAGCGGCAGCCATACTTCGCCTTCGGCAGGATACGAGGCACCTGGTGGCAGCACGCCCACGACCGTATAACTCTCGCCGTTCAGGTTGATGCTGCGTCCGACAACATTCGCATCACCGCCAAAGTAGCGCCGCCATGCCGTCGCACTCAGCATGGCAACGTGATCGCTTCCCGGCTTTTCATCCTGTTCAGTCAGAGTGCGCCCTACGAATGGAGACACTCCAAGCACAGAGAAGAAATTACCCGAGGCGAGCACCCTGTGCACTTGTTCTCCGTGGCCGTTCATAACCAGCGAGACGGTGCCGGGGTTCACGACCGAATAAGCGGCAACTTGCTCGAAACTCTTCTGTTGCGCGCGCCAGTCCAGGTAGTCGGGATAGGTGGCTTCTGTGCCTCCCGCCACCTGCGGATGTGTCTCCAGGATTGCGACGATTCGATCCGCGTCATGGAAGGGAAGAGTCTGCAGCAGAAGCCCGTAAATCACGCTGAAGATGGCTGTGTTCGCTCCGACGCCAAGCGCCAGCGTCAGAATGGCCGTGAAGGCAAATCCCGGTGATTTAAATAGCTGGCGTAGTGCGTAACGTAGATTCCGCAAAAGCGTGTGCATGATTCTCTAC
>Ga0206951_1041_pt1 | contig 18355 bp, 14 predicted proteins | sample Alteio_BWOrgHeat_38_FD_152974 | JGI IMG/M metagenome (GOLD analysis project Ga0206951, IMG submission 152974) | Enriched cells from forest soil in Barre Woods Harvard Forest LTER site, Petersham, Massachusetts, United States -... | ecosystem: Environmental > Terrestrial > Soil > Temperate forest >... | reverse complement strand
GCACTGGCTCGGCCTCGATTGGGATGAAGGCCCGGAGATTGGCGGCCCGCATGCCCCATACCGGCAAGGCGCGGCTCTGGATATAAATGTGGATGTCCCGGTGCGGCTTTTGTGAGTTTGCGGAAAGCCTGTGGATTGCGCCCGAGGGCCAGCAATTCTGCCTCGGCGCCGCCCAGAGATCCCGTGACGTAGAGAATATCGCCGGGTCTTGCGCCGGAGCGTAGAAGGGCCTGTTTGCGAGGCACGGAGCCAAGTAAAACAATATCCGCGGAGACCATGCCTGTCTGCTTCGAGCCGGATTCGTCAAAAAGAGGGGACTGGGCGGTGTCACCTCCTGCGAGCGGAACGTGGTATCGATCGGCCAGGGCGAGCAGTCCATCGAGAAAGCGCTCTATCCAACTTGCCCCCCGCTCTGCGATGGTCAGTTCGGCGGGAACGGCGATTGAGAGAAATGCTGCCATCGGCCGTGCTCCCATCGCAGCCAGATCGCTGAGTCCACGGGCAAGGCAGCGGTGTCCGGCTGATTCAGGCGTATGCCAATCGCGGCGAAAATGCACCTGTTCGAGCGAAAAATCAGTGGTTATGGCAATTTCATGCCCTGCTGGAGGACGCAAAAGAGCGCAGTCGTCGCCAATGCCGAGGCGCAGGGTGGACGTCCGCTGCGGGGTGCGTCTGCGGATAGCGGCAATGAGCGCGCGTTCGCCACTGGACCGAGGCGATTGTTTTTTCCGGGGCACGCTGTCCAGAATACCTCGACAATTACAAATTTGGCTTGATGACTATGGAGTTTCCAAATGGGAAAACCGAGATGTCATTGGGTGAACTTTGGTTGACCCGGCGAGATCAACCCTGTTAGTTTCAAAGAATCCCATAAGCTGCTGGAATCGTTGCCTCACCTGAGAGCGGTAGCAACTAAACCATGGGACTAAGTGTCTTATCTAGGGTCCCCTCCGCGAGGGAAAGCGATTTGCGTAAACGCTATTACATTATTTTCGTTGCCAGGGAAGAAGATGGACGGCTCAGGAAGATCCCGGTTCCCTTACACTATGCCTACATCTTTGTGGCGGCGGCTGTAGTAGGCGCTTTTACCATCACCGGAATGGCCGGTTCTTATTCGCGCATGTTGCTGAAAACAGCGAGCTTCAACCAAGTTCGCTCCCAGCGCGAAGCACTTCGCAAAGATTATGCGCACATGGAACAGGTAGCGCACGAAAAAGAAGTACAGGCTGCGTCTCTCGGCTCGCTGGCCAATGAAGTAACGGCGCTTTACGGGTTGCGCCAGAACAAGCTCACCGGAAAATCTGCCGGAACCGCCGCTCCGGCGATTGCCGATAATCCGGATAGCTTTAGCCAGCAGGCGTATGTCCAATCTCTTGATCAACTTACAAGCCTGCGCCGGACGGCGCTTTCAGGTCAGGTCTATCAGTCTCTGAATCTCGGCACCCGCCATCCTTTTGGAGGACTTACCGATCTTCCGAACTTGGCAAATGCCCCATCACTCTGGCCGGTCGTCGGTCCTGTCACGAGCTCGTTTGGCGAGCGTGAAGACCCGTTCAACGGTGAAGGCGCTTTCCACGCAGGAGTCGACATCTCCTCCCATTTTGGCGAGGCGGTACGGGCTACGGCTGATGGTACGATTGAAACGGCCGGTTTGGCAACCGGTTATGGCCGCGAAGTTGTCATCGACCATGGCTATGGCGTGAAGACTCTTTACGGGCACCTTTCCGGCTTTGCTGTGACGGATGGCCAGCAGGTTACCCGCGGCCAGATCATCGGCTATGTCGGCACTACGGGCCGCAGCACGGGACCGCATCTTCACTATGAGGTTCGCATCCGCAATACGCCGGTCAATCCGCATAAGTATTTGCGTGAAACCATGCAGCAAATGGCTGCGACCGCCGATGCTACTCCTCCGATCGGGACTCGCTAGGCAGTACAGAAATCAACAAGAAGGCCGCCTGAATGGCGGCCTTTTGATTTCGGGAAAACGCAACTACCTCAGCAACTATTTCCCTGTGTAGGTAACGTGCCAGATCGAGCCTGATCCGTCATCGGTGACGAAGAGTGAACCATCATCGCCGACGGCCACACCCACTGGCCGGCCCCAGACATGGCCATCTGCCGTGGTGAAGCCGGTGAGAAAGTCCTCATACTCGCCTGTTGCCTTGCCATCATGCATCGGCACGCGAATCACTTCATAACCGGCTCGATTCGACTTGTTCCATGAGCCGTGCTCGGCAGCGAACCCGTCGCCCTTGTATTCCGAAGGAAATTGCGAGCCCTCGTAGAAGGTCAATTCGAGCGAGGCGAAGTGTGGTTGCAGCAGCACGTCGGGTGTAATGACCTTCGATTGCAGTTCCGGATGCTTGCCGGCATGACGCGGATCCTGATGGCCGCCCATATACCACCACGGCCAGCCATAGAAGCCGTCTTCTTCGACGTGGGTAATGTAATCGGGAACAAGGTTGTCGCCGAGCATATCGCGCTCATTGGTGGAGCACCAGAGCTGTCCGGTCGTGGGATTAATAGCCTCGCCTACGCAGTTACGAATACCAGAGGCGTAGATCTTTACAAACTTGCCTTCGGGCGTGAATTCGAGGACATCGGCACGATGAAATTCTTCAGGGTGGGTGTCAGCATCGTCTACATTCGAGTGCGATCCGACGGAAACGAGCATCTTGGTGCCGTCCTTGGAGAAGACGATATCGCGCGTCCAGTGGCCGCCGCCGCGCAGCTTGCCGCCGCCGGGAAGATCGGCGAGCTTCTCTGCCGGACCACTTGCCTTCAGGTCACCATTCTTATAGGGAAAGCGCACGACCGAATCGGTATTGCCGATATAGACCCACTTGGGATTCGGCCCCGCAGGATAAAACGCGATGCCGAAGGGCTGGCTCAGGCCATCAGCGAACTTCTCCATCTGCTTGTACTTACCATCGGAGCCGATGCCACGGTAGACGAGAATTTCATTGCTATAGCTCACGGCCACGAAGAGATCGCCATTCGGAGCCTTGCGGATGAGGCGCGGCTGATTTAATCCATCAGCATAGAGCGATACTTTAAAACCGGCAGGAGCCTGCGGCCATGCGCCATCGGGACGCTTCACCATGGAGGCACCGTTATCGACGCCCTTGGTCGCATATGGCTCAGGCAGATCGGCTACGGTAATCTTGCGGCGGACGCCAGGCTTTTCCTGTGTGTAGTCAGTAAATGCCGCCTTGCCGGTGATGACTGTTCCGGATTGCTGCCCATTGGCATGCCATGCGGGAACGGCCAGAACGCTGGCGGCAAATGTTGCGGCAACAGCTGCAACACGTGGGAATTGTCTACTCATAACTACCAGTCCTCCAGGGTATTTCGCTGCGTTTATGGCAGTGGTCTAACCACTCAGATGTCGCTAAGAGCCATCATAGACGCAAATTATTGTTTGCCGATGACAGGAGGCGGCAGTTTTCCGGGAACGACAAGGCGCTCCAGCAGCAGCGGAGGAATGGTGGCGCGCAGGGTGGCGCGGTCCTTCCGGTGCTCGATCTGAATGCTGTCGAGAAGTGGCTTCAAATCCGCGTCGGTTACGCCGGGAATGAGTCCCTGGGCATTGCGCACGAAGCTCACCAGCGCTTTTACTGATTCCGCTGACGACGCGGCTGCCTCTTCCGTCTGCGCAATCTCATCCACGCGCAGATGCAATGACCCGGTCCATCGCACCGAGGCGATAAACATGGAATCGAAGTTGACCGGCAGCCGGACGCCCATCACGCTGACCTCGCCGCTGTCTCCAAAGGGCAGGCCGATTTCACCGATGCCCCAGGCCAAAGACAACAGCGGCACCTCTTCATAGTGATCGGTCAGCAGGCTGGAACCGGAAAACGGCAGAGCAGCAGATCGGTAGCGATCGAGAATAGAGTGTATCTGCTCGGCGCTGGGCGTATTGCTGACAGCAACCATGTCATAGCCGAGCATCGTCACGCGCACCGTTCGTCCATCGCTAGGAATGCTGTAGATGGTGTGGCCGGCGTAACTTTCCTGTACGGTTGCAAGTCCTTCGAGGTAATGGGCCAGCTTGCGTCCGTCGAAGTGGCCCTCGAAGACTTCGGAAAATGCGACCGGGCCGTTGGGGCCTGCCGGGTTCGGCATGCGATGCAGAGCAAAGGCGACGGCGTCCAGGTCGCGTTCAAACTGGATACCTGTGGCGTCAATAAAACTCTGGTAGTCGGGCTCGTGTGCGACCGGATGCTGATCGAAGTGCGAAACTTTTCGCAGGGGCTGAAGGTTGAGATAGACGATGCCGTCCGATTCCGGCAGCAGGCGCGCCGCCTCTGGCGGGGCCTTGACGCGTAGATAAAATGCCACAGCCAACATCAGCAGAATGACCACGACAACCGCAATCGTGATCCTGGTGCGTCGGCGTATTCTCAAGTAGCGCTCCTTAGGCGAACCCCTCCATCATCTCATGGGAAATCGTAGAGAGGCATTGCTGGCGGCCTTTCCTTCAAGCAGAATGGTCGTGACATCTATGGCATTTGAGACAGGGCAGCGGGTTGGTGATTACGAAGTAATACGGGCGCTTGGGGCCGGCGGTCTGGGACAGGTTTACGAAGTGCGCCACATGATTTCGCAGCGCAGCGAAGCCATGAAGATTCTGCTGCCCGGCCAGATTGCCACGGAAGAAATGGGCGAGCGCTTTCGCCGTGAAATTCAGCTGCTAGGCGCGCTGAACCATCCGCATATTGCTGCGCTGCACAATGCTTTTTATTTCGATGGCCAGCTCATCATGATCATGGAGCTGATCGACGGTGAAACACTTCGCGCCAAAGCCGCGCGCACGCGCATGCCGATAGCGGAAGTCCTGCAGTACGCGGGACAGATTCTTTCCGCGCTGGACTATGCTCACACCCGCGGGGTGGTGCATCGGGATATCAAGCCATCGAACATCATGCTCACCCGTGAGAACCACGTGAAGCTGGTGGACTTTGGCGTCGCCATCGGCGAACACGCAGCGGAGCTGACCGCTCCCGGCTTCATGGTGGGCTCGGTGGACTACATGTCGCCGGAGCAGATCACGGGAGACAAGGCGACGCATCGATCGGATATTTATTCCGTAGGCGTAACTCTCTACGAGGTGCTGACCGGTTATCTCCCGGTTAGCGGAAACAGCAATATGGAGATCATGCGCTCGCATCTGAACGACCGTCCGGCGTTGCCGATGACGCGGAACAGGCAGTTGCCCGAGCGGCTCTCCGACGTGCTCATGAAGTCGCTCGAAAAAGCGCCGGAAGAAAGGTTCGCTACGGCGCAGGAGTTTCTCGCTGCACTCAACGCCATTTCCGGAACAGGCTTGCAGAATGCGTACTCAGTCGAAACGACAGCACTGCATATTCCAGGAAGCAGCGCAGCCTCAGCACAACGCAAGGGAAGCGGCAGCCAGCCATTACAACAGACGCCCAGCCAGGTTGCGCAATTTCCTCTCGACGACATCAGCAGGAAGTTGGCTGTTTATATAGGCCCCATCGCCAAGGTCGTAGTACGCAAGCTGGCGCCGAAGTGTACAGACCTCGACCAGCTTTATAAAGAAGCCGCGACGCACATCTCATCGGATAAAGACAGGCAGAAGTTTCTGCAATCGAAGCGTCATTAGGCCGCGTAGCTACGAAAGTAATTTCGACGCGGCTCTCAAACCAAGTTCTCTGGTGATGAGTTTCCTGAGCCAGATCTGTGCAGGATCGTCGTTTCGCTGACGATGCCAGACCATGCGCAAGGCAAAAGGAGGAAGTCCTAACGGCTCGGGACAGGAGAGCAGGTTGAGACCTTTGCCAAAGCTTTTTACGACGGATTCCTGAATGCATGCCACAAGATCGCTCGACGCCACAGCATGCAGTACCGAGAGGCAATGCGGGAGCGCGAGCCTGAGACGGCGGCGAAGTCCTCTTGCGGCGAGCTCATTGTCGATAAGTCCCCAGGGTTGGTTACGGTAGATCACCGCTGCATGATCGAGTCGTGTAAATCTCTGCAACGTGAGTTTGCGCTTCCACATGGCATGTCCGCGTCTTGCGATCACGACATTGTTTTCTTCAGAGAGTGTCTCCATGATGAAGCTCGACGAAAGATATCGAGCATCAGGAAAATAGCCGATGGCAAGGTCGAGGGTTCCGTTGCGGAGATCGCTTTCGGGTACGGTAAAAAGCCAGTCGAGGCGGCGGGTTTGCATTTGCAGTTCGCCTGAGAACATGGAGCGAGCTAAAAGCGGAACAAGATGCAACTCCACATCGTCGCTCATGCCGATGCGGAAGCGCTGCGCACTGGCTGACGGATCAAATGTCTGTGGCGCTTCAAAGGTCTGCCGAAGCTGTGCGAGCGCTGAGCGGATAGGCCCGGCGAGTTGCTCGGCTCGCGGAGTTGGGATCATGCCTTGCGAGGTGCGCACAAACAAAGGATCTTCAAGCCGGATGCGTAGCCGCGCAAGTGCATTACTGAAAGCTGGCTGGCTTAGACCAATTCGCTTGGCCGCGCGACCCACATGCCGCTCGTCCACTAAGGACTCAAATGCGAGCAAAAGGTTTAGATCGATCCCGTTAATATTCACAGATTAAATATTGCACATAAACAATATCCATTTCACGAATGTGATGGGGTTCAGCTATACCAGCATCATGCTCAAGCGCATTGCCATCCTGCTCCTTCTTTTGCCTGCTGTTGCTCTCTGCGCCACACCCACGTCTGACAGCCCTGCCCTGCAGGTTTTTAAGCAATGGCTGGAAGCATTCAACTCCAATGACGCTGCTAAGGTGTCCGCGTTCTGGCAAACCTATGGAGGAAATGCCACGGGCGATCACTCGGCCAATGATCTGAGACTGCGAGAGATGACCGGAGGAATGACGATCTTCAAAGTAATGGAGGATACCGGATCGCATCTAGTGGTGCTGATGAAAGAGCGCAGGGGAGTTTATTCGGAATCCACTCTCGATCTGGCGACGATTCATCCTCCCACAATCGCGCGTATCTCGGGTCATCCGGTCCCGTCACCGGAGGATGCAGCTGACAGGGCTTCGAGTGATGAGGATCTGGCGAAGAAAGTCCAGGAGCATGTAGCGAAGATGCAGGGAGACGGCACTTTCTCAGGAGCGATACTGATCGCGCACCACGGTAACGTGGTTCTCGATCAAGCCTGGGGTATGGCTGATACCACAAGGCAGACAAAAAACACGACGGACACGCAGTTCTGCATTGGATCGATGAATAAGATGTTCACGTCGGTCGCGATCTTGCAGCTTGTAGGTCAGGGCAAGCTCGCTCTCGACAAGCCGATCGCAAGTTACTGGCCCGACTATCCCAACAAAGATCTTGCGTCGCGTGTGACGATCCGCGAACTGCTGAGCCACACCGGCGGCACTGGAGACATCTTCACTCCGGAATATGAGGCACATCGCATGGAGACGCGGACGCTTGCGGATTATGTAACGCTCTTCGGTGATCGGCCGGTGCGTTTCGAGCCAGGAACACGTATGGAATATTCCAACTACGGGTTCATCCTGCTCGGGCGCATCATCGAGCTTGTGAGTGGCGAGCCGTACCAGAATTACGTTCGAGAGCACATCTTCGTCCCGGCAGGCATGCAGCATACCGATTCGCGGCCAGAGTCGGATCACGTTGAGGGTCGCGCCATTGGCTACATGCATGGACCGAATGGCCTCATGCCGAACACCGCCATGATGCCGTGGAGTGGAACATCGGCTGGTGGAGGCTACTCGACGGTGCAGGACCTTCAGCTGTTTGCGAAAGCGCTGCAGGAAGGAAAGCTATTGAATTCGACGCTTCTCAAGGCAGCGACGAGAGGGGATGCCGTGCATCCGGATTATGGCATGGGGTTTTATGTCCTGGGAGATGGAGCCTATGGACATGGCGGCGGAGCCCAGGGAATCAATGGCGAACTGCATATCTTGCCACACAGCGGCTATGTGCTTGTAGCGCTTGCGAACCGCGATCCCCGCATGGCTTCCGACATGGTGAATTTCATCGCATCCACCCTGCCGCACGAAAGGCTGCAGCAATCTTCTCCAGTGAATTGAACTGATTTAGCTTTCATTCCTCGCGCAACGTGGTCGCGGGATCGATTCCAGCGATACGCATGGTTGGCAGTACTGTAGCAATGAGAGATACGGCTGCGAGTGTCGCGATGACTGTGAGTATCGTGGTCGCATCGTAGACCCCAACACCATAAAGTACACTGTGCATGGCTCGCAGTGCTCCTGCGCACAGCAGCAATCCTAGGACAAGTCCAAATGCGGAGGCTCGTAGTCCCGGGGCGCCGGTGTGGACCATGGCCTGTTGCATAGTGGAACCCAGAGCGATGCGGATACCGATCTCGCGTGTCTTCTGCGCGACGATGTTTGCGATGAGAGCGAAGATTCCGACGGCGCTCAGCAGTAAAGCCAGCACCGCCATAGCACTGAGCAGCGCTACTTCGACCCGCTGCGTGGCCAGCGTCTTCTGCAGAAGATCGCGCATGCCGTAGAACCCGGAAAAGGGCAGATTAGGATCGACGCTGGCAAGCGCTCTCTGCATCCGCGCAGTCAGCCCCTCCACGGGGCCTGCTGTTCGCACAATCCAACTGGGCTGGAACCAGACGTGAACCACTGATAGCTGTCTGTTTTCTACCTGCGCGGCGGGAATGTACATCGTCGCTTCGTTCATGATGGGCGCGGTGGGATCGATTCCTGGCGCTATGGCCACATCTTCGACGACGCCGACAATCAGGGTGTCTACGAACACGTGGCGGCCTACAGGATTCGCTCCATGGAAAAATTTGCGAGCAAATGTCCTGTTAACGATGGTTACAGCCTGCTTGTGCGGGCCATCCGCTTCGGTGAAGGTGCGGCCGGAGAGGACCGGAATCTGCAGTGTGGCGAAGTAATCCGGAGTGACGTACACCTCATCGGCCATTGCTTTCTGACCTGTTTCTTTACCGTCTCCGATGCTGATTCCTCCCATGATTAGGGAGCGTTCGTAGGGCAGGCTCAGTCCGACTGCAGCCTGTTCTACTCCCGGGATCTGACGCACGGCATCGATGCTTTCACGGAGCAGTTTTTGAAAAGCCGCTGCATCGTGATAGCGGACATCATCAAGAGAAACTCTCGCAGTCATTACGCCGGTGGGGTTAAAGCCAGGCGGCAGCGTTTGCAGGTGAATGAGAGTGCGAATGAGCAGGCCGGAAGCAGCCAGCAGCACGACGGTGAGAGCGATTTCGCAGACGATAAGCGCCTGACGTAATCCGAGACGGTCGCTGCCAGTTGCCGAGCGGCTTGCAATGGCAGTTCGCAAATCGAATTTCCGCATAGTGAGCGCGGGCAGCATGCCGAAAAGAACGCTGGTGAACAGCGAGAGGAAAAAGGTAAATGCGAGCACTGGGAGATCGAGTGGCACGGCAGCTACGGGTAAAAAGTGTTCGGGGAGAAGCAGGAGCAATCCGCGCAACGCGAAGAATCCTGTAGCAATGCCTGCCGCTCCTCCGATGAATGCCATCAGAAGATTCTCGATCCAGAGCTGCCTTTGAATCTGCCAGCGCGAGGCTCCGAGTGCGAGCCGTGTAGCCACTTCCGAAGTGCGCCGCAACATGCGCACCAGTGTGAGCCCGGCAAGATTGGCGCAGGCGATGAGCAGGATGAATCCCGCCGCTATCATCAGCGCTAAAACCTGTGGCCGCAGCGTAGCCGTCTCGCCTTTTTGCAGCGGCACGGAATAGTACGACACCTGCGCGCCGGGATTATCTTCGAGTTCATAGCGAATAGTGCGAAGAGACCATGCGCGATTGATTTCGGCATCGGCCTGCTGCCAGGTGGCGCCATCGCGAAGCCGCGTGATGGCTTCGAAGTTTGTTCCTGCGCCTTCACCATCACGAGTGGGCTGAATTGCCGTATACAGATCGGCGCTCACAGGAAGCATCGCATCTTCAGGCAGCACGCCGATGACGGTATAGGGTTCACTCTTCAGCAGAATTGCCTGGCCGAGAATTCTGGGATTCGAACTGAAGGTGCTGTGCCACAATCCATAACTCAGGATGGCTGTCTTTGGGCCGTGCGGACGGTCTTCTGCTTCAGAGTAATTGCGACCAAGGATGGGGTAAAGATTCAGCACGTCAAGATAATGCTGGGAGATGCGACCAGCGCGCACATACTGAACATGCGTACCCGCCTGGAGGTTCACGCCGGAAGGGCGTATGCCGGAAACGGCCGATATCAGCGAAGGTACGTTGTCACGCAGCAATTCAAATTGTTCGCCGTTCACATGGTGCCGCTCATCGGAAGTGGTGGCGCCGGTGATGCGCGTATAGATCGTGCCCATGCGCTCGGGATGCGCATAGGGCAGGCTCTTGAGCATGAGCGCGTTGACTAATGAGAAGATTGCCGTGTTTGCGCCGATGGATAACGCCAGCGTAAGCACTACCGTCACGCTGAAACCGGGATAGCGCCAGAACTGGCGCATGGCGAATCGCGCGTCTTGCCAGAGAAGCTCGAGCTTCGCTCCGGCGCGCTGATCACGTATCGATTGTTTTATTTGCTCGATGCCGCCTGCTTCGAGCAGCGCGGCGCGCCGAGCTTCAGCGGCAGATGCTCCGGCAGCGATCTTTTCCTCTGTCAGCATGTCCACATAGGCGTGGAGTTCGTCGTCGAGTTGGTCGTTCACCCGCTGCTTACGGAAGAGATTGCGCAGAACGCTTTTCGTGCGGGACCAGATTTGCATCGTTGCCCCCTAGGTCGCTTTTAATGCTTTGGCCATCGCTACTGCGACTCGTGTCCACTCTTCGGTTTCGACTTCGAGCTGCCCTTTACCCGATTTTGTGAGTCGGTAAAATTTTGCGCGACGGTTGTTTTCTGATTCACCCCAGAAGGAATTCAGCCAGCCCGCCTCTTCCATGCGATGAAGCGCCGGAAACAGAGAGCCCGGCTTGACGAGAAATGTTCCGTGCGTGATCTGCTCGATGCGGCGAGAGATGCCGAGGCCATGCAACTCCCCCGGTCCAAGCGCTTTCAGGATGAGCAGATCGAGCGTGCCTTGAAGGAGATTAGTCTGTTTTGAACTCACTCGCTTCTTCCTATCGGTTGTCTATATGAGGTTGCACTTTCTCGTATAGATTGTCAATAGGAGTAAGGCTTCCCGTCTTATTCGTTCAGCATCTCCATCGCCTTCTTCAGACTGGTGTGCATGCGGTTAAACGACGTCGTAACCTGGGCTATTTCATCGCGACCCCTCACAAGTAACGGCGGCTGATCGATGTCTCCGGTACTAATGAGATCAGCGGAGGCGCTCACCTTGCGCAGCGGTTGAATCACGATGAAATACATACCAATGTCGATCAGAACAATGGCTGCAAAGAAGATCGAGCCCAGCGTGATCAGCAAGTTGCGAAAACCTTCATTGGCAATCTTGATCGGAACGGACATAGGCACAGCGATGATCTGCGCAGCCACAGTCTCATTGGGCTTCCAGCCGAATCCATTCTGCGTACCATAACGCTGGACAAGCGCCGCGGGCGCAAGACTGGGAAGGCTATGACAGCTCAGGCAGCCAGGCTCGGCAACAATGGGGCGTGCAAGATAAAGCGTGCGTCCGACAGGACCCTCATGTTCGCCCACCAGCTGCGTTTCCCCCGGATGGTTGCGGAAATAATTCACGATGTCGGCCTGCCAGTCTTCGGCGCGGTCAACAAGGTTCGTCGGGTTCAGCGTGGCTTCCTTGTAGGTGTAGTCGGGGAAATCCTTGCGCAGACGGTTGAATGTTACCGTCGCCGCGTAAAAGGGTATCGTCTGCGGCAGGAAAACATCCGCGTGCTGCGGCGTCTTATCCAGAAGCGGACCAATCTCTTCTTCGGTGTAATCGCGCGTAGCCTTCGAGCTGGCCGCCATGAGCTCGGCCTGGCTGAGGACGGCTTTTTTCGCGTCCTCCATCAGAAAGCTGCGCGCGTTGAAGGCGATCAAAACGAGGCCGAGGCCGAAGACCAAGATGAGAAGAAGATTGAATTTTGCAAGGAGTTTCATGCTGGAGTCCCGTCCAGCGCATTACAGCATAGAGTGGAGGTATCGGGAAATATTTTGTCGTTAAAGAGCGATCGTGCGCGAGTATGTGCCGCGCACGATCGCACACGGTGGTTAGAACAAACTGCCTGTGATGGTAGGAGCCACGACTATGCGGTCGAGATCGGGCGCATAGCCAGTGGGGTTATCGAAGCGTAGCGTGTTGACTCCGGCATGCAGCTGAATCTGCAAGACGGTGTAGGTTGGCTCGTCAAAGGTGCTGCCGTTCAGGTCCAGCTCGTGCGCAGTGCCGTCGTTGATGGTGAGGAAGAACGAGCGCGGTCCGCTGGTGGCGTAATCCACCTCCAGCAGATACGTGCCGCTCGAAGGGACGGTGACATTCGAGAAGGTCACTGCATTGCCTGCGCCTCCACCGATATTGCCGGCTTTTGCAAGGCCAGAGGCATAGTTGCTGAACCCGCCGGTGACCGAGCCGCTGAGAGTCGCCACTTCCGCTTCATAAGTAGTTGCTGAAGGAAGAGGAGCGTCGCCATTGCCGCTGATCACAATGCGATCGAGATCGGGCGGATAGCTGACAGGACTTCCGAACTGGATAGAGTTCATGCCCTTCTGCAACTGCACCGGAATGACAGTGGCCGCTGGAATGAAAAAACTGCCGCCGCCCGAATTCAACGTCTTGAATGGACCGCCGTTCACGCTGTAGAGATAAGAGCGCAGTCCCTGCGTCATTGAATCCACCTGCATGAGATACACACCGGCGTGGCGCACATACACGTTGTTGAAAGTGACCGTGTTGTTCGCGCCAAGCCCCAGGCCGCCAACCTTCTCGCCGTCCGAACAGGGCGTGCAGTCTGCAATCGAAGCCGAGCCTCCAAGAATCGCGGACTCCGCCTCATAGCTTGTTGCATGCGAAGGCGCTGCCTGGCCGAACGTGGTCACCTTCAGCAATTTCACGTCATGGCCTTTCAGCACCGTGGTAAAGGAAAGCAGGGAAGGGCCAAGTTCACGGTGGTTCCATAGGTCGCGGGCCTGGAGTGCCCCTGTCACTCCCAGCAGATTCCACGGCAGATGTACGACAGAAGGCGTGGCATTCAGATTAAAGACAGCCACATAGTAAGTGTTATGACCGAGAGATGAAACCCAGACCGGAAGATCTCCGCCGAGCACCTGTTTTGCAGGCTTTCCCGACTGATTCACGGCGATGACTTCATCGTTGCTGACGAGACTTTTGCCGAATGCGTCGATCTTCGTCAGGTCGCCGCCGAGATACATCGGCGCATTCGCCATCGCCCACAGTGAAACTGCGGTGCGCTTTTCGTCGTTGGTCAGGCCGTCGAGCGTACCGTCGCCAATGTCGAGCGAATCGAGATCGTTCCAACCCTGCGATGGGCTGGCTGAGTTCTGCCATCCGGGCAGGTCGCGGAAGCGCTGATAAATGCGCTGCCAGTCGGTGAGCGTTCCGCAGCGGCCCTCGCACTCAATGTCGTCTTCAATGCGCCGCGCGTTCTGGTAGGGCAGAAAGTCATTGAGATAATCCTGATCGATCGCCCACGAAATCGTCAGCCAGATCGGCTTGCCGGTGAGCGCGATCGCCTTCGACCATGCGGCAACATCGGCGCGGTTATCGATCGAAAGTCCATCGCTGTATGATCCAGGCGTCACGCCGTCGAGCTTGATGAAATCCACGCCCCAGGAGGCAAACAGCGCTACGACGGAGTTCATGTACTCCTGCGCTCCCGGCTTGGTGAAATCAATTTTGTAGTGGTAGGGCGAAGTGCCGGAGCCGCCAAAGGCATTCCCAGCCGTATAGGGAACAGTGAGGATGTCTTGAATGTGATACTGCGTTCCGAGGATCGGAGAATTTGCCTGAACCGCGGGCTGCTCCACGCCGGGAATCCAATAGATGCCAGCCTTCTGCCCGTTCTGGTGGATGTGATCGATCAACGCCTTGATATCCGGAAAGGTCGTCGTGTTGGGAATCGGCCGTCCATTCGCATCGAAGCTGCCCTGCCAGCCGGAATCGATATTGATATACCTGAAGCCGTGCGATTGAATGCCCGATGCGGCCAGAGCATCGGATTGGGTCGTGATGTTGGCCTGCGTCAGGAAGTTGCCGTTGATCGTCTGCTCGCTGAAGCTGCTCCAGCCGAGATATGGCCTTTGACCGGCGTCGTTTACCTGCGCGTGGGCGAGACTGCCTAGCGCTACAAAGAGCGGAAGAAGATATCGGGGGATCCTTCGTCTTTGCGAAAAGTGTCTGTATTTACGCATGGGAAGAGAAATATTCATGGGGGTTTTTATCTCCGGGTTCCGTGAAGTTCGCAGTGTCATCCTCGTAAATGAAACCGATTTCATACTGGAAAAGAATTTCCGGTAACGTACCCGAAAATTGATAAAACTCAACCAAAACAGGAGAGACTGTACGACTGCATTTTTACGGCTGTCAAGAAAGAAATGCCCGATGACGACGGTTTTTAATCATACGAAAGATAGGCTTCATCGGGAGACCAGTGCGGTCACGGCCCCCAGATTTCGGTGAACGCTTTAGAATGTGTACGTTCACAGAAATTATCTATGCGGCGACTTTTGCAGCCAGTGCCGTTCCCACCCCCACCGCATCCGTAATTACGTCAATCACCTTTGCGATGTCATCCAGATGCTTGGTGCAATCTGTAATCTGCTGCTGTTCGCTTTTCATCTCTGTAACCAGCGAAATCACCTGCGGATCGTCGTCGTGAAAGACTTTCTGTACGCAGTTCCAGTAATTGCGGCGCGATGCCACATATTGCGTCATCACCTGGTCGCGCTCAGTCTGCGAAGGGCAGGCGGCCAGAATCATCGAGAGCTGTTGTGTCAGCAGCATGTACTGGTCTTCAAGGCTTTGCAGGGACGGTCCCATAAACCAATTCTCCTTTATTTTCCGTGCTGCTTTTGATGAGGCTCAATCCACGTTTCGACATCGGACAGAGAGGGAAAGCCACGCTGTGGCATGCGGCCTTCTGTGGCTAGCTCATGGGTGCGCTTCGACAATTCCTTGAGCGCGCCGTCCATCGTGTCTGAAGCCTTTGCATGGGCCGCGATATCAGTTGCCGCTTTGCTTTTGATCTGTTCCCGCGCATAATCCGCCAATCCCTGCGAGAGTTGTTCTGTCGGCACGCGCGAGGATAGATCAAAGGGCTGGAGCGCCGGCGCCATCAGGCTGTTCGGATCTACCTGATTGTGGTTTACGAGATCGAGCGCAATGCCTTGAGCCAGACCGACATAAGTCCGGTCGATCGAGTCGTAGACAGGTTTTTCCTGGGTATACATCTGAGAAAGCGCGGCGATGGTCGGATCGATACTCTTCGCCATTTTGCGCTCATCGCGCTCCTGCGCGAACTGGGTCAGAATTTTTCCAGCATTCTGCAGAACCGTTGCTGCGTCGGAGCCGCCGGGCATATTGGGAACGGCGGCAAGGGCTGTACCCAGGTCGGCTGCTGACGTCTCGACATCGGCAGGCGCTTTCGATCCACTGAGCCCTGTAAATGCCTTCGCCAGATCAGTTAATGCCCGCGCCATCTCGGAGCGCTTTTTTAAGTCAGCCTGCACGTCGTTTAATTGCGCTTGATCCTGCGCGTCGAGCGGAACGCCGCTGGTAGCCTGCTGCAGCCGTTCCAGCTTGGCATGGTTATCGACGATCTGCGCAAGCGCTGCGTAGTAATCGCCGAGGCAGCTGGCTGTGGAAGTCATCTGCGTAGCCAGCGCGCCAGCATCATCAGAAGTTTTGCACGATAGCACCGAAGCGCAGAGGACAAAGAGCAGAGGGAATGCAAAGAATCGTCGTAATCGCAGCATTTCTATTCGTGTCGCTTTCTCTGCGAAACCTCCTTCAGACAGGGAGGGAAGTGGCAGGCAAGCAGCATTGTTCCACTCGGGGGTCTGGAAGGCAACGAACAAATGTGATGCGATGCCGGGAAATATCGGGAATCGCCGTTAGAGGCATGTTTTGCCTCAAATGTTGCCTAACAAGGTAACGCTAGTTACTCATTTGACAATATCGTAAAACAGCAATAAAAGGGTGATTGTGGTAACGATTCCATGAATTCGTTTCCGAGAAACATGCTGCGCTGATTCCACTCCCTCTGGAGGCCAAAGTGTTCACTCATTGCAGGGCCCGGCTCGCAAATTCTCTGTGTTTGCTTATCGCCGTTTTCCTACTTCTTCATCCATCTTTCATCTACGGTCAGGCTGATACCTCCTCCGCTTCCGGTACGGTAACGGATTCGACTGGTGCTGTTCTGCCCAATGCTCACGTCGTCATTCACAATGACAGCACCGGTGCGGAACGCACCGTCACAACCAACGGCAGCGGCTATTACACCGTTACAAATCTTCCGACAGGCAGCTATACCGTGCGCGTCGAAGCACCGGGCTTTCAAACTGCAGTGCGCAACGGCAACCGGCTTGATCCAAACATTGGAAGCAAGATCGATGTGACGCTGCAGACAGGCAGCAACGCCACTACGGTTACAGTGCAGGCAGACGCCAACGTGCTGCAAACCGAATCGGCAGCCGCAGGGCAGCTGGTGACCAGCGAGCAGGTGAAGACGATCCAGCTCAATGGCCGCAACCCGCTGTATCTCTCTCAGCTTGAGCCGGGCGTAACGCGCAATGCCGCGATTTCGTCCTTCAATTTCGCACCCGATTTCAGTGGCCCGACCATCAACGGCGCGCGTGGCAATGAAAGCATCCTTACACTTGACGGCGCGCCGATGGTGCGTACCCGCGCCAACGGAACGCAGATCGGTGTGGCAGATGTGGATTCCACATCGCAGGTGCAGATTCTGACGACGGGCTATCCGGCTGAGTACGGCGGCACCTCCGGCGGCATGATCCGCATGGTGCCAAAGAGCGGTACCAGCCAGTTCCATGGCAGCGCCTACGAGTATTTGCGTAACTCCTTCTTCAATGCGAATACCTGGGGCCGAAACGATTCCACCCAGCCGGCATTGGCCAATCATCCCGAGGCCTTCCGTTACAACCAGTTCGGCTGGAACCTGAGCGGACCGGTGTATATTCCGCACGTCTTCAACTCCTCGAAACAGAAGCTCTTCTTCCTCGCCGGACAGGAGTACGTCCGCTACCGGCAGACCGTGACGCAGACTGGCAAAGTGCCAACGGCACTGATGCGCCAGGGCAACTTCAGCGAGCTTCTGGGCAGCAACATCTTCCAGAGCCCGGTGCAGCTGGTGAACCCAAATACCGGCCAGCCATATCAGAACAACATCATTCCGCAGACCCAGCTCAGTGCGAATGGTATTGCGCTGCTGAATGCCTATCCTGCTCCGAATGCGAATAATAGCGGCTTCAACTGGCAGGAACAGGCGCCTTATCCGCAGGACCAGAGAAAGGATACGCTCGTCATCGACTACGTTCCGGCCGATGCGCACCACCTCCGCTTCAGCCTGCTGAATTACAACTATGACTACGTCAACCCATTTGCGGGAAACTTCGATCGCACGCCGCAGAAATGGCATTGGCCGAATCAGGTGGGCGTTCTGCACTACACCTGGACGATCAGCCCGACGATGGTGAACGAAGCTACAGCTTCGGCTTCGGCGGATCACATCACCATCAACTACGACACGTCGAACGGGCTGTATAACCGCGATCTGTACGGGATCAATTTCCCGTATATCTATCCCACTGACACGAAGCTCGTTCCCAACAAGATTCCGACCATCGATCTGGCAAACTTCACCACGCTCGATGGCGGTCCGTATCCGTCGCACTCCGGCGGCCCAATCGTCAATTTTTCCGACAACCTCACCAAGGTCATCGGCAACCACACCCTCAAGGTTGGTTTCCTCTGGCAGTGGTCGGGTGAGAATAACTTCGACCAGATTGACGTCAGCAGCACGACGCCCGGCGCCACCAATAACCAGAACGGTCAATTCAACTTCAGTGATACTCGCAGCGGACATCCAACATCGAATGCGGCAGTCGGCAACGCAGCCCTAGGCCTCTTCGATACCTACGGCGAAATCGGGCAGAAATCGTACACGCTCTTCCGGGGCAAGATGTACGAGGGCTTCGCGCAGGATACGTGGCGGGCGACTCCGAAGCTGGTGGTCGAGTATGGAGCCCGTTACAGCGTGATGCTGCCGTACACGGCTGCGTGGCGGAATCAGTCGGTCTTCGATCCCGGCTCGTGGCAGGCATCTCTGGCCCCCACGGTCGATCCGGTGACCGATGAGATTACCGGGGGCGATCCTTACAACGGTGTAGTGATTCCGGGAAGCGGCTTCCCGAGCTCAGCGCAGGGGCACGTACCGGCAGATATTCTGAACGGC
>Ga0206951_1119_pt1 | contig 18572 bp, 20 predicted proteins | sample Alteio_BWOrgHeat_38_FD_152974 | JGI IMG/M metagenome (GOLD analysis project Ga0206951, IMG submission 152974) | Enriched cells from forest soil in Barre Woods Harvard Forest LTER site, Petersham, Massachusetts, United States -... | ecosystem: Environmental > Terrestrial > Soil > Temperate forest >... | reverse complement strand
CAATAGTCGAGGCAATCCGTTGGCGCAAGGCCATGTGTTCCTGCTCAATCGCTTGTGCCTCTTGTTTCAGGCGGTCTTGCTCCGCTTGATTGGTTTGTTTTTCTTTTTTCAGGGTTAGGTACTCGTCCATCGCCTCACGTTGGGTGCGTGAGGGCAAGCGATAGCAGATGGCAACCGACACACTAAAAATCAACATCGACATCAAAATAAATGGGATGCTCGAATACTCAACGCGCGCCGAGGTATCTGCAAATGCTTGCTGTTCAAGATAGGCCGCGCGGTGCAGTGCCATGTAAGTTGAAAGGCAAACTATCGCCGCAAAAATTGCACTGCCAATCAGGCGTTTTTGCCGTAGCGTTTTGCCAAGCGAAAGCGCCCATTGAAAGCGGTGGGCAACGGCTGCTATCAGGAACGCAAAGAACAATCCTAACAGTATTGCTTCAATGTAGCTCGAACCCCAGGCGGTAAACACGTTGATATTGTAGATGCCGTCGAGCAAGCACAAGATACTGGTAGCGGCATACGCCAAGAATACCATCGCTATGTTATAGGGCGGTTTTTTTATCTTGCAATTTCGCCTCTATATCATGCTCCTTTCCTTTGGCTACGGATTGCTGATTATGCACAGCCCGCAATCGCTGTTCGGTTACTTCTTTGTGCTGTATCACTTCGTCAATGCCCGTTTTCACTTGTGCGTGGCTATCGACTTCGTTCAAAAGGCTCTCAATTTTGTGATGATCTTCTCTCCAATAGGATTTGATGTTGGTATTGTCGGGCGGTGGCTGATTGCAGAGCGCATAGGCTTCCGCATTGAGCAAAACCTCTTTCCTGATTTTTTCCAATTGCTTTGTTACATAGTCGTCTAACTCCGGGATACGGAAGCGACTTTTAGTCGGTGTCATGGTCGTTTGGTTTTGAGTTACTGGATTTAGTTGTTTTTATGGGCGGTTCCGTTGACGGGATGCCAAAGGTCGATGTCATTAGTAGGTGAAAATTTAGGTGGCGGCTGTTGGTAATAGCGTAATGTTTAATGATATTTTCCTCACTTTTATTTGCTCTAATATTTTTCATATTTTTAAATATTTATTTACCCAAAGCTAAAAATCACATTACGCCGAACCTCCAAATAGGTTGGAAGTATGTTGTAATTAACTCGGAATTATCTTGCTTATAACAAATTGATAAACAATGGCTTCTGATAAACACAAGGAAAAAATTCTTAATTTAAGAAAAGATTTTTGGAAGGCTTACAAGGATTCTACTGGCAAAAAAATGCCTAAAAATTTTAAAGACACGAAAAGTGATAATGCTTATGAACCAATACGAGAGGAAATGAGATTTCGCTTGGGTATTCTTAATGCTGATGAAAAGTTAATGGGTGGTAAAACATTCCGTAGATTTTTCTTTGAAAAAGAAAACTTTGATTTCAGAAATGGCACCCTCCAGTGGTTTAAAAAATATATAAAAGCGGTAAAAGACAATGCCCCGGTACCCTTTGTACAGAACTACATTGATGGTGCAGAAATTATCGACTCCTCGTTTAGGAGGGGGATTATAAGAAACAACAAACATTTTACGCCAACCGATTTTTATCTGGCAAAAAATAGTGATGGTTGCCAGTGGTACGGCGTTTTAAAAGAAAACAGTTGGTACGTTGATAGGCAAGATCAGGATGCAGTTAAGGACGTTATAATAGACAGCTTTGAAAACCCAGGACAAAATATCACGGCAGTAATTTGGGGGCCGCCCGGAAGTGGTAAGACTACATTCTTGAGGAAAATCGCAGCAACAGTGAGTGAAATGCGGTTCTCTGTTATTTGGGTTACGGATTTAGGAAAAGTGGACATGGGTATTTTTAATCCATTACAAAATTACTGTATAATCATTGAGGATTGGGAAAACATCAAATCGACTAAAACTAAAAATAGTGATTTTTTGAAACATACAGTTTATTCCAAAAACATCCGGGTAGTTATAGGCGATATACCCGATGCTGAGGATAGGGAATATGTTGAATTTGTGGATAGGAGAAAAATTTTCAGAATTTCGCCTGCCGATAACGAAGCTATAGTCAAGAAGGCACTAAAAGTAAATAAAGCATGGCAAATACGGGCAGAGTCGGTTTTCTCTGTTAAGGAATTTTATAACAGCCCTATTTATATTATTCTGTACGTTATTGATTGCGCTGCGAAAAGCAAAGAGGACATACTAAAACCGAATGAAACGTATCTCGGGATTTTTAAGAAAATAATATTTAATGAATTAGAAATTATTTATCAAACATATCCAGGATTAGCGAGAGCTTTGTTTCATTGGGCAAATTTATATCAAAGGGAGGGAGTAATATTCCACTGGGAAGCGTTACTGAGGCTTGCAAACTATTATGATAATGGAAGAAGTACGCTTATTAGCCAGAGGTTGTCTACAATTAACAATAAAACCCAAATAGGAGAAACATTACAGCATTATATTTACTTCGGCGAACTTACTATACCTGAGTTGGAGGGAAACCATTCTTGCCATTTCCATCATGGTGTTATTGCGCTTGAGGGTATATCACAGCCCCTAAAAAGGGATGTGGAATGGGAGTTCGATGATCACACGGTGGAGGAAATTTTTTTCGCCTTGATACAGATTAATGATTATTATATGGCTGCAACTATTTATACTAATTTTCGACAAATCTTAAACGGACAAGAAAAAATATTGAAGTGCAATCGGACAGGCATAATCTTAAGCTTTGAAAGTTTGAGATTATTAGACGGATATTACAAAGGGTTACGTCAATTGATTTTAATGGAAAAAAATAAGGGCGAGATATCGGATATAAAATTAATGGGGTGGTTAATCTCCGCATCTTACCTCGTTACGGCATGTGCTGAAAAAACACAAGAGCACTTACAGTTTATTTTTTCTATATTTTATGATAATCAAATAGACTTAAGACCTGCCCGTGATTTATTTGCGAGTGACAAAATAGTACGTGTAGAATTTGAGAGCGAATTCTTAAGTGATATTATTAGAAAATATACGGAGCTTGGCTGGTTAAATTTTAAAAGCGTTGACAAATAAATTATTTAATCTATAGTTAAATAGCGCTTGCCCGATAGTAGTTAATTGGGTGAGTGTTGCCGGGAATATATACCTTTTTGTCGGCTAACGCTCACCCAATTTGTACAACATGAAAAGCGTAATTTTAACGAAAAAAGATTTTTCCAAACTTCCCCAAATTCAAAAAAAGCTAAACAATCCACAATTATTAATCCCGGAAGACTTCGAAACATTAGGTCGCCTACTTTCTCAAATCACCTCGCGCCCGCCAATAATCCCGGCATTTGATACGATAAGCATTCCGATCCCCAACACAATGGAGTTGGAAAGAGTATTGAAAAAATGGGCAAGGTTATTTAAGAATATCCCGGGGTATGATTATGCTGGCGATTGGTGGATTATTCCACGTGAGGAGAAAAAGTTACTTTCGCAAGGCGTAATAGCGACCCTTACCTTCGCTCCCACTATGGCCTACAACGAGACCAGTATCGACGGTTGTGAAGTTCACTTGAAAAACAACGGTACAGCCAAGTTTTGGTTTCCGACATTTGAAGATGCCGAACAATACCCCGAACTGTACAACTTCAAAGGTTCGTGGAAAGAAGCATATTATCTGCTTATCGAAACATTGAAAAAGGGCTGGCCGATGGAAGAGTTTCCCGAAGAGCTGTTACCGCTCCTGAAAAAGTAACACCCCGCACCGATGCAACCGCATTGGTGCTTTTTTATGTATTGGCAAACATTGAGTAGCTTTATCTATGGCAATTGTCAAAATCCTTGCTCGTCACAAACCGGGCTATGCCTCGCTCATTCAATATATTTTGAACGAAACGAAGATCGACAGGTCGGAGATTTACACGCAAAACCTGCGTTCAGATACCGTTGAGGGATATGTGCGGGAATTTGTCGAAAACGAAGTTTTTCGGCAACAATCACGCTCCGATCAAATCTATTTGTTCCACGAGATTGTGTCTTTCCATGCGGACGAAAACAGTGCACTCATCACAAAAGAAATGCTTGACGACCTGGTGCATGAATATATGCGCTTGCGGGGCGACACGGGGGTCATGCTCGGTGCCGTGCACAGGGACAAGGAACATATCCATATCCATTTTTGCGTGTCTGCACTCCATTACCGTACCGGCAAATCGTTCGGGCTTGGCAAAGCCAAATTGCACGAGTTAAAAACATCCTTCCAAGAGTATCATAAGCAGCACTATCCTGAACTCACCAAAAGCGTTCCCGTGCATGGTAAGGGTGGGTTATATATTGGACACAAAGAATGGAGAGCAAAGCAACGGGAGCTTGTGTTGGAAACAGTGCAACAAAGCTTTGCACAGGCCAAAACACAAAATGACTTTCTGGCGTTGTTGCGTGATGCAGGGTTACACCACTATGAACGCAACGGCGTACCAACTGGCATAGAGCATGAGGGTATTAAGTTTCGATTTTCTCGCATACTCGAAAACGATGGGTTTGAGCAGTTACCCATTGAACAGAGTGAGGAGCAAAAAATGCTTTTAGAAATAGCTGCAATTAGAGCCAGGCAGAAAGACCGTGCAAGGGACATTGGAGGAATAGAGTGGTAAATTCGTATATTTATTCTAATCAATATGCTATGGCCGTCAAAGTATTATTTAGTATCCATCACCTTACCCTTAGCGACTTAGAGGTAGCACAAACTCCTTTATTTTACCTTACTAACCACCCTCCAATTAAAAGCCATATTCTCGATGGCGACATTTTGCAAATTGTAGGGATAAAAGCTGCCCATTCATTTGCAAATAACATGTTAGGATTTTCAATAATTACAATAGAAAAGGATGATCCAAACTATTCTGCTGTAATACATAACATTTTCAAAATTACGACCTATAGCTTACAAACGTTCCTTTCATTTCTGTGGTTTGTAAAAGACAACAGCATTAGTACGATAGAATCGTATTTTGTGGACACCGAAACGAGTAATTGGCAGTGGTGGAACAATCACCCCGTTTGTTCTTTAAGTGATGGCACCTCTGGGGATACCATGTTTACCAGTGCTGAAATACATACGGCAACGAACCTTTTGTCAACATATACTAAAATTTGCCCAAAAGACTTCGCCAGTCCCACTCCTGACGATGTTGTTACAGAAGCAAAGAACTATGTTACCGCCCGCAACGAAAATTCCAAGTTTGATAATAACATCGAACGAGCTATGGCGTTCTTAAACACGGCACGATGGACTCGGGATATCCCTCAAAAAATCACACATTATATGTCAATTTTAGAATGCTTGTTCTCAGTTGATGCAAACGAAATAGTCCACAAAGTTTCCGAAAGGGTTGCGCAGTACCTCGGTGAAAGTAGTGCAGAAAAGTTAGAGATTTATAAATTGGTCAAGGCTGCCTATGGCATTCGGTCTGCTTTTGTACACGGCGGCACAAATAAGATGAGCCCAGATCAATTATGTGAACTGTCTAAAAAAACCGATGATATTATTCGCAGGGTATTAACTAAAGTAATAACAAAAGACCATGTTCAGTTCTTGAAATCCAATAATGCCATGACCGAGTATTTCAATAATCTCATTTTTCAATAACGTGGGTAGCAAGATAGTGTGTCCCTCCGGCGACAGATTGGTATCTTGCCTGTGGGGACACACTATCTTGCGGGGAGAATTCCCCGTACCCCTTTTAAGTTTTGTTGCAAACAACAAAGCCTCTCAAAATTTCGAGAGGCTTTTTCATAAACAATTGCGGGGAAAAGGATTGCTCCACTAAGGTATTATTTTTTAATGCCCAAACGTATCGCGTTCAGCATAATAAGAAATACCATTGACCGTTTGCGAGACGTAGGAGAGCAATTGCAGTGTGGTTGAAGTAAGTACCGAAACTAATGGCGTTTGTGTTTGATTATTTATTTGATTGACGATGGTCAGTTGCTTATAATCCGGTGAGAATTGCCACGTCCCATGAGCCGAACTACTGCCCACCACGCTTGTATAGGTATTATCAGTGTTAAAGGAAACGGCCTCATTAGCCTGCACACTTGGGATAGCGACCGTAGTCCAGGTGCCGTTTAAGTTCTCAAACTCCAGCATGGTGAGCTTCCATGTGCCGGATGTTAACAATGAGATTTGCGCCACGGTATTGGTTGACGCGTCTCCTTTTTTGCACCCTTGCATGATGATAAGGATTATGCAGACCAGCGTAATAAATACTTGTTTCATGAGGTCATTTCTTTAGAGGGGTGAGCGGAATGCTGTAGGTTAGGGGGGCGTATTGCATCATTGCTCCCGTGAGGTAGTCAACGCCAAAGCCGACAATGGCAAAGATGTTCAGGATACCGATGGTGTCAAAGGCCACCGATGGGGTGAACGTTTTGTCCTCGTAGCCTGATTTTTTCAATACGACAGGTTCGCCTTTCATGCTTTTTTTGAGGGTGATGTCTGCGGGTGTCGTACCTTGCGGCACACCGTTGACTTCAATCGTTGCGCCGGGCGGCTCAGATGTAACATGAATGGTTTGGGTCGTGCCTTTGAACACAGTGGCACAACTGGTGCAAGCAAACAATAGACAGATAACAAGAGCGTAGTAAATGGTCTTTTTCATATTGTATGGGTTTAAGTAACAATGGAACGCGCACCGCGGGGACGGACATTCCAAAGATAAAAAAGGTAAATGAAAAATGCAACGGATGTGTTGCTTTTCATCCAAATTGTTTCTTATTCTTTTATACCTCCAATGGAAAAAGAAGTAGAACTCAAAAAGCTTGGTGCGCACATTCAGGAAATCCGCAATGGGAAGGGTATCACGCAAGAGAAGCTTGCGCATATAGTGGGCAAAGACCGCCAATCCATTCAGCGATTGGAGGTGGGTAATGTCAATCCAACGTATTTTTACTTGCAGGAAATTGCGGCAGGATTGGATATGACCGTAGGCACTCTTATAGTGAAGTTGGAAGAAAAAAATAAAAAAGCAGAGTAACATACTCTGCCTTTATGTCCCCTATTCTGTGTATTTGCTGTTATTAGTTGAGAGTTAGATTTACGGTTATCTTGAAGGCGAATACCTATACCTTACAACACTATCAAGGGGAATACGGCATATTGTCGTGGCCGCTATTATTTCTATGATGTTCGTTTCCCTGATGGGCCATCATCACAGCGTCAAACAGCTTGGCATGGTATTGGTTTTTGCGGGAGGTTGCTGTGGTGAATTCCGGCAGGAGGGTCGGATACTGTTGGGTGACATATTTCATGAGTTTATATTGGTTCTGCAATAGCGGATACTGCGTTTTGACTTCTTCTTTGGTTTTATATTCCACCATGCAGCCGTGATATGCGAATAGTGCAGCAACCTTTTTCAGCAACTCTTTTATCGCATCGGTATGGTGAGTTAAGGCAGGGATTTTTATACATGCAAAACTTGGCTCAAATTGCTTGAGGTATCGTTGGTAGCAGGAAGTGATTTGGTCGGCTTTCCTTGCTGACCAGGTATACCGGAAGGAGTGCGTTTTAGAAGCTATCAACTTCCCTTCTTCCATCACGGCTATGCCGGTGGTCGTCGTCCCCAGGCTAATTCCCAAAACCCGCATCGTCATATTTTTTATATTGACCAACAAGAAAAGTAAACAAGGCCCCGCGCGTCCGTTTGATGTTTTTCTCAGGGATGGAGCAGACCCGGTTGAGGAGTTCTCTTAGTTTCTCATGGGGATATTGCTGGGCGTAGTTTAGATACAAGCTGAGCGCGTCGGGATCGTTCAAACGCTCCGCTATTTCATGGGCCAATTGTATTTCTGTTGGGGTGTACATAATGGTTTTACTATTTATTTGATGTGCTTATTGTTAATGGTATCGGTATCGTTCGCTCGATTTTTTATTTATTTTTCGATTCGGTCGTTCGATATAGAGGTTTTGGCAATGAAAAATCATTTTATAGGACATAGTTAAAAAGCGTGGGAGTATGCACTCTCTTGGTTTGTCCTTTATTCGCAAACGAACAGTGCTTGTTCCTTTTGCTGGATACGCCTTCTCACTTCAGCATAATACTCCTGGTACAGTTCATTGGGATATGTCCGGTATATCGCGCTCAGTTTGGCGAGATTGGCAGTGTTCGGGATAGTGATGCCCTTTTCCCATTCCGTGATTGGGTTAGTGTCGTGCAGGTCCAATAACCGGGCAACTTGTGCCTGGGTGTACTGCATCAGTTTGCGGTGCATCAATAATCGATTTGGAATAGGCCGATTTCCTTGTTCCATGTTCATTAGTGTATCGGGAGAATGATGATCGGGGGAAGTAAAGTAAATGAGGCTTTCAGGCAGGGTTTTGTGGATAACTCATATTTCTTGAAAGGTATGATATTCAGTGCTTTTCAAAAACCGTCATGACAATGGATTTTAGTAATGGTTATTTTCAACTATAAATATAGCTGTAACAAATGGCGTAATTACGGCATATATCAATCGCAGGTTGGAAATGTCCAGTTTAGAGCTTTTTTTAGAAGTTCTATTTCGTGTATGATTTTATGCTTCTTATTGACCGTTTTAATGGGTTTGGTATCTTTTATCCGTCAAGCGCAAAGAGAATCCTGTATTTAGGATTATATCCTTCTTTTTTCTTTATCTTTCGTTTTATCTGTGGTTCGCCGGATTCTAAATCTGTGAGATTGGGAATACCACTAACTTTCATCAATGGTGTGATGTTTTCGTAAGGATACCTATCTATTAATTCTTTGCGCGAATAGAATTTAAGAGAGATGGATTTGTCCTCAATCCCTTTCTTGATCGGCTCGATTATCGATCCCATCCTGAGTACCTGGATCAGTGAGAATAGGGGTATGGCTTCGCCAGGATGTAATTGTTCGAATTTGGGGATGCTGTTCCGACGTTTTCTGAGAGAAGCTTCCTTTTGAAAATAGTTAGCCTTGATGTATTTTGCAGGGCAGCATGTCAAACCGTAATCATTGGCCTCAAACTGGCTACCATCTTGTAATTCACGACGCATTCGAAAGTCAGGTAAATGGTTATAAAACAAGTAATTCGGGTAACCTCCCATTTTTTCAGCATATGCCAATAAACTATCGATTTGGTATTGGCCGGCAGTGCGATGGGTTATTTTGGGGTAGTTACCGGCGGTACTGATGATCTTTGCCTGGCAGGCGAGGAATAGGTAGCCCATTTTTGTTTCAACGAATATTTCCAGGTCATTGCCGTTCCTGTATTCCTCCTTGGCCTCGTAGATCCAAATTGGCAGGCGTTCGATATGGGCTTGTTGCCAAAAATCGAAAATCAAATTTTCGGTTATTGTTGTTTCGCTGATCTTTTGACTACGAATCCTTGAATAATAGATGCGATCCCATATTCGATGACCATAACGCCTTAAAAAATCAGGTGTGCTGTTTGAATCAGGTGAGTCATTATTATCGAACTTTGTTTGTAACTGCCTGCCTCGATGTCGACTGTATCTCAATGCCATGCTATAAGGTTATTGGTTACTTAAAACTATGAATATTGCAGGAATAAAAGATACATCGGGATGATAAAAAAGCGCCGGTCCGCATTATTGACTCGCCTGAGAATGGTATGCTATTATAATCATGGCACTTGTGAGGGCCATAGCTCTCCCACGGTTAATAACCTCAAACCGTAGACGAGTGTCCACGAAAAAACATCAGTTACCTGGTGTTTTTTCTATTACTCGACTTCATCGCTGAAGTTACCGTCTTTGGCAATGTCGGCATCATATAACATGCGGCCATTAGTCACCTCATTCATTCTCCAATACGGTATAACGGTCCAAAAAAAGGGCGGGTTTCCCACGACCTCTTTCAAAACCACTTTTGCCCTTACGTTGTCAATGACGGCAACAAACTCGTAGTACACCACCTCTCTGATCGTTTTTTGCCATTTCCCGTGTTTCTTTTGCCGCTCCCATTCTTTGCGATTCCATTTTCCCTGTACAGTATGAGAAGCGCTAAGGATCTGAGGGATGACCGTTACTATTTTCAATCGTTGGAACTGGTCAAACATTACACGCGGTTTGTTCCATTCTTTCAGCTTGATATGGTCTAATCCTTTCGTATTAAAGCTTACGGCACATTTTAAGTAAGGACAACGGACGGGCTCAAGTGCCAAGTAAAAAGCTTCGGCCTTAGCCTTTACCTTATCAAAGGTAGCTTGAGATATCTCCATTCTTTCTGGTTTACCGTCCATCTGCATGATGGGTTTTATTATACTATATTTTTCAATTCAAGCTATGTTACTAATCATATACTATGCGCACATACCGAGTTCTGCCGGTGGCTCTACAATTTCGCGCAGTTCATTTATGGCTGTTTTTATATATAATGTTGATGTGAAAAGTTCGGAAAGCCTATCCTCTCGGGCACAAGAGACAATAAAACGGGTTTCAAAGACCTTAAATCTCTCATTGCACTTATAATTCAAGGTATTTTCCGATAATGAGAGTTCGGAAAAGAGTATTCTAATGACTTGCTCCTTTTCACCCGGATTTGCGTTTTCGTAATAGGAATAAAAGGTTTTTAGGAGTTCGGAAAGTTTTATCAGGTCTGTTACTTTTTCTTTTATTTCAGCACTGGTAATACCGTTGGTGGCATCCATATCCGATAGTTCTTGGCTTAGCCTACTTTCTTCTTGCACTAAGGTTTCAGGTGTATATACTCCAGCTTTAAGTAGCGTAAGCTTATTATCTTGAAGATATGCGAGGTCTTCTTTTAGCTTTTTTTGCTTGCGCTCTTTGGTGCTAACATTTTTGTTTTGTTCCTTTTCGATAATTGAAACAGCCGCCTTTGTACGCCTGTTGATCTCCTTCTTTTCAGCATCGGTAAATGATAATTGACTGATATGCTTGCCAATCTTCTCCGTTAACTGTGTAATGTTGATGCTCTTTTTGGGATTAGGGCATGTCTTTGAACAATGGCATCCAAAGTATAATATCCCTTTTTGTGTGTAAGGCGTGTATAGCCGGTTACATCCTGCGCAGCGTATCATGCCGCGCATCGGGTACTTGACCTTTTCAACATAATGCAGGCTGACGTTCTTGTTTTCAAGTACTGTTTTAACACGGTTGAATAAATCTTTGCTGATCAATGCCTGGTGGCTTGAACTTTGCACATATCGATTGTCATTACCCATGACCTCGCCTATATAGAAGTGGTTGTTGAGTATCTTATAAATATTGCTTACCCGTGGCGGCCTGCATATTGGTTCTATAATAACTGGTATATCTTCCTCCTCTTCTGCCATGCGTTCTTCCATCGTTCTCTTTCTTCGGGTAGGTGGCATGGTAAATCCCACATCTGTGGCCCATCGGGCCAGCGCAGACATACTCCATTCTCCTGTCGCGTACAATTCAAAAAACTTAACAATAATAGGTGCCCGTATCGGATCGATTGGTTTATGCTCCATTTGTCCTTTATTTAAATAGCCCACGGGTGCTTTATTGATACAAAAACCTTGTTCCCGTTTGTTTTTGATATTGAGCTTGACTTTTTCACGGGTGACCCGTGAATTATGTTCTGCGAACATGCTATCGATATCCATATGCAGAGCACCGGCACTGGTTTTGTCATAACTGGCCAGGGTAAACCGGAAATCTATTCCTCGCATGATGAGTTTATTGATAACTGTATTATCGCCTTTATTGCGGCTTGCCCTGTCCCAGCACAACATAATAACCCCCTTGAAATAACCTTTGCTCAAAAACTGGACAAGTTCATAAAATTTAGGGCGTCCAATGCGGTATTGAATCGTAGCGTCTTTTCCGAATACCAGTTCACTGTTCTCTTTAAAGCCGGAGTGCTTTTCGGAAATTACCCCATCAAGGCAAAAATTTTGGAGGGATACTTGCGCTATCTTAAGGTGTTCCCTGTAGGCAAACCGTGCGTTTTCTGATTTCTGGTATTTTAAGGAGTTCTTTTGGTTCTCAGGTTCGTCCGTGCTTTTGCGGTTGTAGATCAAATAGCAATCGCGGTATTTACCGCTCTCTATTTCTTTGAGTATTCCGTCAACTGGTTTAGGTGGTGTGATTAATTCGTGTATGGTCATGTGGTTTGGTAATTATCCCGTCTTTAATCGTATAGCCTTGTGCAATAAGGCGGTTATGTATATTTTGTAACACTGCACCGAGTTCGCGCAATCCCTGCATTGTTTCTTCACTAAAAATATAATTGTCAGTATCTAAAGAGGAGCAACGAATAGTGTCCTTACTGCTGGGTAAGAGACTCCGTTGCTCCTCATTAGAAAGGACGGTATTAATTTGTGATCTCGCACCCAGCGGCTCCATTATAACATGAAAATATGTTTGCTATAACTACAGTGTCGCATTTTTAAAAAACAGGGTAAGTGAAGTAAAACCGGCCTATGGGCAGGTATTACTTCACTTACAACAACTATCCTTTTCTCATATCCTATACATATACATGGATTATGATAAAAAACCGTTCACCCCCATCGGCAAAACCAACTTTAGAAACAGCAACCAATTGTTTGGTATCAAATTGCGGGACAGGTTCAGCCATATCTATGCACTGGGCAAGACCGGTAGCGGCAAGACCAGCTTGTTGTTGAACATGGCCATTGATGATATGCATAAGGGCTATGGTTTGGCGTTGATCGAGCCGCATGGGGACGCTTGTTTGGAACTACTCAGCCATGTTCCCGAGCACAGAAAGTATGATGTCATTTATTTTGATGCAACTGATCCTACCCACAGCACAGGCTTTAACCCGCTGCATAATGTACCAGTTGAGGAACGGCATTTGGTCGCGTCGGAAATCGTCTTAGCTTTCAAAAAGATATGGGGAGATTCCTGGGGTCCGAGGATGGAGTATATTTTGAGGTTTTGTTTGTTAACGTTATTGGACTATCCACAGGCTACACTTTTGGATATGCAACCTTTGTTGTTGGATCAATCGTTCAGAAGCCAGATTTTGCCCTATGTCAAAAACATGGCGGTAAGGCAGTTTTGGTACAACGAGTTTGACAAATACCCCGCTGCTTTGAAAGCAGAGTCTATTATGCCAATTTTGAACAAAGCAGGGGTGTTCCAGGCCAATGCGGTGTTACGTGATATTGTTGGACAAACAGGCGGCATTTCAATAGCCGAGGTGATGGATAGCGGGAAAATATTGATCTCTAATCTATCCAAAGGCATCATCGGTGAGGATGCCTCGCAAATATTAGGGAGTTTGTTGACCACCTCTATCCAAACAGCGGCAATGCGAAGGGCGGCTATTGCCGAACATGAACGCAAGCCCTTTATGGTATTCATTGACGAGTGCCATACCTTTATCACCACATCCTTTGCAACTATGCTGTCCGAGGTCCGCAAGTTCAAGGTGAGCTTGTTTTTGACCAACCAGTATTTGGGTCAGTTGCCGGATGATGTGCGGAATGCCATTTTTGGCAATGTCGGGACCCTTATTTCATTTCGCGTAGGTGTGGAAGATGCAAAAATGTTGGCCGATGAGTTTTATCCGGTATTTACAACTGACGATTGCATCAACCTGCCCCGGTATGCCATTTATTTAAAATTGTTGATTGACGGCATGGCTTCAAAGCCATTTAGTGCAGAGACGTTACCATTACCTGTGGGCAGTGATACTGTTAAAGATTTTATTATTTCTCGCTGTAAAGAACAAAACCGTGAAGAAAAAATGTCTGAAGAGCACGTACTTCATTGCAAAGCCTTAACCTCTGATTATAGTGATTATCCAACCCTATTTTAATACAAAAACATAGATTTCAATTTTGTACAATGACGTTTGTCGATGATCAATCTCCAGTAGACTGGAAATTACGGATTGCCCGATATTAGGTAAAGCTTATGTCGCTGAATTCATGCGGCTATACGAACAATACCAAGCGCGCTTTCCTTGGAACGCCAGCCATCTTGACGGCAATACGTCCAAGGAAACGTTTACGTTAACCTTGTATATGAAAACGTGCTGCGTAAACTGCCTAGGGCAGCCGATTCATATTTTACTTATGCCAATCTCTTCTTGCCTTCTCTAAAAGATGTCGACCAAGAATGCCCGTTATGCCGAGAGCAGGAACGCTATCACAAACTATCAGAAAATTCATTTTTAGACAAGCTGAAAGTCCATTTCATACAACAGGCGCAGAAACTGTGTATTAGGAGCCTGAATGCAGATATAGGAGCTGAGGAAGGTCAGTTCCATCTGATTAAATACCAACGTAAAATTGAAGGTATACATAGAATTTATGAATGGTTCAGCCAACTCAGGGACAATGATGAATTTAAACATATCCAGTTTTATCCCTGGCTGAAATTACTATTGAATGAAACAAAATCACCATTTAACCGGGACTTACTTTTGACAGGCGAACCAGGTAAGAGCGAGTTTTCCTTTGAAAGTTCAACTATTCTGAAACTACTTACGCAGTCGCCATTTATTTCCTATAGGCCAATTAAAGGCAAAATTTTTGAATGGGTGTTGGAATTGCTAATCACCCAATGCGACAAAATCAGGAAAGGCTTAAGTGGCTATAATAAAATCCCACCTTATTTTACTTACTCTTCGTTCAGGGATTTCAAATTCTTAGTCAGAAGAGCAGGTTTATTGAATGCTAACTACTTGATTAATATAGATTTTATCGATTTTCTACGTTTAATCTTCAACGAACACGCATTGGATTTATTAGAAGCCGATTGTAAAAGTGAAGCGAAAAATTACTCGCCACAGCGGCATATCCATATAGATGAACAAAGCATAGAAACCCAAGACCACAAATCAAAAAATGTTAAAAACTTCAATGTCTTTTTTGTCGGTCAGGTAAAAGAATTGCTTTTTATGAATGAGGCTAAAAGTATACACCTCGAAGAGGTACTTAGCGTATATGAAAAAAGCGCACCTTATATCTTAAACAGCTTTTCGAATCAGTTTTCGCAGCTGATAAGGGTTTTAAATGAAGAAAACGGAATCCTTATCTCTAAGTTTTGGGAATTCATTGAGGGTGATATGGTATACAGTACTCACCTTTCGGCCAATGACCAGATTAAACAGGTAAAAGCTACTTTAAAGCGTTCTTCCATTTCTCAGCATTATCGCTATAAGACCCTCTCTAAGTTTTTTGAAATCCGGAAACAATCAGACCCGGCAACTAATGTACAGTTTCATAATTATCTATGTCTAATGAATTTTTTATTAAAGGAAAAAACAGATGAACACTGGACGCTTTATGAAAAGACTGCCTTTGTTATCAACCGGCTGCGGAATATCATAAAGGATAGACCGGAAAAACCGGGCATGTTTTTCGTAATAAAATATGTTACTGTAAATAATCCTTATTTTTTTGCCTATAACGACAACCAATCCGGGAGCTTGAATGAAAGAACATGGTATACAGACAAATATACTTACCTTAAAGATTTCATGGAGGGTATCAAGGATAAAACCTATCAATCTTGTTTAAGTATCGTGGAATTTCAAAAGGTAAACGGAACCTGGAAGGATATGTATTCGATAGAAAGCGATCCATCTGAGGTAACACTTGACCCCAATCTTTTTGCCGAGAATATTAATCGACTTTTGTTATTGAGAATTAATAAACGGCGTCCGGACAACGATAACTCGATAAACCAAGAAATGCCCCAAGGTATGATCGGTTTCTTTTTCGAAAGACCTGTAGCTGACGCTGACCAACTGACAGAGATTAGTAGGTTAAGATATCTCTTACTTTTACGCGCATCAATCAGCACATTTGTACAGAACCATCATGAAAATAACGAGTTCCGCGATTGGATCGAGGCCAATAACAAACAAAAGACCGCATTACTTACAGGGCACGGCAGGGAAATGTTGATCAACTTGGCTAGGAAAGAAAAAGAAGGCGACACTTATAAAGACATCGTGCACACAATTTTACTCGTTCAAAGGTTTATACTTGATTTGACTGATGCACAGATGGCTGGTTTGAGCCCTACAGCGATCATTTTCGTATTTAAAGGAATATTTAATGCGGTGGCTATACCAATATATAATAGCTATGCGGACACCCTAAAAACAAGGTGCGATGCTATTTTTGATTTTGATGAAATTGAAAACAAGGATCCGGTCAATGTTTATCCCGAGGCGGATATCGAGCGCGAAGGAGAACAATTTCATTTTCCTCTGGATCTGCTAGAAATGATTTGTTTCGAGCTGTTTGTCAATGCCAAGAAAAACCGTTGGATATTTACTCCGGACGACAATCTTTTTAAGCCGGATGGGAGGCCATATGTTTGTAACAAAGTTGACATAATACTAAAGCGGCAAGATAACAAAGATGGAGAGGATTGTTTATTATTGACTATTCGGAACACTGGACCAGCCATTGGTCGTGAACTTGATGACCTAAAAAACAACCGTTACCACAATGTAAAGGGTGCTAATCAGGTCGCCGGCATCGGTTTAATTTCCCAAATGTTGGAGGATTTTAAGTTAGGAGAACTTTTTTTCAACGAACCACCGCCTGTACAGGGGCAGTTTACATTTTTTGAGGCAACTTTAGAACTTTACAATTGGCATGGTACACAAAGGAAAGATTATATTGGTTGAAAATCAATTTTTACAATACAAAAAAGTAGCATACATGCTCAGGAATGAACGCTACGAAGTATTTCCTACAAGGAGACAGTACATATCATTCATCAACGATGTGCGAATATTCCTGAATGAGCGATACGGGTCGTTGGACAAACCCGGCAAGCGTTTGATTGCGAAGACAAATTTATTAAAATATCTTGAGCAGCATAAACCAGATATCTTTATGGTGGACCACATTCTCGTGGGGAACCATAAAGCGCGCGATGGGATTTTTTTGATGGAAACCTTGCGGACTTCATACAAGCAACCAATTATTTTTCTCAGCCGTACAGCCAATAACGAAGAACATGTAATGGAATCGTTGCCCAGAATTGATCATCCCCATGCATGGATAAATAAGGGGTATTTTGGTGAGGAAATATTGAATAAAGTTTATTTCGATAAATACGTTTTGCCATCGGTGCGGGGGTTTATTGAAAATAGCTATAGTGAAGAGATCGGAAACCTGATTCACAAAATGCTCTACGAGAAAAAATATACCGTAGGTAACAACAATCATGAAAAGGAATTGCATGATAGATTTGTCAATAAAATATTGAAATACAAATCTGATCGTTATCTTTCTCCCAACGATGCCAACCAGTTATTACTATTGAATAAAGAGCCACGGCTTGGAGCCGAGGAATTAGGCCGTTTTATGGATGCCCTTGATCAATATGAAAAAGATGAATAAAAACAAATGGGGTGGTCTTGACAAAAAGGAGTACTTTATTAAAAATTTTGGATTCTTTTCGACCAATATTATTTCCTTGCTTATTGGTTTATTTGGTGGGTTTGTGATTAATTTGCTAACGGGTGCTGTACAATCCGCATGGGCTATCCCTGCCTTGATTTGTTTTGTCCTGCTTATTTCTTACCTGTACAAACTCATCGTTTTTATTGAAAATTTTGACAAGAAAAAATCAGATATTATGATTAATTTGAAAGGGCAAGTGTTTCTTGATGAACAATTCATAGACATTACGCTTGAGAATAATCCGAGCGAAAAATTCTTGAAAAACTTTACAGCCCTAATTCGAAATATTGTTTTTTCTTTTTTAGCTGCATTATTTTTCCTTGGAATTGCCAACTTTCGTATCTATCAAAGTAATATAAATGATAAAAAAAACTCAGATTCGATAGGTCGAGACGGCTTTAAAAAAATCATAATGTTGGAGAAAAAAATTAATTTACAAGATAGTATGATACAAAGCGTTTCTGATTCTTTTAAATCTTTATCCAAAACTTTACGCCCCCATGAGGGAGCAAACACCAAACATAGAAAAAAAATAGAACTTATGGATGATTTGTAATTTATGAAAATCATTTGATTCCAATTCGTCTCGAAGAATAAGAGGTCATTTTAATTATCGACGGTTTCTTCCATCCATTTTCTGACATTACTTCGACCACAATTTCACTCCAATTGGAGGATAACCCTTATCAAGGGTGCAGGCTCATCATTGAGGATGACAAGAAAAGGCAATTCATCACCACAACGCCTGGCCTGATCCGTTTGGTATCGCAACTTATTTTTGATGCCTGCACTCAAAAACTGGCGGAAATAGAAGCTATGATTGTTTTTCCTGCTGCTTAAAATCCACTTAATAAATGTTCCGTTATAACATGGGGCATTTATTGTTAAATATCTTATTATCAATTATATATACTCGACAATATTGACGAATACTGCTTTAATAGGCTTAAATATTCAAAAAGCACATTAAAAATTTCACGATGAAAAAAACAGTCTCAAAAAAACCGATTATTGTTGCAATCTTTGATAGACCCTATCAAACTGGCTCTACTGATTTAAACCGTTTGTTTCCAGGCATTAAAAAAAGGATTGATCCCCTCTTTAAAAAAGTTGTTTCAGGCAGACTTGGCAAACCTCATACCTATGAATGCCAACCTCAAACGTATAAACTT
>Ga0206951_1117_pt1 | contig 18715 bp, 14 predicted proteins | sample Alteio_BWOrgHeat_38_FD_152974 | JGI IMG/M metagenome (GOLD analysis project Ga0206951, IMG submission 152974) | Enriched cells from forest soil in Barre Woods Harvard Forest LTER site, Petersham, Massachusetts, United States -... | ecosystem: Environmental > Terrestrial > Soil > Temperate forest >... | reverse complement strand
CATCACATTACGGCAACTCACCAGATCCATGCGGGAAAATGGCGGATCGCGAAAAACGTTCTGCGTCGAGAAGATGCAAAGATCACGGATTGTCTTGCTGATCTGATAGCCGCCATCCGATTTATGAAAAAATCGCCGCAGCCGCTGTGGGCTAACATCCGCTTCAATGCTGTCCTTGTAAACGCCGGCGCGGGCGCGTTGTATCGCGGTCTCGCTTAAGTCTGTCCCGAAAATCTGGATAGGCACTTCCGACCGCTCACCCAGAAACTCCACTAGCGACATGGCATGAGAATACGTCTCTTCACCGGTGGAACATCCGAGAACCCAGATGCGGATTGGCGAAGACGAAGACGTGCGCGCTTTCAGGATCGCTGGATACACTATCTGCTTGAGCGCTTCAAAAGCATCCGGATTGCGAAAGAAGCTGGTCACGTTGATCAGCAAATCCTGGTATAGCGCATTTACCTCCGCACCTTCGTGATGCAGCAGGCGCACATATTCGTCGATCTTTTCAATTTTGTGCAGAGCCATTCTGCGTTGAATTCTGCGGCCAATCGTAGGCGGCTTGTATCCGGAAAAATCGACTTTGGTAACACGTCGCAACAGACGAAACACCTCGGCTAGATGGACGGTCTTTTCTTTGGTGTTCTCATCGGCTGGCTCAAGATAGTAACCGGACTCACAAGAATACTTGCGTACGCGCGCCAGCTCGGCAGCAATTTCTCGCGGCGAGAGAACAAAGTCCACGCATTCCGCGGCAATGGCACTCGCCGGCATGCCGTCATACTTGGCCGATACTATATCCTGCGCAAAAGTGATACCGCCTTCGTCCTTGATAGCTGCCAATCCTTGTGTGCCATCGGAAGCGGTTCCGGAAAGAACCACTCCAATCGCATTGTCGCCTTGGTCGGCTGCTAGCGAGCGGAAGAATATATCGATCGTTGTATTAACTAAGCGAGCCTCTTCTCTATCGGCAATATGCAGTATGCCGTTGGTGATCGTAAGATTGCGGTTCGGTGGAATGACATAGAGATGATTCTGCTTAACGCGCATCCCATCCGTTACCTGCTGCACGGGCATTGACGTGGAACGGGGTAAAATCTGCGTAAATGCGCTTTCGCGGGAAGGATCAAGATGTGGCACGAAAACAAAGGCCATGCCCAGATCAGGGGACAGAGCCTTTAGCAGGCTGGTGAAGGCTTCGAGTCCACCGGCGGATGCGCCAATCCCCACGACCGGGAATCCCTTGTCGATGGCTTTTGCATTTTTCTTACTCTTAACTTTAATCTTGGAATTGTGAGTGGACTTCGTCTGGTCAGCTTTGTGGCGTCGCTGTGAAGTTGTCATTTTTATTCAGCCGCTTGATTCCTGTGATATTCAACAGACTGCTGAAATCAGTAGTTTCTGATTGTCTCGCTGACGCAGTTGACACGACAAGGCATTATACTGCCGCCCGATATAGATGTACTAAATCTACTGGTCCCGTTCGGGGTCATCGATTCTTACCCTTGTTTTAGATAACAGATTCTCATTCGCACAGTCTCTCATTTGCAATGGAGAGTCCAGCAAATTTTACAACGAAGAATGGCCGCGCAAGCCGGTAGCTCCGGGTCGGGAACGCGATGCATGAGTGGGTCCAGTGCCTAGTTCATACAGATCAATTGTCCGTTGGGTGCGATATCCTACACACGTGTCATTGACTGCTTAAGCCGTGCTGAAAAATACCGAGAAACGTGTACAAGTCCGGAATAGAATGCCGGCCCTTGCTAGTATCGCCAAGAACTCCGTCGCGAATCTGACCAGGATGGGAACTTCGTGGCTGCTTGCGTTATTCCTGCCACCACTTCTGGTGCGTGTACTTGACAAGCCGGTTTACGCGACCTGGGTCCTCATTCTTCAGGTTGGAGCCTATGTCGGACTTATCGACGCCAGCATTCAGTCTGTGGTGGGGCGATTTGTCGCGCGCGCGGAGGTGCTGGACGATAGTCGCTACATGGGACGAATGTTGAGTAGCGCTGCGGCTCTCATGCTTTTCGCGAGCCTGTCTGCTGCGATCCTAATCGTCTTGGGCTCGTGGCAGTTGGAACACCTTTTCCCGAACATTCCGGCTTCCATCAGTTCGGACGCGCGCCAGGCGCTCCTCATCGTCGGTTTGTCACTGGTTTTCAGCCTTCCCTTTTCCACGCTGGCCGGCACGTTCTTCGGTCTCCAGAAGAACGAAGTCAACGCATTGGCAGGGAGCCTGGGAAAGATCGTCGGTGCCGTGGGCGCTGCGTGGGCTGCCTATCACCATCAGCGCCTCTATATTATGGCGGCGTGGATCGCGCTCGGCAATTTCCTCCAGGCCGCGGCTTATCTATGGGCCTGGAGCCTACTCAAAATGAAAGGCGTTCTCCGCTGGGCAAATGTCGACAAGGCTGCGGTCAAGGAGTTCGTGACCTTCTGCTACGCAGTCGTTGCCACTCAGATCGGATCGATCCTGATTACCGGCATAGATTTGCCGATCGTCGCAGCTTTCGACTTCCACTCGGCGGCCTATTATGCAGTAGCCGCAACAGTCAGTAATATGCTCATAGTGCCTCAAGGGGCCATCGTCGGTACGCTCATTCCCATAGCCTCCGGAATGAGTGCCATTCAAGATCCTATTCGCATGGGAGAGGCAGTTCTCAGAACAACTCGTTACGCAACTGCGCTTCTCTGTATTCTCGCGTTACCTCTGCTACTGGGAATCCAGAGTTTCCTGACGCTATGGGTGGGACCCGATTATGCGCGTCACGCACTACTTTCTGCGGTGATCCTGATCGTGGCGCAATTTGTCCGCTTAACTCTCATGCCCTACGCGAGCATCGGCTTTGCTGCCGGCCAACAACACCAGATGCTTATTACTCTCTTAGGCGAAGGAGTTGCAAATGTGGTGTTCAGCCTGATCGGCGTTCACCTGGTCGGAGGAGTTGGCGTGGCATGGGGCACATTGCTCGGCGCATTTGTTAGCGTTGTTCTGCATTTCATTATTAGTATGCCTCGTACCAACGCCATGCAATTCAGCCGCAAATTTCTGATAACAGACGGCATCATGAGACCCGTGCTGTGCTGTCTACCTTCTGCGGCTCTCATTGGAGTCCTGATGGGACAAGAGATGCATCTGGCCACGAAGTGCGTTCTGATTTTCGGCGCAGAACTCTCTGCTATCCTTATTCTTTATAAAGTGAATTTCAACCTCCGAGAACGTAAAGAGCTTACCGATTTACTCATACGTGCTGTTTGCAGGCGGTCCAAGCGAGCAAAGGCTGTCGCCTGATTGGCTCTCTAGCGAACTGTGAGCACTCACGGAAAGCAACCTGAACAGTACTGTGGGATTGAAGCTTCCGAAACTCGGATGGGAGCATAGGCGATGCAGATTTTGGCTGTGGTGGTGCGATATAACATGCCCCTGGATCAGTCGCAGACGTTGCTGGGCTTGTGTGATGCGCTTTCCACTCACCCTGACCTTGCGGAGGCATATCGCTTGCTCATCTGGGACAACAGCCCGGAGGCACTTGCTGATCCGCAACTATCCATCCCATTTGTTTACCGCCACTCAAATCGTAACCTCGGTGTTTCAGGTGCATACAACAATGCCATGGAGTATGCCGAGCAGCACGGGCATATCTGGATGGTGTTTTTTGACCAGGACAGCGCGGTAACGAGTGACTTGTTACGAACTCTACTGCGACACAGCCGCAACCTGGAGAACAGGACCGATATTGTGGCGATCGCGCCGACTGTAAAGATGGGCGCATACACTGCCTCCCCCAAAATACTGGGTTTCAACGGTCGAACTCATGATTACCCGGCAGGCGAGTGCGGCATAGCAGACGGAAGAGTTATTGCAGTCAATAGCGGCTGCGTGATGAGAACCAGCGCTTTGCGCAGCATCGGCGGCTTCAGTACAGACTTTTGGCTGGATTTTTCTGACCTATATGTTTTCCATCAGTTTTTCCTGACCGGGAAGAAAGTCTGGCGCGCGGGAGATACAGAATTCCAGCATGAGATGACTATGCTGGACTACGATGGGTTGATGTCGCCCTGGCGATACAAGAATTACTTGTATGCGGAAACCGCGTATTCGGATCTGTATTTCGGGCGAATAGAGAGACTGATGCAGCACTTGAAACTTCCTGCCCGTGCAATAAAGCAGAGGATTCTATTCAAGAATCCAGACTTTTCGCGTCTTACCCTTGAACAGTTCATGTATCGGCTCCGCGTCAGACGCAGCAAACGCCTGCTGCGATTTAGAGCCGAAGGAGTTCGGCGGCTTAATCCATCCGGAGGCCAGGTCTCTGACCGCGCACTGGCAAACGGAAAACCTGAGCCCGTCGATATCAAGGCCTAGTTAGGCCGATATAACTACTCGTTTGGTTGATAAACTTGATGGAAATGGCCGCCTATGTCCAGTGAAGCCGGCACAACTACAGGTCCTCGATTCTTCCCCTGGGATTTTATAACTCGCAGACGTTTCCGAACGTCACTTCAGTTCGCATATGGCAAGCACACATTTGCGGCCTGGATTCGCGTTGGCGCCCTCCTTGGCATCTTTGCTTTTTGTGTAGGTCTCTTCATTGCGGTAGAGCAACCAATATTCAATGGCGTCAGTGATCTACGCTTAGGGGCGGACACCCAGACTTATTATGCCGTGGCCGACGCAATGGGGAGCGGGGGGAAGGCGCAGGCCGAGTTCCTCACCGTGACCGGAAATCTTTTCGGACCAATTGCGATGGCGCTTCTTTTCAAAAATGCCTTTTGGATCATGTCATGCAATTTTGCGCTCTTTTTTCTGGCAGTTCTTGCGTGCACGCCAATAAAGGGCCTTAATAAGTCATTCTTAATGTTTCTCCTAGCGTTGAACGCTACAACTCTTGTCAGTATGGTGACCTTAAACAAGGAAATTTTTACGCTTGTCGCCTCACTGCTGCTATGTCGTCTGATCTATGCGGAGAAGAAGTCCAAGTTACTGCTTTTAGTGATTTTGTTCGTTGGTATGCTCGCCCGCTGGGAGCAGCCAGCTATTACGCTTATGTTTCTGTTCCTCTGGAGAAAGAACTCTGTATTTAGGCGGCACCCCACTTATGCACTCTTCCTTGTGATCGGAGCTATCACGGTTGCATACCCACTCGCATTGCATTTATTTGATCTTTCAGCGTTCACGGAGCAGGCATCCAATGGCGGGGCGATTATAGCGCTGAACAGAATACAAGCCTCCTTCGGGTACCCTCTTGTGCTGATCCCGAAGACAATGATGTCGTTATTCAGCCATTTGCTCACTCCAACGTACTGGTTTACTCAATATCCTCTGGAAGATTTCAAAGATCTGGCCAACCAATACGTGATCAATCTGCATTGTCTTGCGATGCTGTTTATATTTATCGTGGCCTTCTTCAAGGGGCGCCTGAGCGTTAGCAGGCCGCTGCCATTTTTTATTGCGCTTTATTTGATAGTTACCTCAGCAAATGCTTTTCTCCAACCTCGCTACCAATATCCGGTATATGTGCTGCTCTGCTTCGATATAGCCAGGCGGGAAATCACACCGATGCGGTTTCGCCTTTTCATGCAAAGCCGTCCCAAGCCTTCCATCACAGCTCCAGCGCCAAAGCTTCAAGATGCCTGATCCAGGGCATTGACAGATACTGTTGCCCGAGCGTCTCAAGATGGTAGTTGTTAGAAGCAAGTTGCCGTCCTGGTGCGATCCGTGAAGGTAGTATCGTTGGCTTTTCTAAGGGTTTTGCGGCGGCAGAAATACTCCATTTCGTACAGCTTCCTGAAAAACGGGCATGTTGATTCGATATACTCCCGCCTCTATCTGGCGGAGCAGGGCTGGATTAGCCACTTGCTGTCCACTCATGCTTACGTCCTTCGTGATATCGAAGTTCACGCCTTGCCATTCAGATCGATAGCTTGCGATGAGGGCTTCCTTTTTCCCAAGAAGGAACCGGGCCCCGGCGATATCACTTAGAGAGGCGAAAGCGATAGATACGATCAATATCCCAAAGAAAGCAATCTGCTTCAACGCTTTCTTCTTCCACGTCGGAAGTAGATCTTCGATAAAAAACAGATACGAGAAAGCTAAGAACAGATTGGAGTAAGTTCGATAGCGCGAAGCCAAGCTCTGCGCAACCCCTAAGTCTGATCGCAGACCCGAGACTGCTACAGCATTGAGGATAATGAAGAGCATTGAATAGAATATCGCCGGGTTCCGGCGATGATATCGCCGTTGCACCGCAAATGCGAATACTGCGCACAGAAAGATTCCAAGCACCAGGCTCGGACCAATCGACAGATAACGTGCGGCGGAAGCCCCCAGGAAGGAAATGGCATAGATAAGATTTACGTGAATGAGACCGGCATTGCCAGGATTCGAACTACTATCAACGGCTAAGGGGGTATATCTGAAACAATACACTGCTATCAACGCTCCAAGAGTGGCAGCGATGGCGCCGATCCGGCGCCAGCGCCTTTTCTGAGCAAGCATCAGCAATCCGACTGCACCTGCAAAGAATCCATTTGGTGAAGCTGCCACCGCGAGAATAAGAACAAAGCAGGAGGCAGAAAATACCCATCTAGAGCCTTTTGTTAGCAGGTAAATAAACAGAAGTGAAAAAGAAATGACCGCCAGGTGTTGCAGAGAAGACGAGGCAAAGTCCAGGGCAGACGCGTATTGAAGTTGAAAAATAAGCCATGCGACCGGGGTAAGGAGGATCCATTTCTCCGGCGAAGCTTCCCACGTCACACGCGACATCGCAATCACGGTTACAAATATAAGCACCGGGAAAGAGTTCCCCAGGAATACGAGTTGCAGGATGCGCGCATGCCCGAACATGCTAAATTGAGCTGCTACGACGGCATTTTCAAAGATAAGCTTGTAACCGTTATGCTCAGTTGTAAAAATGAGAAGAAGCTTATCGAATAGGGCGTGGTGATGCTTCATTTCGTTGAGCGTACCGAGGATAATGTCGTAATCATCCAGAATTGGAATCCTGACAGCATTGGAAAAAAGGATGAAGTAAAAAATTCCAGCTGGCAGGAGCATAAACAGAAATGCAGGAATCAGCTCAAACAATTTCTTGCTGCTAAAAAGCGCCTTCGGATTATGGCCTGTTTGCAATTTGCTTTCAATCAAGTTTGAGCCCCCATCGTAATGGCAATTCACAAGATCTCTGCGAGATGTGTCTCGCTTGTTATCGTGTCTGTCTTTGAGATGTTTGAAGCGACTTGTTATGGATCAACACTTGTCCTTCAGTTTACAAAGCAGTCTCTTCGGCATCGCCCTGCTTGTCCTGTGATGGAAAAGACGCACGTTGTCGATGGTCCGCTACTTTACGATATAAATCGTACGTGCGAACGGCCACGCTTTCCCAATTGAACTCTGCGGCACGTTGCCTGCCCAGGATACGCATCTTAAGAGCTTTCTCCGAGTTGTCCAAGATAGATTGCGCCGCCTCTGCGATGTGTTTCACGGAGAGCGGATCAACCAGCGTTGCTGTATCGCCGGCCACCTCCGGCATGGAGCTTAGGTTGCTGGTGATGACCGGCGCGCCTGCCGCCATGGCCTCAAGCACCGGCAATCCGAAACCTTCATAGAGAGACGGGTAAACGAGAATCTCGCAGGAGTTAAGGAGCGCCTTTTTTTCCGCGTCAGTGATGAAACCCACGAGCCTAATGCAATTCCGATGCCGCGAATTTTCGACTGCATCAAGAACCTCCGCATAGTCCCAGCCGAGCTTACCGGCCAACACCAGAACAATGCCCGGTTGCTTGTCTGCTACCATCTCGAACGCCTGAACGAGGCGAACAATGTTTTTTCGCGGCTCGATCGTGCCGATGAAGAGCAAGAATGGCCGCTCTATATTCAGCTTCTGGAGGACATTTTGGATTTCATCGCAATCCGGAGCCTCGAAAAGACTGCGATTCACTCCGAGGGGAATGACCGATTCGAGCGCCTTTCCCCCGGGCACTAAACGATTCGCATCCTCGCGAGCAGAATTTGAAACGAAGATCAGCGCTTCAACATTACGGACAGCATTCCGTATAAACAGCGGCATGACAAGGCGGCGACCGAGCGTGTGCAGTTCGGGATAAAGAAGAAACGTCAGGTCATGAATCGTCACAACCCGTCTCGACGGTGAAATGAATGGATGCGTGTAATGGAGCGAATGAAGTACATCTATCCGCTTCCGGAGCAGCAGGCCCGGCAAAATGAGCTGTTCGAAGGCAAAAAGCAGGGCGCGCTTTCGGAAATATTTGGAAGGTATGGATACAAATTGAATATTGGGATGTACTCCCCCAATTTCGCGCAGCACAACTTCATCGTCCTGAATTAATAGGAATAGTACGTCCCCGGGGCGAATCAGCTGCACGAGTTCCCGGACCAGATTCTCTGAGTAGACCCCCGCCCCTGTGCGCACGATAGGGATCTGGGTGAAGTCAATCAATATTTTCATCGCGTGACAGATATCGCCGTACTTATCGCATTAGTATACTCAAGGCAATAGCAATCTCTATTACCCGTCGGATTCGTACAGTATGGTAGCCAGGTCTAAGCTGGGCCGGGGAAAATCGTTGAAGGAGACAAGGAGTTTGAAGCAGGAATCACCTCGGATGTACGAAAATGAGGTACAGGCAAAACCTGAGCTTAATTGCATCACAGCTTCTCTCGTCACCTATGGCAATTCTCCGCAGGAGATCGGCGACGTGTTGCAGTCGGTGCGGGGGAGCAAATCTGTGCGGCAGGTCGTGGTGATTGACAATTCATCTCACGAATCCCTTCGTTCCTGCGTGGAAAGTTATGGCGCCGAATATTTTCGCATGGACCGAAATGTGGGCTTCGGAGCAGGACATAACTTAGCCATAAAAAAGCATTGCAGACCAGCTAAGTATCATCTTGTTGTCAATCCCGACATCAGCTGCGATCCGGATGTCCTTGATTCGCTTTATCGTTTTATGGAAGAGCATCCTGACGTTGGGCTTGTAATGCCCCGCATCCTCTATCCCGACGGAAGCGAGCAGCGCTTGTGTAAGCAACTACCCTCGCCCCTGGATTTATTTGTCCGCCGTTTTCTGGGTAACTCGCTCTTTAAAGCGCAACGCGCACGGTATGAGTTGCGGCATCTCGACATGGACAAGCCAAGAGAGGTGCCTTGTCTCTCAGGATGCTTTATGCTCCTGCGGTCATCGGCGCTGCGAGAGATCGGCGGTTTTGATGAGCGCTATTTCATGTACATGGAAGACTTCGACCTTTGTCGCCGGATCGCCGCCAAATACAAGACAGTCTATTACCCTAAAGTGTCTGTAACTCATGGATACGCGAAGGGATCTTATCGCAATTCAAAGCTCTTGGCCTACCACCTGCGTTCCAGTTTCCGGTACTTTGGAAAATGGGGCTGGATCCTCGATCCAGAGAGGAAAAAGCTCAATAGAAAAACCGGTTTGTTGCTCTCTGAGCAACAGGACGAGATGATTCTGTATTGACCGAATACCAGAGGTGGAATCGTAGTTCGTCGAAAGTCAGGTTCCCTGCGACAGCGCGTAATCGTCCTCGATCCGCGCGATCAGAGTGCGATGCTAAACCACATCTTCAAGAAAAAGACCATGAACTGGATATATCGACCCTTGTGCGGCGGATCTTACCAGGAGGGATGCCAAAGAGTTGAAGGATTAGCAACCATGCTCGGCGCGATGATCATGAAGGAGCAGCCGCGACTTCTTTAATTCGCCTCGCGTCTCTATGTACTTAATCGTGGTTTCATCAAAAGACTTGTGATTCCTACATGCTAAGAAAAACAGGTGGGAGGCCAGGCTGCTGGTCAAAATCCAGCCGCGTTCTTCAAGGCTCTTCCGCGTTTCACAATACCCGCTCGTCAAATCCACATTGGCTCCTCTTAAGAGGAGCCAGCCGGCACTACTCGGTTAAGACGGCTCTTGATTTACTGATTATTGGATGCAGAAATAGGGGAATCTGCCATTCGTCTCGCTGTGACATTCGCCTGCGTGATGAACTGGAGCCGCTGGTCTCGTTATTCGTGGAAACGTTGCACCGATTCCGCGAGCTTGAGTCGTAAACTCGACGCTTCCTGGAGAACAAGAGATGCTCTGGTTCTTGTCTCTCTCGTTTCCAGGAGAATCACACGCACATCGCTGTGTTGAGCCATGCCGACAAGCCCTCTTAGGCGACTTTCCCTGAATCAACAAGTATTTCTTTATCGATTGCGAGACCGAAACCTGGCCGCGCTAACCTCCGGGCTCCTCGTTAACCAAGCGCTGGTAGGCCGGAGCCAGCGATTGAGATGCCGGCGTCGCCTGATATTTCGATAATTGGTTGCAACTTTGAATCAGCATTCCGAGCGCATCGGACATCTCATGAACCAAAGCGCCATGGGCTTCCCGCAAGGCACGAGACCGTTGAATTGTATCTTTCCACTCTATCCTTGCCAGTTCGCTTGGCCGACCATTCGTGGGCTTTTCACGTAAAGACCAACTCGATGCGATCCATGCATCTAGATCGCGGGCATGAGCAATAACTGCGCTCTTGTGAACCGCGCCGCTCGGTCTTCTGACTGGCAGACCGAACTCCTGTTCCCATCGTTGGGCGGTGCGAACTCCCTTGCCCAGGTAGCGGGCAATATCCTTCCAACAGCTTAGAACCGCCGGATCCGATACCGTAGATTCAACCCTCATACACACCTCAAGGCTTTGCACCAGTCATTCGTTATCGCACAACTGCAATTAGACTCCACAATTCTTGCTTCCTCAAGCATTCCCCCTTGATCTATCTTTTCGGCACAGGAAAGACGACTGCTGGCCGCGATCCTACAGGAAGTGCGTTTCCGCACGCCCGTCTAACTGCCTGCATTGCTATTAACCATTGATTTTAGCGACTGACTCATAGTCGGGTTTGACGGTAAGCTGAACCAGTGAAATGAGCTTGCCGGTAATCTTATCGTCATTACGTATGTAGAAAATGTCGGTCTTTTCGCGAATGCTAGCGGTCAAATATGCAGGGGAGCAAAGATAAACAGGGCAAGAAACGGGAAAATAACTAATTTTGACGGCAGTTTTTTGAACGGTGATGACAAGCGATATCGTTCAGACTGCCGAATCGCTGCGCGGCGGTGGTCGGAGAGAAACATGCCTGGAGCGTGGCCATGGGTCTCTACATATGCCGTTCTTGTATACCCGGACCTGTTGCAAAATTAGCAAAAATATGTGTACGATGAACCACCAACGGTCTTCTAATGTGAAGACTATATTGGGGTTATGCGTACAAATTGGCAGTAATTTCCCAGGTAATGCAAATCTAGGAGCAGCGCAGTAGACAGATCCGAAGCAAGATCGTTGTTGCGGTGCCAAAAAGTATTTTGCGATCCCATGGGGGTGACTTCTGAAGCAATACGTACCGTCGTTTTCCGGGCTGAATCGAAACGTTTTTTTTACGCTGGCCGCACTTCTTCTTTTCCTTGCCCCTGTCAACGCGCAGCAGAGTGGTCATTATCTTCAGGGCATTACTGGCCTCGATAACGGTACAACCGCACCGCCCGGCTTTTACGTCGCCTATTTGCCCTACGTTTATGACATCGGTTCATTCAAGGGATCGAACGGCAATACCATCCTCAAGCCTGACCTGACGGTTGTTGCGCACAACGTCGCATATCAGATGACAACGGAGAAGAAAATTCTCGGCGCCACTTACGGTTGGGCGCTGATTATTCCCATTGTCAATACACGCGTGGTGGCGAACGTTCTCAATACCACGGCTCAGGAAGGCGGCGTTTCGGATATTTATTTCGCGCCTGTCGTGCTGGGATGGGAAAAGGGGAAAGCCACTTATCTGTTGAATTACGGATTCTACGCGCCGGTCGGTGACTTCGATCCTACTAAAGCGTTGAATCCCGGCCTTGGCTTCTGGGAGCACCAGATTCAGGCTGGCGCCGGATATTCATTTGACGCCCGCAAATTATGGAACGCCTCAGCGCTTACTACCTGGGAGATTAATCAGAGCAAGTCGGGGCTGGATCTGAAGCCGGGTCCGATGTTCAATCTTGAGTACAGTCTCGGGCATCGTTTCGATCAGTACAAAATCAATCTGGGCGCTGCCGGAGCTATTTATAAAAAGCTTTCCGCCGATACCGGCAGCGACGTCTCTCCACTCGCCGCGGGAGTTCTCGACCGTGCATTCGGCATCGGACCGGAGATCAAATATACAAATCCCATGAAGCACTTAGGGCTTGATTTCAGGTACGAATATCAATTCGGAGATGAGTCCAAGACTCAGGGGAATGTATTCGCTGTCGGCATTACTTGGCTCAAGATATTTCCGCCTTCTCACAAATAAAATAGAGCCTAATTGAGTCAGGATGAAAAAGAAACAGGAAGTTAAGAGAAAGCAATCACAGCCGAGTCGAACGCCTTGGGTTGTAGGAATTGCCCTCGTGACTGCGGTAGGGGCGGGCGTTATGGTCTACCGTCACGCGGGTCCGGCAGAGGCCAAGCCTCTCGACAACTCCATAAAGACTCCTGAAGCCAGCCATGGCAGTGATGCATCACCATCAACCAAGTCCGCGGAAATGGAGAAGAAAGTAACATTTCAACCCACGGCTCCCAATCCAACAAAAGCTCCCTCCCCTGCTCCCGTGGGCATGGCTTGGATCCCTGGCGGGGAATTCTCGATGGGCGCACAGAATCCACCGGACATGGATGATGTCGGGATGAAGGCAACGCTCGATTCACGGCCAGTGCATCGCGTTTATGTCGACGGATTCTTTATGGATAAAACCGATGTCACCAACGCGGAGTTTGAGAAATTTGTGAAGGCTACGGGTTATGTCACGATCGCAGAGCGAAAGCCGCGGGCAGAAGATTATCCCGGCGCGCCGCCGGAAAATCTGGTTGCCGGTTCAGTAGTCTTTGCCCCACCCGACCATCCGGTTCCATTGAATGATTATTTCCAGTGGTGGACGTATATAGCGGGCGCAAACTGGCGCCATCCAGAGGGACCGAAAAGCGACATCACCGGAAAAAGCAATTATCCCGTCGTACATGTCGCCTACGAAGATGCGTTGGCATATGCGAAGTGGGCGGGAAAACGTCTGCCTACCGAAGCGGAATGGGAGTTTGCTGCTCGTGGTGGGCTTTCCGGTAAGCCATACGTGTGGGGAGATCAGTTTCGTCCGCGTGGCAAGTGGATGGCTAATACCTTTGAAGGCCATTTTCCAAACAAAAATACGAATGATGACGGATTCACCAGCACATCTCCTGTTACGCAGTTTCCTACTAATGGATATGGCCTTTATGACATGGCGGGCAATGTCTGGCAGTGGACCAGTGACTGGTATCGTCCGGACTATTATCAAAAGCTCCAGGCGTCAGGCCTAGCGCGTAATCCCCAAGGACCCGATTCAGCATATGATCCGTCTGAACCCGGACACCAGAAAAAGGCGCAACGCGGTGGATCATTTCTATGTACAGATCAATATTGCTCGCGATACATGGTGGGCACGCGCGGCAAGGGTGACGTAGACACGGGGACGAACCATCTGGGTTTTCGCTGTGTAATGACGCTGCAGGAGTGGCAGGCTGAGCAAAAGGAGCCTGAGAACCACAGCACGGGCCAAGCCCGATAGATCCCCTGAACAGTCTTTAACGCAAGTTCGGCGGCCGGTGGAAGTGGCCAAGATGAACATCAATCAGACGCGAAGAAAAAGAAGGGAAAAGCCGCCATCCTCAGCTTTTCCCTTTGTATGCAGATGCCACCCGAGGGTGGTAATCTTCGTGCTAGGTCGTAGGTTGTTAACCTCAGATAGAAAGGTTTAATCATGATCCGGCCCAAACTTTATATACTTACCGCGCTGCTTTCGACAGGATTGTTGATTTCTGGATGCAAAAAGTCTTCGGATCAGGAGCAGGCAACGTCATCACCTGCGGCGGCACCGGCGGGTCAGCCGGCAGCAGCTCCGGGCAAGCCTGCTGCTGCGCCTGCAGCAGGCCAACCAGCCCCGGCGGCGACGCCTCCTGCTCCTGCGGCCACACCTGCACCTGCACCTGCTCCTGCGGCTGAGGCTGCACCTCCACCGCCACCACCGCAGCCGATCGTGATTCCGGCGGGAACCACTTTGTCTGTCCGACTCGGCAGCCCTCTGAGTTCGAAAACGAGCGCTGCGGGTGAGGGTTTCACTGGGACGCTGACTAACTCGATTATGGTCGGCGGCGTTGGCGCGGTACCGGCGGGCGCATCAGTGAGCGGCACGGTCACTGACGCTAAATCCGCTGGGAAATTCAAGGGTGCGGCGAGCCTCGGTGTTACCTTGCAGTCAATCACGGTACATGGCAACACCTATCCGATTACTACCAGCGTTTACAGCCAGCAGACAACCGGCAAAGGCAAGCGTACTGCCGGCTTTATCGGCGGGGGCGCTGGCGCTGGCGCTCTGATTGGCGGCCTTGCCGGCGGTGGCAAAGGTGCGGCTATAGGCGCTCTTGCGGGCGCTGGCGCAGGCACCGCGGGTGCTGGCCTGACGGGCAACAACCGGGATATTTCGCTTGAACCGGAAACCGTGCTCAGCTTCAAACTGGCGCACTCACTGACTTTACCTCCGCACGAATAATCTCATTCAATCAACATGAAAACAGCCGCCTAAAGGCGGCTGTTTTCATTTCGAATACCTATTCGAAATTCTACGGATAGGTGACAACCTGATAAACCAGCGCTGTTCCTTGATAATAGGGGCGATAGTACACGTTATTGCAGTTGTACATCACTGCTCCGCCAGTATTCAGTGTGGCGCAACCCCCGGGTAAAGCAGGAACCATCGTTCCTATCGCGGGAGTGGCGACTACAACTGTTGTCGAGGGACGCGTCGCCGCAGCAACCACTGCTGTGGTTGCAACTCCGACCGCAGCGCCTGCTGCAAACGATCCCCAGTTCCAATCGTTATCGTGATAATAGCCGCCGCAGTTATAACAACCACCACCGTGATAGTCATTGTGAACATCGACGTTCACGTTTCTATTTACATTCACGTTCTGGTTGACGTTGCGGTTTACATTGTTATTGCGGTTCACGTTGTTGTTGACATTCCGATTTGCCGAGCGGTTCTGTACCTGTGCTCTCTGTCCGCCCCCATGGCGTCCCATCTGCGCTAGAGCACTAGAAGATACGAGAGAAGCACAAAGCGCTATGGCGATATATGATTTCATCTCATTTCCCTCCCAAGCCAGGCATGACCTCGATTTGATGTGCATCCTGAGGTTTGGTGAATGTAAATTCGTCGGACGCGATGGTCGGATTCAGGTCCCAATCGAGAAATTGGATAATCGTACGCGGCTGTCCTTCAAGTTTCTTGTTGACGATTTCTGCGCGTACGAAGCGGGGATTTTCGCCGCCAGTGACCCATATCTGCCAGTCCGCATCCGGCGAGGTAAATGCCAACTGGTGCACGTCCTGGTCGAAGATTTTCACCCTTCCGATGACGTAACCAGTAATGACATTTTTGGCGGCAAGATCATAGAAATCGTCGCGCAAAAATGGGCCAATCGGCATGTCAATACCCTTTGAAGCCAAGTCGGAGAGGCTTTCATCGATCGTGGACTTGTCAGGCATAGTGGTGTAAAGCTTGGGTTCGGGAGAGTACATCGTCGTCGTTGTACCCTCACGATAGAAATCGACCTCTTGGCCGCGTCCCCTGAAGATGAGATGAATTTTGTCGGGACGCTGGACGGTGACGTTTACCGAGTGGAAGAAAGTCACTATCTGGCCGTTACTAGCGAGTTCTTCTTCGCCTACCAGGGCCTTGAACGAGAAAGTTTTTGCTTGTTGTAAAGGTGTTGCTACCGCACGTAAAACATCAAGCGCGAGAGGATCAACGTCCTTAGCTGTTTGTTTTGTCTGGGTTTGTGCTTTGTTCTGAGCCGGCAGAGAAGCCGTCATCAGTGGGATTGCCAATAGAGCTAGAGTGAGTCGCAACCGGTACACATTTCCTCCTAAATCTGATCGAGAGACTGGAGTTCTGTACAGCCGTACACTTCTGAGCCTGTTAAGTGTGCCACAGTTTCCATACATAAGGGAGTGGATTCTACCTATTGACGGGCCGACCTTAACATTCTTTGCGCATGACAAGCCTATGCGTATAGATTAAACAACGAGAAGCTGCATAGAAAATCGATTTATTTTAGGAGATGCATGAGCAGCCATACAGAGCAAACTGTTTCTGACAACGATCGTGAGATCGCGGAATTCTCTGCCCCCGGGACTGAGTCTCGCATTGCGGAAATCGATGAGAAATGGCCACGCATCGCAGAGCTGCTCGACCGCAGACAACTTTCTGGAATTCTGCTGCGCCGGCACGAAAATATTGCATGGGCAACGGCCGGAGCCGTGGAGGCTCGCGTCGCCATTCCTTCAGAGACGGCGATAACCTCGCTGCTGCTGTTGCGCGATGGAAGGAAGTATTACCTGGCTCCGAACAATGAAGCAGCCCGTTTGGCGGACGAAGAGTTTGCGGGCCTGGGATATGAAGCGGTCATTGCATCGTGGTATGAAAATGATCTCAATGCCGTTCGCGGTATCGTGAGCAACGGCGCAATCGGCACAGACAGTGCGACCGAGGGCCTGATATCGATCAGTCTAGCGCCGCTGCGAACACCGCTTACGACGGGAGAGATCGCGCGGCTTCGCTGGCTGGCGCAGCATACTGCCGAAGCTACGGCTACTGCGCTGACAGAATTGAAGCCGGGTATGACGGAATATGAAATGTCTGCTGCTGTGGCTGCGCCATTGATAGCGCAAGGCATTCTGCCGACCGTGCTGCTGATGGCAGCGGACAATCGCATTTATAAATACAAACACGCTGTATCGCGCGGTGCAGTGCTGGATCGCTATGGAATGCTGAACCTCTGCGCGCGCAAATGGGGACTGGCTGTTTCGATCACTCGCTTTATACATTTTGGGCCTCCTCCTCAGCAGCTTGTAGATGCCTTTGCTGCGTGTGCTGTGGTCAATGCTCGACTTCTACATGCGAGCCGTGCCGGCATCACCGCCGCAGAACTCTTCACAGTAGCTAAAGAGGCTTATCGCGATACAGGTTTTGCCGGCGAGGAAGAACTGCATCACCAGGGAGGACCTATAGGCTACATAGAGCGTGAGTGGGTTGCCACACCTGCAGGTAATCAAACGCTCACTGCAAGTGAAGCACTGGCGTGGAACCCGAGTATTCGCGGAGCCAAGGTCGAAGATACGGCGCTCCTTCAGAATGGCTCCATTGACGTGTTGACGAAGACGCCATCCTTGCCGGAGATGCAGAACACAATAGAGGGTGTAGCCTATCCGGCAGCGAACGTTTTGATTCGTTGATTTCCGATCTATACGTAAGTCCCGATCCGAATCGGGCGCCACTGAGAGGTAATCGATTACATGCCTGCTTTCAAAGCACTTCGTCTTATTGCTTGCGCGGCTTCCGTTTTAGCTGGATTCACTTCACTGTTGATTGCCTCAGCGCAGGCCACGCAATATGCAGAAAAGCCGCCTCTCCTGCTTGGAGCAGCGTGGTATCCGGAACAATGGCCCGAATCGCGATGGGAAGCTGATCTGGAGTTGATGGAAGCGGCTCATCTTCATCTGGTGCGCATTGGTGAATTTGCCTGGAGCGCAATGGAGCCAGCGGAAGACAAATATGATTTCGCGTGGCTCGACCGTGCGATTGAGCTCGCCGCTAAGCATCACATCTGCGCCGTGTTGGGAACACCTACCGCTGCTCCGCCTGCGTGGCTGACGACAAAATATCCTGACACGCTGCGCATGGATGAAAAGGGCGTGCGCGATGAGCATGGCAATCGCCAGCAGTTTTCATTTGCCAGCGAACGGTATCGCAAATTTGCTCATGAGATTGCAGAGAAGATGGCGGAGCGTTACGGCCACAATCCAAATGTCGTCGGATGGCAGCTCGACAATGAATATGCCGCGCCCTCTTTCGATCCGGAAGCGAAGGCGCAGTTTCATGCATGGCTTGAGGCCAAATACGGGACAATCGACAACCTGAACAACCGCTGGACGACGAGTTACTGGAGCCAGACGTACGACAACTTCGATGAGATTCCGGTGCGAGAGAAAGGCGAGAATCCTGGCCTGCTGCTCGACTGGAAACATTTTGTCAGCGATACCTGGAAGAGCTATTCGGCCAACCAGATCAGCGCTATCCGCCCACACGCTGACAAGCGGCAGTTTATTACGACCAACACGATGGGCTGGTTCGATGGCTTCGATGAATACGTTGTTCATTCGAACCTGGATATTGCCGCATGGGACGACTACATCGGTGACGAACATTATGACTGGCTGGATAATGGCGCGCGCCATGATCTGACTCGCGGATTTAAGGACAAAAATTTCTGGGTGATGGAAACACAGCCCGCCTTCGTGAACTGGCATGCCGTCAATTCGACGCTCGCGCGAGGACAGGTACGCGATATGGCTTGGCAAGCCGTTGGGCATGGAGCGGATGCTGTGGCATATTGGCAGTGGCGCAGCGCGCTGAATGGACAGGAGCAATATCACGGGGTCCTGGTCGGCGCGGACGGTACGCCGGTGCCTGTTTACGACGAAGTCAGGCAGGTTGGCGAGGAGTTCGATAAAACCGGTAAAGCTCTGGAGGGCACAACCCCTCAATCCTCAGTCGCACTCATCAATGACTACGAT
>Ga0206951_1115_pt1 | contig 18769 bp, 17 predicted proteins | sample Alteio_BWOrgHeat_38_FD_152974 | JGI IMG/M metagenome (GOLD analysis project Ga0206951, IMG submission 152974) | Enriched cells from forest soil in Barre Woods Harvard Forest LTER site, Petersham, Massachusetts, United States -... | ecosystem: Environmental > Terrestrial > Soil > Temperate forest >... | reverse complement strand
CCGTCTCGGCAGTTCCGTCCCAGTGGGCTACGATCAAGCCTGCGCCGCCTTCGCCGGCAAACGCAGCCTCGAACTCCTCCCAAGTATCGACCCGGCGAGTGTTTGCTTCACGAAACGCGAGAGCGCGGTCGAAGATCGACTGCTGGATTGCCACCATCAATTCGGCGCACTTTGCCGCAACGTCGTCAACCGCGACCAATTCTTTTTCCCCCGTGTCACGTCTCGATACAGGAAGCACTCCCGAATCAAGATCTCGAGGTCCAACTTCGATTCGAACAGGTACTCCACGCAATTCCCAGTAGTTGTATTTGAAGCCCGGGCTTTCTTTCTCTCGTTTATCGACCTTCACTCGAATTCCCATCCCCTTAAGAGTGAGGGCAAGCGCGTCGCTGGCCCCGATGGTTTTGGTTCTAGTTTCTTCGTCCCGCCCCATGGGCACGATCACGACTTGAATTGGCGCGAGCTTGGGTGGGCACACCAGCCCCTTGTCATCCGAGTGCGCCATGATCAAGGTGCCTACCAACCGTGTCGAAACACCCCAAGAGGTGGCGAAGACGTACTGAGGTGTATTGTTCCGGTCCACAAACTGAGTGCCAAACGCTTTTGCAAAGTTCTGCCCGAGATGGTGTGAAGTTCCCGCCTGGATCACCCGTTTGTCCTGCGTTAGCGCTTCGATGCAGTAAGAGTGATCGGCTCCCGGAAATGTCTCGTTCTTACTCTTTATCCCCACCAACACCGGCACTGCCATCCACTCCACGGCAAACTTTGTGTAGCACTCGTGAAGGATCGTCAGAGCCTCTGTTTCCGCTTCGTCATACGTTTCGTGAGCGGTATGTCCTTCTTGCCAAAGAAATTCGGTGGTTCTTAAGAACAATCGCGTTCGCATCTCCCACCGCACGACGTTGGCCCATTGGTTAATGAGCAGAGGCAGGTCACGATAGCTTTGAATCCACTTCGTATAAGTGTTCCAGATAACCGTTTCACTGGTTGGCCGAACGATTAGCTCCTCCTCAAGCTTGGCCTCAGGGTCAGGAATCAATCCTGGGCCGTTCGGATTGGCTTTGAGCCGATGATGAGTGACGACCGCGCACTCTTTCGCGAATCCCTCTACATGCTCCGCCTCTTTTTCGAGGAACGATCGGGGAATAAAGAGTGGGAAGTAGGCGTTTACGTGCCCGGTCTCCTTGAACATGTCGTCGAGAGCTCGCTGCATGAGTTCCCAAAGCGCGTACCCGTGCGGCTTGATGACCATACAACCACGCACCGCCGAATAATCGGCGAGATCCGCTTTCAAGACCAGATCGTTGTACCATTCACTATAATTTGATTCACGAGGCGTGATACCGAGATTGCTGCTCACAATCTGGAAGTTTGACATACCCATCCAAGACGCTCATTGCGCCATCATTCACGTGGAAACGAGTTAAACTTGTGGATGGCCATTGCAGAGCGTGCAGTAGGCTAACAATCAGCACGCGTCAGTTCAAATTCTTATGGACACCGCCCGCGATGACGTCACGAAAGACGAAAGGAAGCTATCGCGTTCGGACGCGTCCTTAGAAGTGGCTCTCGAGCAGGAGCGAGCGTTAGCGCAAGTTATTTTTGACCGCGCCGATTGTGCAATCATCATTTTTGACGCATACGGGGTAATTAGGCGCATAAACAAAGCCTGCCAGACCATTACCGGATTCGCATCCGAAGATGTCGTCGGCCACCGCTATATGGACGTGATGGTTCCTCCAGATCTCGTCGATGATGCACTTGCCAAGCTCAGTCAGATCGTGAATTCGAAGGAAACGCTCCATTGTGAAAGTCCTTGGTTGCGCAAAGATGGCTCTCGCTGCATTCTGAAAGGGTCCTTCTCCGCAGTCAACAAGCATGGGGGTGAGATCGACTACATTATTGGAATCGGCGTGGACGTAAGCGCTGAGCGAGAAGCTCAGGCTGCACTAGAATGGAGTCAAAAGCGGTTCGAGCTTGCAGTGGAAGGATCTCAAGATGGCATCTGGGATGTAGACGTCATGACCGATGAACGGTACTACTCTCAGCGATGGAAGGAAATTATTGGATACGAGGACGAGGAACTTCCAAACACGCTTGAAACGTGGATGGATCGGATACACCCCGACGACCTAGATCGTGTAGGGCTTTACCAAAAAGGATACGATGCCCGGCCAAACGACAAACACGAAGTCGAATTCCGTATGCGCCACAAGGATGGATCCTGGCGTTGGATTTTGTCTCGAGGCAAGGCAGTCTTTAATTCGAACGGTCGAGCAACAAGAATTGCAGGTTCACACAAAGACATCACGCAGACGAAACTTGCTCAGCAAGAACTACTCGAGAGTCAAACGCGACTTCTCGAAGCTCAAGATATCGCGAACTTGGGGACCTGGGAACTGGAGTTCAGCACCGGAAGTATTTGGTGGAGCCCTCAAACCTATCGAATATACGGAATTGACACCAGTGTCCCGCCTCCCAGCATGGAGCAACTGATGGACACCGTCCATCCGGACGACAAGGAGCGGGTCCGACTTAGCATAGAACGCACGACAAAGACAGGGGATCCCTATCGCGTTAAGCGAAGGGTTTTTCGGCCATCCGGAGAGATGAGATATGTTGTCACGACTGCGAGAATCATCTACGATTCCGATGGCAATCGGTCTCGAGTCGTAGGCGTCGTTCAGGATGTGACTGAACAGCAGATTGCCGAGGACGCGATATTAAAAGCTCGCGAGCAGGCTCTCGAGGCATCGCGCCTCAAGTCGGAGTTCCTGGCGAATATGAGCCACGAAATTCGAACTCCAATGAACGGAGTCATTGGGATGGCAGAAATGCTTCTCGATTCGAACCTGGACCAAGAGCAGCAGAAATGTGCCTATACGATCCGCACAAGCGCAGATGGTCTGATGACAATTCTGAACGACATCCTGGATTTCTCCAAAATTGAGGCCGGAAAGTTGGCACTGGAGGACTCCGATGTCGATATTCTGGAGGTCGTTGAAGAGGTTGCAACGATAATTGGGCGGTCGGCCCAGGAAAAGGCGCTAGAGCTAAAAATCGAGGCCGACTGGGGGAGCCCATCTTTTTACTGCGGCGATCCTACGAGGATTCGTCAAATACTGACTAATCTAGCGAGCAACGCGATTAAGTTCACAAACTTCGGCTCGGTGACGCTCGGCCTGAAGACCAGCAACGAAGGCGTTCAACTCTGGGTCCAGGACACGGGGTTGGGTATCGCCGAAGAAAGACACGAGGCGATTTTCGAGAGCTTCACGCAGGCCGACGGCTCGACAACCCGAAGATACGGGGGAACCGGACTGGGCCTTGCCATCGTTCGCCAACTCGTAGAGCTCATGAAAGGGAGCGTTGCGCTGGTGAGTGAGCCCAACAAGGGCAGTCGATTCGATGTCTTTTTGCCGTTAGACCCCACAACTCACGAGCGAGGTACCTCTCTATTTGCACTGCATCGCATCGTTTTGGTAAGTGGAGCTTCTCAAACAATTGACGGGCTCAGTCGCTTTTTCGAGGGACTCGGCGCAGATGTAACGGCTGTGACGACTTCGAAAGGCATTGATGGCCTAATCCAGTCAGAGGTCGCCATCTCCGTGATTGTCGACGATCAATCGATCGATCGATCGGAATGGGGAATGCTCCAATCAGCTTCGAATGGCAACAACGTAAATCTAATCCTACTGACTGCCAAGAGCGAGCCCCCTCCACCGGGCTTTGACGGAGCGCTCACTCAACCCTTGACCCGACGCGCCGTAGAGCACGCGCTTTTAGGGCCCGAGGGTGGGGCTGACTCTGAATCGTTCTCCAAAACACTTTTGTTTTCCGGTATGAGGGTTCTCTTGGCCGAAGACAATGCCGTAAACCAGACCGTCGCTGAACATCAACTTGAAAGAATGGGGTTTCAGATCGATTCGGTCCCGAATGGTAGGGATGCAGTCGAAATGGCCCAAAGGCAGCGATACGACGTGATTCTGATGGACGTCCAGATGCCGGAAATGGATGGTCTCACAGCGACCGGGTTGGTTCGAAAGATACAGCATTCTGGCAAACCGGTCGTCATTCTGGCGATGACTGCGCATGCGATGCAGGGCGATCGCGAGCGATGCATCGATGCCGGAATGGACGACTACATTAGCAAACCCGTTCGACCACAAGAATTGATGGAAAAGCTCATGATGTGGTTGAAGCCTGAATCGCGGCAAGCTTCAAAGTTAAACTGGGATTACCTGCATGAGATGACCCAAAATGACTCCGAATTCGAACGTCAAATCCTGACGGTCTATCTGAATTCGATGCCGCCTCTAATGTTGCAATTATCAAAGGCAATCCGTACCCAATCTCATTCTGCGGTCAATCGCCTTTCTCACACGCTAAAAGGAAGCAGCCGTTCAATCGGCGCTAACCAGTTTGCAGATCTTTGTGACGAGGTCGAGTCCCTCTCCAATGCCAATCAGCCTTACCGACACGTAGAACGCCTCGAACGCCAATTCGAGGACCTTGTCGCCGAATGCGAGCGATTCGTAGAAAGCGGCGCTGCGTTGCAACGAGGCACGGGACAGGCGTAACGGGACAGAACTGCGGCAAACGATGTTTGCCGCGCTGCAATTACGCACGGGACGGGCGGGTAGAGGTCGGCGTCGTAACGGCAATTCTTGGTCTACCATTTTATTCTCGAAACGTGTTATTTTCTGCCCCCCCTGCCACTTCTCCCCTTGCGAAGCGCTCTGTCCCGTCACGCCTGTCCCGTGTCCCGTAACGACGGCAGCGCATTGTGTCAAACTCTGCACAAAGCTCATGCCAGTAATTTCGGTCCGCATTCCACAAATAGGTGAAGGTCTCCAGGAGGCGCGTCTTGTGGCTGTTCTAAAGCAGCCGGGAGACAAGATAAAGCGCGACGAACCGATCTACCAGATGGAAACCGACAAGGCCGTGATGGACGTCGAATCTCCATACGAGGGGGTCCTTTTGGCTTGGCTTGGCAAGCCCGACGAGATCCTCGCTATAGGGGCCGAAGTGGCTCAGATGGAAGTTCAGGAGGAAGTTCGTGAAGCGTCCGAACCGGTACCAGCGAGCCAACCGGAAACTACAGCGGCTCAGACTGATAGTTCGACGGCTTCTGGCTTGAAGGGAGTGAACATCCCTCCAAGAACCAAGGCATATGCCAAAGAGAAGGGCGTCACCGACGAGCAACTATTAAGCCTTGCTGCATCCGGTGTCAAGTTGATGCCGGCTGACATCGATGCGTTTCTTGGGGGTCAACAGAAGAGCACGCCTTCAACAGGCCCGAACTATTCTCAATCTCCGCTCGCGCCTAAACAAAGGCTCCTGGCGTCTCGGCTAGTTCGTGGCAGCCAACTCGTCGTTCCTGGAACGATGACCGTTGCTGCAAACTGGAGCGCGATCGACCACCTCCGAACGCGGCTCAAACATTCCGGAGATTCGTTTCAGCCTAGTGCGTTTACAATGTTTGCTTATGCAGTAGCGCAGACTCTAAAAGACTTTCCAATTTTTAGATCAAGCCTAATTGGTGACGATGTGCTTCGGACCTACGAACATGTCCAACTTGGAATAGCGGTGAGCCTTCCTGAAGATGAGTTAGTCTTAGCTGTGGTTCCCGATGCCGATTCGCTTTCATGGCGCGATTTTGCGGAAAAAGCGCGCGAGCAAATTCTTCTTGCCCGAACTGGCAAAGACCAGGCTAACGAAGCGATGACAATTTCGCTGACGAATATGCAGAGCTTCAACTTACTCGACGCGGTGCCAGTAGTTGTCCCGCCTGCTGTTGCCACTCTTTTCCTCGGGGCGCCCCACAACGCGCTTGCCCCACATTCGCTGGATCTGAAACTTCAGTTAACCGTAAATCTAACACTCACATTCGACCACCGAATATGCAACGGCGCCGGAGCTGCCCAGTTTTTGAATGCAATCAAAGACAGGGTAGAGACAATCGGAAGCGTTATTGAAATGTAGATTCAAATCTCGAAAAACGAACCATGAAACCGATCATAGGAATTACTGTTGACTGCCGGCAGGACCCTGCCGACCAACGCACGCGTGGCAAACTTGAATTGAATTGGAACTATGCCCAGGGTATTTCCGATGCAGGTGGAGTTCCGATTTTGATCCCACCAACAGCGGATATGAAGATTCTGGCCGGAATCATCCACGGTTGGCTCATTCCCGGAGGCGACGATATCGACGCTGCTCAATTTGGAGAGGAAAACCACCCGAAGGTTTCGCTTCAGGATCCTGCGCGTTTTGAAGGCGAAAAGAAGCTCCTCGAAGAAATCGATCCCGCGATGCCGGTGTTTGGAATCTGCTACGGGTGCCAATTTTTGAATGTCGCCAGGGGAGGAACCCTCATTCAGCACCTGCCGGACGTCGTCGGGCATGAGTCGCACACCGGAGGAACCATCCAAGAATACGAAGTCCAAGCCGGATCTCGATTGCATGAAGTTGTCGGCGAGGAATCGATCTCAGGTAAGAGCTATCACCATCAGGCAGTAAGGGACCTAGGAGATGCACTTAAAATCGTATCTCTGGCCGCTGACGGGACAGTTGAGGCGATCGAAGCTACTGACCGCCCTTGGATGATTGGCGTTCAATGGCATCCGGAAAGGACTCTCCTCGACCGCCCTTCGCAACACCTGTTCGAGGACTTCGTTCGCGCAGCGTCAAATTACGCCTCGCGACAACCAACCGCAAGTCGATGAGGTTTTACGTCGACGGCGCCGAGGTGGAACTGGATACACACGCCGTAGAGGTGGTTCAGTTATCGGATCGATTGATGGTACGAACGGCGGAGGGTTCTTTTTCGGCTCTGGCAGTTCGACATGGCGACTCGACGTACGTTTCGTTCAAGGGACGACAATATCGAATCGACGAACGCAATCCAACGAAGAGAATCGGTCTGCAAGCCAGCTCCGGTGAAATCAGAGCGCCTATGCCTGGGCAAATCGTGGCAATCAGGCGTCAAACCGGCGACAACGTTGCAAAAGGGGACACGATCCTCGTACTCGAAGCGATGAAGACTCAGCAACCATTTGCTGCACCGTTCGATGGCATTGTGTCGAAGATACTTGTAAGCCAAGGCGAGCAAGTAGGAGACGGGAGCCTCTTGGCCGTTGTAGAACCAGTCGAGGCTAGCGTTGAGCGATAAAGTTCGTATCGTCGAGGTAGGTCCAAGGGACGGGCTGCAAAACGAAAAGACTCCAATTCCAATCGAAATGAAGCTTCGCTTCATCCAGTCTTTGGTCGACGCAGGTTTACACGAGATTGAGGCAACGAGTTTTGTATCGCCAAAGTGGGTCCCTCAGCTTTCTGACGCAGCAGAAATGTGGCCACAACTTCCCGTTGGTCCGAAGTTCAGCGCGTTGGTGCCCAACCTGAAGGGCTTGGCCCGAGCATTGGAAGTCGGCGTCTCCAGAATCGCTCTTTTCACCGCTGCAAGCGAGGCCTTCACACTCAAGAACATAAATATGTCGATCGATCAATCTCTAGACGTCTTCGAGGATGTTGTTTGCGGATTTCGTGAAAAGATGCCACAAGGGTGGGTTCGAGGTTACATCAGCACCGCATTTGAATGTCCCTATGGCGGCCGCATCGAGCCAAAGCAAGTCGTCGCTGTCGCAAAGAAACTCCGCGACATCGGGGTCGACGAAGTCAGCATAGGTGACACCATCGGGGTCGCAGGACCCGAAGAAGTCAAGGCGCTAACATCCGCGCTGCTCAACGATGTCCCGATCGGGAGCGTAACCTATCATTTTCACGATACTTATGGAACGGCAATCGCCAATGTCGCCCAGGCTCTGGAACTCGGCATCAGGTCTTTCGATTCGAGCGCGGGTGGCCTTGGCGGATGCCCCTACGCTCCCGGCGCCGCCGGAAACTTAGCAACAGAGGATCTCGTGTACTTCCTCGATCGGACTGGGTTGCAACCAAACATCGATAAACTTCGATTGGCTAGGGCGAGTTTGGAGATTCTGAGCTCGATTGGACGGCCGCCTTTCGGTAAGGCCCAACTTGCACAACTCGCGGCTTCTGAAACATGCCCCAGGTGAAGAGCCCAATGCCAAGCGTTGCGATCAACGCGGTAGAAATCCACTCGTCCTTCGTCAGGTTGAAGTCCTTCCAATTGACGATCAAAATGCATGCCCCTATCGGCACCAATGCAGGAAGCGCGAAATGGAAGAGCCCGACGATGAGCATGTAGAACAATAGAACCGGTATCACGACCATGACCGTATGCCTGGCACGTAAGTTGAACCGGAACAACGCTACCATGAACATCGCAAGAAACATAAAGTCGGCGGGGCCCGCAAATGAGCCCGCAGACACCCTGCCAGTTAATGGGTCGTTTGAGCCCGCCGACGGTATCTGGGCGCCAACAGATGGAAGGAGAGTTGGCAATTCTCGCAGGACGACCGAAGTCATTCCGAATGGGCTGAACACCAAGAACATGTCCAGACATGCAAGGAAGATGGCGATCGGAACGACTAGATTTTGATCTTTAATTAAGGTCGCCAGCAAGGCTCCAAGCCCCACGCACCAGACCATTAATCCGATCTGCCCAGTCGCCCCCACAACGTCTACGAGAGTGCCAGGGGTCAATAGCACTCGCTTCGTCAGCAGAATACAGGTCCCCTGTAGCACAGCGCCCCCAACCACGAAAACTATGGCCGTTTTCGGCGTCCATTTATCTTGTGCGGCGAAGCAAAGGGCCAAGAGAGGGACGCCGAGAAAGATCTCGCACATCAAGACGTTTGCGATCGGAACCGCCCACATCGGGACGTCGACTGCGCGCAAGAAAACACGCGCAATCGCCAGCACGGTCAGCGAGACGAAGAAGATTGGGATGCCTCGTTTAGACCTTTGCGTAACTACCATGTTTGGTCCTCTTTGTCTTTCCAACGATCACTTGCCGATACACGTCGACTACATCGTTGCACATCCGAGGAACACCTTGATTTCTAACCGAACGAACAGCCTGCTCGCTAAGTCGCGCATGCAGACTGTCATTGTGCAATACATTCAGCGTACTCCGTGCAAAGTCAATTGGATCGTTCTTAACGACAAACCCGTTTTCTCCGTCGACGATTGAGGAGCTCGCTCCGCCTCCCGCGACCGCGATGGCCGGCAAACCGTACGACATCGCCTCCTGAACCACAAGTCCCTGCGTTTCCGTAATCGACGAGAAGACGAATAAATCGGACGCCGCATAGTAGCGATCCACTTCAGATCGCGGAACAAATCCTACAAATCGTACTCGATCGCCTATCGCAAGTCTTCGTGCCATCGCCAAGCACTCATCCCGAAACGGTCCGTCTCCGACAAGCCACAGTCTGAGCGAACGGTCCTTTGCGAATGCAAGTGCGGCCATCTCCAATAGCACTCCGAGGTTCTTCTCTCGGGCCAGGCGGCCAACATAAAGCAAGATTTTCAAGTCCGGCGCGATATTCAGCGACTGTCGAGCTTCTACTCTTGACATCATCTGTGCCGATGGAATCCCAGTTGGAATTACGGTGACTGGAGACATGACCGAGTGCCGCCGCAACCACTTCAAAGATGCATCGGTGGGAGTAATGACGTGATCCATTCGATTGTAGTAAAAATTTGTATGCTTGGCGATTCGGAACCGGACGTACCGGTGGGGCAGCAATTTGAAATAGTGAGCATAGCGGTCATAAAGCGTATGGTAGGTCGAGACAATCGGAATATCGTGGGATTCTGCCCATCGGAAACCGACCATTCCCAAAAAAAATGGAGTGTGAGTATGAATTACATCGAATTCGTGCCGCCGAAACTTCAAAAGCATCCTGTAGAACGGAGGATAGGAAACCGGATAGCCTCTAGAAATTGGAGTTTCAATCGCTCGAAACCGGTAAGTGTTGGGATCGGGATCCTTGTAACCTGGATAACGAGCGGTAAATATATGAACCGAGTGTCCTTGATTCCGAAGCTCCGCGACAAGTGCGTCGATACTCACGCTCACGCCATTTAAAATCGGCAGCGCGCTGTCAGAGAAAATCGCAACCCGCAACCGGTCGTTGTCCAAGATTAAACCTCGGGAAATCGACCGTGCTCATCCACAAAATTCACAACGTCGCTTAGGCTGAATCGTCGCTGGCCACCAGACGTCCTGTGGTGGGCAAGCCACCCGCGATTTGTATAGCGACGAACGGTAGCAGGGCAAACTCCGAGCAATCTACTCGTCTCTTCGAGCGAAAGCTCAGGATCCAGCAGTCGCTTAATCAACTCCTGACGACTTTCCTTAAACTCCCCCCGATAGTAATTGGCGGTAACCGAGTCATCGTAGAAACTGCAAAGAAACTCGACATTTTTCGGCAATGCCATCCAAACACTTTGCAAATCTGGATCGATCTGAGTTTTTGGAAGTAACGACGGTTGTGCTGCCGAACGTCTCGGACGAGGAGCGCTCATCACCGTTTTGCGAAACTTAGTCTTCGGACCTTGTGGTTCAACCGGCACGTCAACGTGTCCGTTTCGACTGACAATATAATCTCCGATCGACGGAAGTTCTAGCCCAAGACCGACCTCGTTCTCGCTGCCATTAGCGTCGGAGTCGTGTTGATGGTCTAGGAACGCATTTTCTATATACGCCAGCGGATCAAAATTACTCGTTCTCAACCCAGAATCCTCTTTCCATTACAAGTGGCATTGTACTTAATGGATTGAGCCAAGAGGAGATCAAAAAACTTCTATTTTTCCGCACTTCCGCTCGTGTCGAGGAAAAGCCAGCGTTCCAGCGTTGGAGCGCTATAGCGTTCGAGGGCCGGAGAATGAAGCAGCCTGCGCCAAACGTTGATCGCTTTCGTCTTGTCCTTCTGCACTCCAACGCTTAACGCTCGAACGCTTCAACGCTGCCGTCATAGAATAAGCATCGAATCTCCGAAGCTCAAGAACCTATACCTTTCTTTAACAGCCTCTTCGTAGGCGTGTGAGACGTTATGCTTGCCTACTAGTGCTGAGATCATCAAGAGCATTGTTGTGCGCGGAAGATGAAAATTCGTAAACATCCCATCCACGATCTTGAACTCGAACCCGGGCCGAATGAAAAGTTTGGAGTCCTTCATTCCTGGTTCGACGCATCGTCGACCCACTGCAAACGACTCCAACGTTCGAACTGTTGTCGTTCCGACGGCGATGATACGACCTCTGGTGTGTTGAATCTTCGTCGCCGTCTCCGCCGGTACGATGCATTTTTCGCCGTGCATCCTATGTTGGTCCAAGTCCTCGACCAGAACCGGACGAAAAGTATCGATCCCGACATGGAGGGTGACTTTCGCAATCTCAACCCCCCGGCACGAGAGGTCGTCAAGAATCTCTGGAGTGAAGTGAAGGCCAGCCGTAGGTGCTGCTGCGCTGCCGTTCGATGCCCCGTAAACGGTTTGGTACCGCTCCTTGTCTTGGAGAAGCTCACGGATATAGGGCGGCAACGGAACTGAGCCAGTCGATTCCAACCTATTCGGCAAATCGTCAACCGCATCGAACTCCAAAACCTTCAAGCCATCCCCAACATCATCAATGATGGTCGCCTTGAGGGATCCCGCAAAATCGATACGCGTACCCTTTTGCAATCGCTTTCCCGGTTTGACTAGCGCTTCATACCTTCCGTACTGCAATTCGCGCAGGAGAAGCGCTTCAACGTTGGCACCCGTAGCCTTCGCTCCAAACAAACGCACCGCCGACACGCGCGTGTCGTTCATGACAAGCAAGTCACCCGGCTCAAGCATCTTAGAGACGTCTTGAAACATTAGATGTTCGATCGCTCCGCTCGGATGAAGCCTAAGCAAACGTGAGGCTGATCGGTCGACAAGCGGCGTTTGTGCGATCAGTTCTTCGGGAAGGAAATAGTCGTAGTCGCTCAGCCGCTCCAAGCGAACGCCTCCGGCAATTCAAGCAAACTGCGTATGTACGGCGGCTTCGGGTCTACCATGGCCCGATCTATAAGAGCAACGCGAATGGAAGCGGCTTTGGCACCTGCCAAGTCGTCCTCAACACTGTCGCCTACATGAAACGTGTCTTCAGGCGAAAACCCAGCATCCTTTAGCGCAATCTCGAACAGCCTGGGATCTGGTTTTTCTACCCCTTCTTCAAGTGAGGCTTTTACCACCACAAACCGCTCATCAATTCCGAACATTCGAAGCACCCGATGTAGCGAATAATCCCAGTTGGATACGACGCCTGCTTGAATCCCCATGGAGTCAAGGAGGTCAAGACATGGGACGACATCTTCGAAAAGGCTGAATAGGATGGACTTGTCTCCAAAGCCCAATTCCTCTCCCGCCAACCTTAGTTGCTCCAAAGAACTCGTCGGCAAATCCATGGCGGCAATCCACTCGGCGCCCAGCGCCCTCCAAAACTGGTCTGCCCGCCCCATATCCCGCGAACGATTTATTTCCAGGAACTCGCCTATTCGATCGAAGTACATTTTTTGGTACGAAGAAGCCGCACCGTCTGGTGGGTTCAGGCCAACGTGGTGCGCGCAATCGACCGCGAATTGACCAAGCGTCCAGTTTTCGGGAACGCGCACCAATGTTTGGGCGCAGTCGAAAGTAACCAGCTTGGGAGTCATTTTCTAAACCTCCCAAGCAACATAAGCGCCAAACTTAGAAGCAAACTCAGTATCAGCATCGTCGTAATGGGAAAGTAGAAGGAAAAACCGTCTCGTTGGATGCTAAGATCGCCAGGAAGCCGTCCAAGTCGAAGCCAAGGTAGTTTTGAGGAAAGTACGACTAAGACTCCAACGAATGCGATGGTCAGTCCGACACCGATCAATATTTTTCCTAACTGTGCCCCCAATCTGCTTCCCTTTCTTTTCGACCCGTAACAGTGCAGCTACAACGCAAGTATGAAAGGTGTCAACTCTAATTCGATTGTTTCGAGGTACCACTATTAATATGAGATTCGTGACACGCGCTTTATTTCCCCTAGCGGCGATTGCCCTATGTGCCTGCGTTTCCGCGGACGGGCTGACCGTGAAGCGCGTTCCGAAGGAAGGCGCGATAGTGAAGTATTCGATGACGGTGGACTTCGATGTGAACGGGGGCCAGGGCCATCTTCAAGCGACGATCTCGGAAAAAGTGACAAGCGTCGACAAAGATGGCAACTTTACGATTGAGCAATCCCAAGCAGACGCGAGCGGCACTTATAACAACGAAAAGATCGAGGTAGCGGCGCGTCCGCCCATCACGCTTACGTACAAGCCAAATGGTCAAGTTTCAGCAATCAAAGATACACAAGACGCAAGCTCCAAGACCGGCATCATCGATTCCAGTTCCTACCGGATGGAGAACCTTGCCGACATCATCGACCCTGGAAAGCAGATTCAGGCAGGCGACCTGTGGGTCTCAACGGTGAAAGCGGACAAAACCCTGGGGACCGTCGACGCAAAAGCAGAATACAAATTTATCGCGGAAGAGAAAATCGGCGACATCGACACCCTCAAGATCAAGGCCTCGATCAAGGAATCCGAAGGCGACAAACCCGCTCAAAACGAATTCTCCGAATGGATCAGCAAGGAAGACGGCTCGATGGTTCAAATGGAAGCCAAATGGACCAACGCGCCCTTCCCAGGCGTCTCATATCCAGTAACCGCAACCATTAAAATGGTCCGCCTTGCTAAGTGATGGAGATAAGTGAGCTCTCCCAATACCCTGATACCGCAATGCCGTAACGCCAATCATCTATGAAATGTCTCCTACTTGCAGCCCTCACCGCCTCCGCGTTTCTTGGCCGCCAAGAGCCAACTTACGACCTTGTGTGGCATCCCGAGGCTAACACGGTGATTACGTACAAACTTCATTTGGATATCGACACCACGCCTGACAAGTTCATCTTCCTCGCCAACTTAAGCTCTAAGGTTCTAAAAATTAAGCCGAACGGTGACTACGACATCGAAACGTCGATCAAAGACGCCCATGTCAAACATGGCTTACATGACGAACCGATTAGTGACGATTCTAAGCCGACCGTAGACACGTATAACCGCCATGGCGAAAAGATTGCCTCCACTGAAGATGACGATCCAACCGAAGAAGCCAATCCCGGTTTGAACACCTTGGACTCGATAACCGATCAGCTCACCCCAAAGGCCCCTGTGCAAATTGGAGGAACTTGGACCGCCGTCCTGCAACCCAATAAGAAGCTGAAACGAGAAGCGGGCAGGGTGGCCTACACCCTAACCGGCACTGAGAAACAGGGAAGTTACCAAGTACTCAAGGTCAGCTTCAAATATAACGAAACCGAGAAGGACACCCCCCTCTCCGCCGAGGGATACGTCCTCGTTCGCGTAAGCGACTTCTCGCTAGTCCGATTCGAAGGAACTCTAAAAGGCGCCAAATTCAGCACCGACCCCGACTTCCCCAACGGCGACGCCACCCTAAGCGTAATTCGGGATTGACGGGGGAAAGGAACAGGGAACAGGCGCGCTTCGCTCTAGGGGACAGAATCGGAATCGCTCACAGCGAAGCAAGTTTTGCAATCTGCCGTGCCGAGAACTTGAATCAAAGAATCCTCCGCTTTGCGGTTTGCTGTTTTTGAATAGAGATGATTGATGGCTCGGTATCGGAACTAACCTTGTCTATAATGGCCCGTGACAGCCGTCGTACAATTGATTCCTTAGCGACAACTGCCTCTAGGTAGACTTCGCATCCGAATGAGGTTTGACGCAAACGACTATCGGGTGCTGCTGGGGAGCGGCTGCGAGATGCAAGTCTCGCGCAAACAAACCGAGCTCATGTGGACGCGCATGTAAATGCTGGCTTGGCTACAGAGTGCATGCTTCGAGCGTATCGCGTAAGAGTGCACCGCAGTTTTGAAGGCAGGCATGATCTCGACCAGCTCGCTCATGTATATCTCAGACATATGTCGGATTATCGCCGCCCCCAATTGCAGGCTACGATCTCCGAAATCTCGGCATTGTGGGTCAACAATCATCGATATTGCTCTTCTCGAAAGCTTAAGATCTACTTCCTAACGATCGGTCGCTATAGCAAAGAACGAGACGTACTCTATGCAAGTGGCCAGCGAATCATTAAACGAGCTTCCGACGTCGCACGATATGGAGACGCACGATCGGACAACTAGCTCTAGATCGCTTGCGTGAAGACCTGAATAACTTTGTAAAGCCCGAGTTCGGGGAGGTTTACGAGGTACGACGTGAATTCCCCGACAGCGGGATCACGGGGTTTTTGGTACGAAAAGATTGGCGCGGCGCAGATTTTCCTGAGCGTCAACGTGAGCTGCACGACTTTCTTGAGGAACGCTTCGGTGCCGAATCCGGGGACGTCAGCCTAATCCTAACGTTTACTCCCGAAGAATACGCGGAGTGGGCTGAAGATAAAATAGCGGTCTAGAGACGCTTCTTCTTCACACCCAACAGCTTAAAACAATTTCTACACCGGGCTTCGTAGCTCTCGGTGGCGCCGATTAGGATGATGGGGTCGTTCCAGTGGGCGGGGCGGCCGTCGATGACTCGGTAGGTGTGGCTGGCCGGAGCACCACATTTCATGCAGATTGCGCGCAACTTGACCACCTCGTCGGCCGCCGCGAGAAGCTTTGGCATGGGGCCGAATGGTTGACGCCTGAAGTCTTGATCCAGGCCTGCACAGATGACGTCTTTACCCTTGTCGGCAAGCTCCACCGCTAGATCGACAATTGAGTCGTCGAAGAACTGGGCCTCTTCGATCAGAACGACTTCGGTGTCCGGCAGGAGCTTCCGCCGAAGCTCTTGGATTGAATTCACCGGCAATGCTTCGTGTTTGACACCCATGTGGCTCACGACGCTAGCCTCGTCGTAGCGTTTGTCCACGCTGGGCTTGAACACTTGGACGCGGCGCTTTGCATACAGCGACCGGCGAGCGAGACGAATGAGTTCCTCGCTCTTTCCCGCAAACATGCTGCCGCAAACGACCGTAAGTTTTCCAAGGGGTTTCATGTTTTGAATTCAGGGTGTTGCGGTTTTGGGCATTGAGGGCTTGCGGTATTACGGTATTGAGGCATTAGGGTAATGAGGGACGGCGTGTTGCGATATGACCCGCTGCAACTAAAACGGCCGGCCAAACCGGTGGCAACCGAACCCCTCGCCTGAAATTCGCTTCCTTTTCCGCAATACCCCAGTTCCCCAATACCCAATACCGTAATACCCTCACTCCTCATCCTGCGCTTCGCCAGACATCTCGGCTTCGAATAGCTCTTCCATCTCGTCCGAGGCGTCCTCATCCATCGCTTTACCCATTTCGCGCATCACCTGCCGCATATCTGAGGGGCTGTCCGGCTCGCTCATCACTTCGAGTCGATCAGCCAAATCGTCGATGCGGTCATCCTCCGATCGATACCGAGCAAACCGGCTGACAAGCTTTGTGGTCTTCGTGCTGCCACAATTCGGGCACTTCTCTTCGTCCGGCTCCGCGACCATGCCAATAAGAGCCGAAAACTTTTTCTTACACTCGCCGCACCGATACTCGTACACAGGCACACCCTTAGAATACCGGGCGACGTTACTGTGCGCTGGGGATTGGAGTGCTGGAGTATTGGGTGGATTCGAAACGGTTCTGCGATCAAAGCGTTAAAAGCATGTCGGTGCTTAAGAATCTCTTTCTGCTTTCCGTTGGCACAATTTTAATGTCCAACGCATCAGCTTCGCCCTATTCATTTGGAGTGAAGACGAGCGGTCACGGCAAGCCGATGATTCTGATTCCCGCTCTCGCCAGTGGAGGGAACGTGTGGGACGGCACCGTCGCTCACTATCGTCAGTGCTACCGGTGCTACGTTCTAACGCTGCCCGGTTTTGCAGGACAACGTGCGGTTAAGTGGCCGATCTTGCGGAACGTCAGAGACCAGATCGTTCAGCTTATGGCTGATAAGGGAATGAAAGGGGCGACAGTTGTGGGGGATCGCCTTGGCGGAACATTGGCGCTCTGGGTTGCAGCAACAAGACCGCAGTCGGTTGAAAAAGTCATTTCGATCGATGGAATGCCCTGGATGGCAGGATATCTCCAAGGGCATGCGATGGATCACGGGGACGAAGCTATTTCCGAAATCTGCAAAAAATCTGGGCCGAAGTTCATCGAAGAGGTAAGGCAGGTTCTGAATCCGGATATTGTTCCCACGGGTAAATACGCTGACGTGCGCAAGCAAATTCGGCGTTCTGATCCTTCAGAAGTCGGGGAAGCGCTCTCAGAGTTGTATAAAACTGACTTACGGCCCGATATGAAACGAATGAAGTGCCGCGTATTGTTCGTGATTGCGGGCCATAATTATGAGCTCTCTGAAACGCGAAGCCTGGTTGCTCATTATGTTCAGCGCTTCATCGATGTCGTTCCAAACAGCGAAATGGAGATCATTCGGAACTCCGACGGTTTCGCTATGCTTGATGATCCTGAAGAGTTTTTGTTCGCAACCGACCCTTTTCTAAAGTAACGACTAGGCACTTGCAAATTCATCTGCGGTTAACACAAACAATACGTCCGGCTCACGGACCGGGTCGTCTTTGGACGAGTTCAGCCAAGGAGTGCCTAGGATCACGCCCCAGGCACGCTCTCAGAATACTGGGTGTGGTTCGAGTGAGCGAGGGAAGACCAATCGGGGAGAACTTATTACAGTCCAGGGTGTACGATCATTCTGTGGAAAGAAAGCAAAACCCAGAAATCGTCGGTGTTGTCTTGGTTTTGCTCGCGGCGGTTTCTCTTTGTTTCGCACTAAGGGAGTTCAGCGAATTGAAATGGGGGGATGGTCAGATAGGCGTGTTTGTAGCCATCTCGTTTCTTGTCATTGCGTTCTGGGTCAGACGGAAGAGCCGAAAACCTGACTGACCGATAGTACGTCGTCCTATACGATGGATGCGGCGGTGACTTCAAAGCTGGTCAAAATTTGGACCCAGTGGGATGATCCGGAGTGGACGATCAAGCCACTAAGATTTGCGCCGTTGGCTGTCTTCACATTGTGGGCTGCCTTTAAATACGTCCTTCACATCCAATCATCTATTTATTGGGTGCTTGTAATCATCACCCTGATTCCAGGAGGCGACTATCTGTACGGTCTTTCACTCAGGATACGAGCTAGTCGACGAAAGTCTTAGCCTCAATCGACTTGGGCGCCAATTCAAGTAGACACGTTAGCTGTGGGAATCGTGGTAGTAGCGTATTGGAGTGGTGTGATGCCGGAATGGGATTTATGGGACGAATGCTCGGACGCAGTGGTATCCGATCTCGTGTCTTTCCCGAGACTCCATTACTCCCCTGTCCTCTCCCCTTCAAACCGGATGGCGTCCCACAGCCACCGGTTTCGGTCGCGGGGGATGACTTCTAGAATCCGCTGGGTTTGCCAGAGGTACCGCTTAAGTTTTTCCCCTGATTTCGTTTGGTGGGCGTCGCGTACATTCGCCAATCGATCTGCCAATTTGATTTGCTGGGCATCGGGCGACATCTTTGATATTTCATCAAGCAGCATGTCGGCTCGAAGCCGCCAAACCTCGCGCTTACTCATCCCAGCCAACTCAGATAAAGAGGGTTCCTTCCGGGTCAGTTCTTGGACAAGACCTCGCACGCGGTCCCCAAACTCTTTAGCGATCGTTTCAAAATCGACAACTGAGGACTCGACCGTGTCGTGCAATACGGCGGCGCAAAGCATTTCCTGGTCCGTGACCCTACCGATATATCGCAAGTTGGCAACGACTTCGATTGGATGAGTCACGTAGGGCAATGGACTTCCGCCTTCTCGCTCCTGCCCAGCA
>Ga0206951_1114_pt1 | contig 18929 bp, 17 predicted proteins | sample Alteio_BWOrgHeat_38_FD_152974 | JGI IMG/M metagenome (GOLD analysis project Ga0206951, IMG submission 152974) | Enriched cells from forest soil in Barre Woods Harvard Forest LTER site, Petersham, Massachusetts, United States -... | ecosystem: Environmental > Terrestrial > Soil > Temperate forest >... | reverse complement strand
GCACTTCCAATTGCGGGTTGGTAGGTGTTTCCAGGTAAACCATTTTGGTATTGGGCTGCACGGCAGCTTCCCAGGCGGCTTCATCGCCGGCGGGCACCATGGTATAAGTAATGCCAAAATTGGGCATGTATTTTTTTACGAAGGTATTGGTATTACCAAATATCGAGCTGCTTACAATCAGGTGATCGCCATTCTTCAGCAACGCCATGATAGAACCCACCACCGCGCTCATGCCGCTGGCTGTCGAAAACCCGGCATCGGCACCTTCCAGCATTACCATTTTAGCGGTAAACTCATCAACCGTAGGGTTACTGAAACGGCTATAGATGTTATCATCACTTTCTTCGGCGGAGTAGTAGTAGGCCGCGCCGACCTGATACGCGACATATACCTGTTTTGCCGCGTTACAGGGCCGTCATTGTCGCCGTTTAACGCCTGGGTACTGACCAAAAGCCTCGAAACCTTAGACGTACGCATGGAGCGCCACTGTGCCAACGCCCTTAAAGTTGCCGAAACCTTACAAAGCCACCCGTTGGTAAGCTTTGTGAAATATCCTTTTTTACCTACCCACCCGCAATACGCCATCGCTAAAAAGCAAATGAAAGCAGGTGGCGGTGTGTTTTGTTTCGAGATAAAGGGCGGCGTTGAAGCAGGCCGGAAGTTTTTAAATGCACTGCAAATGCTATCGGTAACAGCCAACCTTGGCGATACCCGCAGCATCTGCTCGCACCCGGCAAGCACCACGCACAGTAAATTGAGCGAAGACGAGCGCCTCGCCGTAGGCATCACCCCCGGTCTTATCCGTGTTTCGACCGGTTTGGAAAAGGTAGACGATATTATTGCCGATATACTACAGGCTTTGGAGAAAAGCATCTAAACAAGCTTGTCATCTGCATCAGATAGAATACGGGCCGGGTATCAGACAATGATATCCGGCTTTTTTATAATACTGTATCCTATTCAGTACTATTTTCTTCACTTGTCGTTTGTTACTAAGTGATCGTGATTTTTTTTATTTTCCAGCATTTTATCCCACAAAAAAATATTCTTAAATAGTGTCATTGGCGCTGCCTGACAGCATTTTGCATCTTCTTTCGGCTCAAAATAAATACGCCCATTTCCGAGCTATTCAGGCCAATGCTTTAACCTCATGGCATCAATGTTGCCTATCCCGCTGTAACGTCCCCTAAAATAAGCGGGACGGATAAACAATCTCAACATGGAAATTTCTTATAAAAAATCGATCTTGTTGCTTTCGGGCTTATTGGCCGGAGGCGCATTGTTCGCGCAAACTCCCGATAGCGCGGCTACAAAAAATTATGTAGAACCTTTTTCGCCCGGTTCGGCATTCCGTACCTGGTCAATAGGCTTAGGTGCAGGTATAACTTCGCCGTTCACATTTGTTGGCGGCAAACAAGACTTCAGGAATCGCGGTACCGAGTTAGGCTACAGCGGTTATATTAAAGATCAGATATTGCCATCGTTCGGTATCGAAGCCGATTATTTTGGTGGTAAGTTATCAGGTTCAGGTACGCCTACAGGTGTTGCAGCAGGTCCTTATAGTTCATTTAGCACACAAATAGCCTGGTCGGCAGCCTTGCAAGGTAATATTACCTTAGCCAACATCAACTGGCACCATAAAAAAGGCGCCATACAGCCTTACTTAACTTTAGGTGGTGGTTATATGGATTTTACACCGACTGTTTATAACGCGGCAGGTACAGCAGTTCCGGTAAATGCAGTTGCAAGCGAATTTCGCGAGTTCTTTATCCCGGTAGGTTTGGGTTTGAAGTTTGACATCGCACCCGGTGTAAATTTAGACCTGGGTTACCAAATGAATTTTGTACAGTCTGATTTTGTCGATGGTTACTCTTTTGGCAACACTGATGATAAATTCGCATACGCACATGCAGGATTAGAATTTGCCTTAGGTGCAAAATCGAAACCACAATTGGCTACGCATAACCCGGTATCATCAATGCGTTATGAGTATTTGATGAAAGCGCGTACTTTACAGGACGAAGTGGATAGGCAACGCGAACAAAACGAAAGGTTGAAAGCTGATTTGGCACGCACCAACGATAACCTGAACGCTACCAATGCTAATTTAACTGCTACCAACGCCAAATTGAACGATCTGACCAAAGACAGCGATGGCGATGGTGTTCCTGATTATTTTGACAAGTGCCCTAACACACCCGCAGGTACAAAGGTTGACGGCTCCGGCTGTCCGCTTGTAAAACCTGAAAACGTAAAGGTTTATATTACCGAAGAAGACCGCAAAGTAGTTAAAGATGCCATTGCAAATTTAGAGTTCGACCTGGGCAAAGCAACCATCCGTGCGCATTCGTTGCCAAGTTTGGATAAAGTTGCCGAATTATTGGTGAGCAAAAACTTTAGTTTGAAACTGGCCGGCCATACTGATAATACAGGTTCAGCCGAATTGAACATGAGGTTATCAAAAGACCGTGCCGAATCCATCAAAGCTTACTTAGTAAGTAAAGGTGCAAATGCATCACGTATTGAAGCTACCGGTTATGGTATGACACAACCTATCGCTACCAACAAAACAGCGGCAGGCCGTCAAATAAACCGCAGGGTTGAGTTTACATTGTACTAAGCCGAAAGCAAATAGCTAAAAGCAAAAAGCCATCCATACAGGGTGGCTTTTTTGTGGGATAAAAACTTTTTGTGCCCATCGATGTTGTGAACTACAACAAACCAAAATTTTTATCTAACAAAAAAACTGTTCATTATGAAAAAATTATGCCTCATTATCGCTTTGGCAGCGATATCTTTCGGCACCGTTTACGCTACAACAGGTGTGCGTACCGCTGTTTCCGACACTACTAAAAAGAAGGTAAAAGTAAAAACGCCGACAATGAAGAAAAAAACGAAAACCAAGAACGACACTACAAAAGTGAAGATCAAAAAAACAACTTAGGTTTTCGCAGCTATTAACAAAAAAAGCCATCCGTTAGGGTGGCTTTTTTTGTTATCGATTTGCCTATCTTTAACCAAACCTAAATAAAACCTGACCATGGCCGATTTTTCTATCTCGTACAATTTAACCATGGCTGCCGAAGGTGGCTATGCCAATAACCCTAACGATACAGGCGGCGAAACCTTTAAAGGTGTATCGCGCAACAACAACCCCAACTGGAGCGGCTGGGCTACTATCGATGCCATTAAAGCCACCAACCCGCCAAACTTAAACGCAGCGCTCAATGCCAATGCCGGCCTTTTAGCAGATATTATGAGCTTTTACCAGGTAAACTATTGGAACGTGAACCAAACCGGCTCCATCAACGATCAGCAAATTGCCAACCAGGTGTTCGATACTTCGGTAAATATGGGTACAGGGCGCGGCGCACAGTTTTTGCAGCAGGCAGCCGGAGTAACTGTCGACAGGCAGATAGGCCCCATGACCCTCTCCGCAGTTAACGCCGCCGACCCCGAAACACTGTATAATCAATTCATCGCCCTGCGCAGGCAGTATTACCTCAATATTATCGCGGCAAATCCATCGCAGGCGCAATTTAAAAACAGCTGGTTCAGCAGGTTATGGCCATATAACCCGCCACAGGCATAAACCGTATTTTATTTCAACTGACCTATTACTTTGTTTGCCTGTTCAAACAAAGCGGCCCATGGCGAAGTTCGGGCAGTGATATTTTTCGTATCCTCGGCAGCAACATAAATGCCTTTGTTGGTCAACAGGTAAAATTTAACCATCCCGGCTGCCGGTATGGAGGTATCGTGAGCCTTGGCGGCTTTATCTAATAGTGGCTGCGCCTGGGTTACCAATTGTATGACATCATTGTCTGCCTTTTTTTGTACGGTGCCGCCTTTGCTTTGGTATAGCGCGGCATTGCCATTTTGATAGCAAGCGAGGGTGCTTATGGCGCCGGCATTTTCCTGGTCGATAATGATGCCGTACACTACTTCTTTATCGCGGGGAACTTTGATGTTTAATTCGCTCGGTACTATGGTAAATGCAGACAGGCGTTTTTCAGAAAACGTATTTTCGTTCGGCATGCGTATTTTCACGGGCGCGCCCTGTGGCGTAGCAGTAGTTGTTTGCGATGCGGCACGTTTTGCTGTTGTCGAATCGGTAGTCGAATCTTTAGTCGTCGTGCTTGTTTCAGTATTCTCTTTCGCATGGTTACCGCAGGCCGTGATGAAAATAGCGGATGCGCAAATTAAAGTACTTAATATAAGTTTGGAAGGTTTCATTTGGTTTATTTTGATTTACTTTTCGAAATGACTTTGTTGTATGCCGTCGCAAGAGCATCATTGAGTATGTCTTCTCCCACATTATCCAATGCAATATAGGTTGAGCCTTTTAGCCCCCATTTGTTGGGTACCGGGTAAACCGCCGACCTGTCGAATGACGAGAAAACGTCCTGGTCAACCGGTGTCAGCATCACTACTGCGAGTTTGGCAACTTCATCAAGCGTAGCGAAAGTCTTTTTATTTACCCTGAACGATGCTTTATGAAAATGCGGCTCCTCTGTTACGCCCGGCAATGCCAATGCCATTTGTCTGAATGTTTCAGTATCAACCATTCTTGTTTGGCTTATCCTCTGTAGCTTCCTTTATCTTGCGCCTGATATCTTCCGGGAAATTGCTCACCATAAACTCGTGGCCACTTTGCATCCTTATCCACGAAAATTTATACTCCATTACCGAAATACCAAAGGTCTCGATCCTTTCGGCATCAACATTTACGGTGTTGGCCACGCCGTTAACGCCTATCTCTCGTAATTCAATCCATTTTGTCATAGCAGGTGTGTGGTTGTGTTGGGATAGCAAAAATAGGGATTTAGGCGGGTTTGTTGCAAGAGGAAACAAAAATTGCCCGCAGCATGGCCACGGGCAATATAAAAAGCTTCTCGCTTCAAGCTTCCTGCTCAATAGCTCAGCTAACCGGTCCGATAGGCAAAACTACCTTACCGTAAAGCTCGTTCAGCACTTGTGCAACACCGGTATATATAGCCAGCGCACCGCAAACAATACCTTCATATCCGGCAAGGTGCTCAATACTTTCGTTTTTGGTGGCATGTGCCGCAACCAACAGGAAGAACAGGATGGTTAGCGTACCGAAGACCAATTGCAGCGCCCTGTTCAGTTTTAACGTACCGAAGAACAACAGAAGCGTAAATATACCCCACATGGCCAAATAGGCTTCCATCGAGGCGTCGGTAGGGGCAGGCATCCAGCCGAATTTTGGTATCAAGATCAGCGCTACCAGCGTTAGCCAGAAAAAGCCGTACGACGTAAAAGCGGTCAGTCCGAAAGTATTGTTCTTTTTTGCTTCGATGATGCCGGCAATTACCTGTGCCAGGCCGCCATAAAAAATACCCATCGCCAATATCATGGGGCTCATTTCGATAAAACCGGCATTTTTAAAGTTGAGTAAAACAGTGGTCATGCCAAAGGCAAGCAACCCGAGCGGGGCGGGGTTTGCGGTGTTCTCTTTAAGCGAGACAATTTTTGTGTCTGTCATAATTTTTTTTAGGTTTGGTTTAATTGGTTATCAATACAAGTGTGTAATTGACGCGATTAAAAGTAAATGTTTTTTAAAACAAAAACAACAAAAAGATATTTACCCAACAACAATGAACCCATGCAAAAATTAGTATTGATACGCCACGGCGAGAGTGTTTGGAACCTGGAGAACCGTTTTACCGGCTGGACGGACGTGGACCTGAGCCCCGCAGGCTACGCGCAGGCCAAAGCGGCGGGCGAGTTGCTCAAAGCGCATGGCTATAACTTTGATGTGGCCTTTACGTCGGTATTAAAACGTGCTATTAAAACGCTGCATATAGTGTTGGAAGGGGTAGACCATTTATGGATACCTGTAAACAAATCGTGGCGGTTGAACGAGCGTTTTTACGGTGCTTTGCAGGGCTTGAACAAAGACGAGACCGCCAAAAAATATGGCACCGAACAAGTACAGAAATGGCGCCGCGACCCAAACGAACACCCGCCCGCCATCACCAAAGAAGATGATCGCTACCCCGGCCACGATTTACGCTATAAAAGCCTCACCGAACGTGAACTCCCCCTCACCGAAAACCTGGGCGAAACCATGGACCGCGTTTTACCCTTCTGGCTGGAACATATTGTGCCCGAAATGCGGAAGGATCAAAAGGTAATTATATCCGCCCATGGCAATAGCTTAAGGGCGCTTATCAAATATATCGATAAGCTAACCGACGAAGAAGTTACCGCCTTAGAGATACCCACAGGTGTACCACTGGTTTATGAGCTGGATGATGAATTGAACAGGGTTAGGCATTATTATTTGGAGTAAAAACAAAAAGCCCGGCATAACCGGGCTTTTTTATTTTTAAAGTCTCCCCCTTCAGGGGGAGATTTAGAGGGGGCTTACCAGATCTTTATCCTATCCTCAGGCGCTTTGTACATCTTATCGCCGGGTTGTACATTAAAGGCTTTGTACCATGGGTCGAGGTTAACTACGGTACCATTGGTGCGGTATTTGCCGGGCGAGTGTGGGTCGGTCAATATGCGCGACATGGCCTCTTCAGGGCGCATCGATTCCCTCCACACCTGCGCAAACGCCAGGAAGAAACGCTGATCAGGTGTAAAACCATCTATCTTCACATTCGATTTGCCTTCTTTTGTATGTTTAAACGCCTGGTAAGCAACGTTCATCCCGCCAAGGTCGGCAAGGTTTTCGCCAAGTGTTAAGGCACCTTTAATGTGCATAGTATCTATCGGGTTAAAGCCGTTAAACTCGTCAACAACTTTTTGTGCGCGGGTTTTAAATTTGTCAGCATCATCTTTGTTCCACCAGTCGCGTAGGGTTCCGTCGCCGTCATACTGGCGGCCTTCATCGTCAAAACCATGGGTCATTTCGTGGCCTATTACCACGCCTATGCCGCCATAGTTCACAGCGTCATCGGCACCAAAATCAAAGAAAGGATATTGTAATATACCAGCCGGGAAGGTGATTTGGTTATTGGTAGGGCTGTACGACGCGTTAACGGTAGGCGCGGTCATACCAAAACGTGTTTTATCAACCGGTTTGCCTAACTGGCTCACGTTAAAGTTATAACGCCATTTAGCAATACGTTTCAGGTTACCGGCATAATCGTTACGGATGATAACCAGGCCATCATAAGTTTGCCATTTATCAGGGTAACCGATATGAACGGAGAACGCGGCTAATTTTTTAAGGGCTTTGGCTTTTGTTTCATCGCTCATCCAGTCCAGGTGCTGTATGCGGTCGCCTAAAGTGGCTTTCAGGTTGTTTACCAGGTTAACCATGTATTGTTTAGCCGCGGCGGTAAAGTATTTTTTGATATACAACTGGCCTAACAATTCGCCTATGCTGCCATCAACCAGGCTGCTCATCCGTTCGATGCGTGGTGTTTGTACCTTTTGGCCCGATATTGCGCTGTTATAAGCGAAACCGGCATTTACAAACGGCGAACTTAACGAACCTGCCGAGCCTTTAAGCACCTGCCATTTCAGGTAAACCTTCCAGTCGGCAACCGGGGTCGAAGCAAAAATGCCATCCATAGCAGCATAAAACGCAGGCTGACCTACCAATACGGTATCTTGTCCACCCATTTTTAGTTGTGGCAATATAACTGCCCAGTTAAACGAAGGCGTCTTTTTGCTGAGATCGGCTACCGAAAACTTGTTGTAATTTTTTATCGGGTCGCGCATGGCTATACGGCTTAATTGCGCGGTAGCCAATTTCTTTTCAATATCGAATACGGTAGCAGTGTTTTTGGCCGCTTCTTCAGCACTCGATCCTGTTAAAGTAAACAGTGTGGTTACATAAGTTTTGTAAGCGTCAGCCACTTTAGTACTGCGCGGGTCGCTTTTCAGGTAATAATCACGATCGGGCATGGTAGTGCCGCCCTGCCTGAACTCCACCACATTTTTGGTAGGATGTTTTGAATCCTGGCCAACGTTAGCGTTCAATAGACCGCCGCCAATAGAGTTTACCTTTTGGTATATCATCTCGTCGATAACGCCTTGCAGGGTAGTTACCTTGTCCACATGCGCCAGGTCGGCTTTGATAGGGGTATAGCCCAGTTTTTCGATGGTAACAGTATCCATTCCGCTGGCAAACAGATCGCCTACGCGTTGTTTCAGGCTGCCTTTAGGCTGGCCCTTTAATGCGCTAACTTCTTTTAAGATGGTCAGTGTTTTTTTGGTATTGGCATCGGCCAATATGCCGAAGCTGCCCCAGCGGGTTTTGTCGCTCGGTATGGGGTTGGTTTTTATCCAATTGCCGTTGGCGTATTCAAAAAAATCGTCGCCGGGTTTTACCGACAGGTCCATATTGGCCGGGTCGATGTATTTGATGGGATGTTTTACCGGTTTTGGCATTGGTTTCGCGGTTTGGGCGAATGTGTTGGCCGACAGGCATACCGCGCCTGCCAGCATCAGGCTGCTGAACTTTATTTTCATGTATGTTAGTTAATGAGATTTTGAAATTACAAATGGCAAAGTGCTTTTGCAACCCGTTATAAGCTATAACCTGAAATAAATAAAACATGGCTAAGCTTCGGCCCGAGCCTGATTTGATATAAATGCGTTAATAGTGGATAGAAACGCGGTTTTTATATGATTTGGCTTCATTTACCATGGTCTTTGTAAGCTGTAACAAATATGTTGCAATTGCAGATTCGAACGAAATATCAAAAGGTGGCCTATAATTCTGTCATTCTTAAAATTCTATAAATTCAGGTTCATACAAATTGTTATTTTTGCAGCCTATGAGTATTTCTAAAACATATCAGCCCAAACAAGCAGAAGACAAATGGTACAGTTACTGGATGGAACAAGGTTTTTTCCGTTCGGTGCCCGATGAGCGCGAGCCTTATACTATTGTGATGCCGCCGCCAAACGTTACCGGCGTGTTGCACATGGGCCATATGCTGAACAATACCATACAGGATGTGCTGATCCGTCGTGCGCGCATGCAAGGCAAAAATGCCTGCTGGGTGCCCGGCACCGACCATGCATCGATTGCCACCGAGGCTAAAGTGGTTGCAATGCTAAAAGAAAAGGGCATCAATAAAAAAGACCTTACCCGCGAGGAGTTTTTGAGCTACGCCTGGGAGTGGAAAGAGAAATACGGCGGCATTATACTGGAGCAACTAAAAAAATTGGGAGCATCCTGTGATTGGGAGCGTACGCGTTTTACCATGGAGCCCGACCTGAGTGATGCCGTGATAGATACATTTATCCACCTGTACAAAAAAGGGCTGATATACCGCGGCGTACGCATGGTAAACTGGGACCCGCAAGGGAAAACCGCCGTGAGCGATGAAGAGGTTATCCGTAAAGAGGTAAATCAAAAGCTTTATTATATTAAATATGTAGTTGTGAAGTCCGAAAGTCCGAAAGACGGAAAGACCGAAAGCGGCGATCCGATACTTCCGGACTTCCGGACTTCCGGACTTCCGGACCATTTGACCATCGCAACTACCCGGCCGGAAACCATCATGGCCGATGCGGCGATATGTATCAACCCCAATGATGAACGCTATGTACATTTGCATGGAGCCAAAGTTTACATCCCATTAATTGACCGTGAGATACCGGTAATACTGGATGAGTATGTTACCATGGATTTTGGTACAGGCTGTTTAAAAGTTACCCCGGCGCACGATCTGAACGACTATGAACTGGGTATTAAACATAACCTGCCCGTTATCGATATTTTGAACGATGATGGTACGTTGAACGAAAAGGCGGTTATCCTGATCGGTGAAGACCGTTTTGCGGCGCGCAAAAAAATTGAGGTAATGCTGGAAGAAGCCGGCGCATTGGAGAAAGTAGAAGAATACAAATCGCAGGTGGGTTACTCGGAGCGTACCAACGCGGTAATTGAGCCCAAACTATCCATGCAATGGTTTTGCAAGATGGACGAGATGGCCAAACCCGCGCTCGACTATGTGATGAACGGCGATATCAAACTCATCCCCGAAAAATTTACCAATACCTACAAGTATTGGATGGAGAACGTAAAGGACTGGTGCATCAGCCGCCAGTTATGGTGGGGACAGCAGATACCGGCCTGGTATTTGCCAAACGGACAGTACGTAGTTGCAAAAACGGTTGAAGAAGCTTTGGAAGAAGCAAGAAGCAAGAAGCAGGAAGCAGGAAGCATTGACTACTCACAACTCACCATTCACGATCTTCGCCAGGATGAAGACGTAGTAGACACCTGGTTCTCGTCATGGCTGTGGCCCATATCGGTGTTCGATGGTTTTAAGGACCCTGATAACGCCGACATTAATTACTATTATCCCACCAACGACCTGATAACCGCGCCCGAGATACTATTTTTCTGGGTAGCGAGGATGATCATGGCCGGGCACGAGTTTAGGGGCCAACTACCTTTTAAAAATGTATACCTCACCGGTATCGTTCGCGACAAGCTGGGGCGTAAAATGTCGAAATCGTTAGGCAACTCGCCCGATGCGCTGGAACTGATAGAAAAATACGGTGCCGATGGTGTAAGATATGGGATGTTGAAGTCATCGCCTGCCGGTAACGACCTGATGTTTGACGAAAGCCATTGCGAACAGGGCCGCAACTTTGCCAACAAAGTATGGAATGCCTTTAAACTGATAAAAGGCTGGGAAATTGATGAAACATTGCCGGCTGTAAATAAAGTAAGCATCGATTGGTTTGGTAACCGTTTTAACGAAAGTTTGGTAGAGATAGGGGACTATTTTAAACAATACCGCATATCCGACGCGCTGATGACTACCTATAAATTGGTATGGGACGACTACTGCGCCTGGTACCTCGAGATGGTAAAACCCGCTTACCAGGACGGTGTTGAGAAACAGAAGATAGACAAGGAAAGCTTTTTAGCTACGGTTGAGTTTTTCGAAAATATATTAAGGATATTGCACCCTTTTATGCCGTTCATCACCGAAGAACTGTGGCATGATGAATTATTTGGTCCGCGTGCGGCAAAAGATTGTTGTATTGTTGCCAATTTACCTGCCATTGGGGAAATTGATGCCCAGTTGTTAACCGCTATCGAAAATGTAAAACAAGTGGTGACCGAAGTGCGCAACGTACGCAACAGCAAGCAAATATCGCCAAAAGACAAACTGCCGCTGGCCATAAAAACCAATTCGGGGATTGATTACCCATTGTTTGAAGCCATTGTTACTAAGCTGGCCAATTTGGAGGCTATTGAGTATACCGACGTTAAAATAAACGGCGCCAATTCGTTTTTGGTGAGTACTGATGAGTTTTTTATCGCTTTAGCGGATAATATTGATGTGGATGCCGAGCGCGAAAGGCTGTTGGCCGAACTGGATTACCTGCAAGGTTTCTTAAAATCGGTAAACGCCAAACTGCAAAACGAGCGTTTTGTACAAAATGCCAAACCCGAGATCGTTGATAACGAACAAAAGAAAAAGGCCGACGCCGAAACCAAAATAGCCATCATCGAAGACAGCCTGTCGGCTTTGGCAAAGTAATTGCAAGTTCATAAGTCACAATGATTTATTTATGCAATAGTTATGCATTGATAAATTGTGGATTTTGATTATCTTTAGCTACTATATTTTTTTAATTATCAGTTGATTAATGAGCAAGCAAGTAAGTTTTTTTAACTTATCTATAAACAACATCCTGCCGGATAATTTGTCAATAATCGACAAAGCACGGATACGTTTGGTTTATTACGGGCTGTTGCTTGCCATGGTAGGTATTGTGGTTGTTTTGCCCAATGCTTACACCCAGCACGATGATATACAGCTAACCAGCGCTTATTTCTTATTAGGAACATTTTTTATCCTGTTCAAGTACTTTACCTACAAGCCCGATTTTGTTTTTGTGGCGCATGCCCTGGTCATTATCGGTACGTTTTTCGAACTGTTCAGCGTTGGTGTGACCTTTCAAAGCATCAACATCATTATCATACAACTGATCATCCTGATCATTTTGTTCACGTTTTATATGTTGGGGACAAAATGGGGCACTATCTACTCGCTGGCTAATTTGCTGCCTGTATTGGGTTATCTAATTTACAGCGACTTCAACAATACCCTGCTCAGCATTAAGCCCGAAAAAATTGACAGCTATACCATGATCGTAGGGTTATTTTTTAATTTCATCCTCATCATGTTTATACAAGGACACTTTTATGCCGCCTTTGTAAAAAATATAAAACAACTAAAAGACCTGGCCGACTCGGAAAAGCAATTGAACGAAAAACTGGAGGTTGCGATGGTGAAATCTGAAAAATCATCACAGGTACAGTCAGACTTCCTGTCGACCATGTCGCACGAGATACGTACACCGCTCAACGCCGTTATCGGCATGAGCAATTTGCTGATGATGGAAAGCCCCCGCCCGGATCAAAAGGAGAACCTGGAGATACTCCGTTTTTCGGCAGGTAACCTGTTAACATTGATAAACGATGTGCTCGACTTTAACAAAATTGAATCGGGTAAGATCGCTTTCGAAAATATTAAGTTTAACCTGAGCGAACTGATGAACAACATTTGCGGCGGGCAAATGATGAAAGCCAGCGAAAAGGGCCTGAACTTCCAGTTACATGTCGACGATTTCTTTAAATCTCGTTATGTGATAGGCGACCCTACACGCTTGTCGCAAATATTATTTAACCTGGTAAGCAATGCCATTAAGTTTACCACTAAAGGTGGTGTAAGGGTTAACGTTACCTGCGCGCAGGACAGGTTGAACGAAGTAGTGATCAGGTTTTCAATAAAAGATACAGGGATCGGTATTTCGGATGAAAAGATAAACGCCATTTTTGAACCTTTCACACAGGAATCCATTACTACCACACGCCAGTTTGGTGGTACTGGCTTAGGTTTAGCCATCGTAAAGCGTTTGCTCGAATTACAGGGTGTAAATATCAGCCTGGTAAGCGAAATGGGGGTAGGTTCTGAGTTTTATTTCCTGATGACATTGCCTGTTTCATCAGAAATGATCGTTACCGAAGAGCCAGCCGTGCGTACCGTAGTTACCAATATGGACCGCGCCGATTACCGTTTGGCTAACCTGCAAGTATTAATCGCTGAAGACAATCCTGTAAATGTGATGCTGATGAAGAAACTCTTCTCAAAATGGGGCATCACACCGGTTATCGCCGAAAACGGCGAACGTGCTGTGGAACTGTTCCAATACGGTAATTTCGATATCATCCTGATGGACCTGCAAATGCCGGTGATGGATGGTTTCCAGGCTTCAAAAGCTATTCGAAAAATGCCCGATCCGCGCAAAGCAAACGTGCCTATCATCGCGCTTACAGCTTCGGCATTATTTGATATTAAAGACCGTGTTTACGGGGCAGGTATTAACGATTATGTTTCGAAACCGTTTAAGCCAAACGAACTGGTAGAGAAAATGATGAGCCTGGTTACACCTCAGGAAGCCTGATCGCTCGTGTAAGTATCCAGTTCGGGTATAAAATCGAAGCGCTCCTTATCAAAATCAATTTTGCAGTAATAATGCTCCAATCCGTTGGTAACAGCCAATAACGGCACACGGTGTACCCAGTTATAACGCGCTACCTGGTCGAACACCTGTTGTGTTATTTTTACCGAGGGCGCTTTGCACTCCACCAATAAAATCTTTTCACCTTTGTTATTGAACAGTACAATATCGGTACGCCTGGGTTGGCCATTCAGCTTTAAACCACCTTCGAGTTTAATTAAGGAGCGGGGGTATTTTTTTTCTTTGATCAGGTATTGAATAAAATGCTGTCGCACCCATTCTTCTGGCGTCAGCAATATCTCTTTCTTGCGTATCTCATCAAACAAAAACAGCTGCCCGTCGCGGTCTGTCAACTTAAAAGGGTAGGGTGGCAGGTTTAATGGTTGCAGCATCGTTAAGTAAAAATTCAAAAGTAAAAATTCAAAAACATTAATATCATAATGTTAGGAATAAAACAGGGATACCGGTAGCTTTTGACTTTTGAATTTTTATTTTTGACTTAAAACTATGACAGCCCACGAAATATTAGCCGAACTGAAGAACCGTAAGTACAAACCACTGTACCTGCTGCACGGCGAAGAACCTTATTTTATTGATATGGTGGGCAACTATATTGAACACAGCTTGCTAAGCGAGGCCGAGAAGGGCTTTAACCAAACGGTAGTGTATGGCAAGGATACCGATATGATGACCGTTTTAAACGCCGCCAAACGCTACCCTATGATGGCCGACTACCAGGTGGTATTGGTAAAGGAAGCGCAGGATATGAAATGGGGCAAAGAAGAGGGCGACGGCAAAACCATCGACCCCCTGTTAAGCTATCTGGAGAGGCCGCTGCCAAGCACAATTTTGGTTTTTTGTTACAAGTACGCCAAGTTTGATAAGCGCAAAAAAACCTATAAAGCCATTGATAAGAACGGGTTGGTGTTTGAGTCGGTAAGTTTACCCGATTATAAAGTGGCCGCATGGATCGAAAGCTTTGTGCACGAAAAGAAATACCGCATAGGTGCGCAGGCAGCGGCATTGCTGGGTGAGTATTTGGGCAACAATCTGTCGAAAATTGCCAACGAACTGGAAAAACTGATGCTGAATGTGAGCGCCGGCCAGGAGATCACATCAAAAGAGATACAGGATAATATCGGCATCAGTAAAGAATATAATGTGTTTGAATTGCAAACCGCCCTCGCCCGGAGGGATGTGGTAAAGGTTAACCGCATCATCAACTATTTTGATGCCAACCAAAAGGCTAACCCGCTGGTATTGGTTTTTGGTAACCTGTACAGCTATTTCAGCAAGGTGCTGCGCTACCATTACGCACCCGATAAATCGCCGAATGGCATAGCGCGGGAACTGGGTATCAGCCCATATTTTGTTAAAGATTATGAGCAGGCGGCGCGAACTTTTAACTATGGGAAAACCATCCAGGTGATTAGTTTATTGCGTGAATACGACGTAAAAATAAAAGGTGTTGAAAGCAATGCAGATAACGGTGAGCTAATGAAAGAAATGATGTTTAAGATTTTGCACTAATTGGTGAGTGGTGATCCCGATAGCTATCGGGAGTGAGTAGGTGAGTGATTCTTTTACTTTCAATAAGACCGGAGAATAGTTTTAATTTAATACAATAATCAGTAACTTAATCACCTAATAACTGACACCTATCACCAATGAAAAAACACTACCGGCACGAAAACGACTGCCTCAACTGCGGGGCCGAATTGCAAGGCCATTTTTGCCATGTATGCGGGCAGGAAAACCTGCAGATAAAGGAAAATTTCGGGCACCTGATGAGTCATGCCATAGCCGACTACTTCCATTTTGATGAGAAGTTTTTTCATACGCTAAAACCCCTGTTGTTTCAACCGGGTAAACTAACGGTCGACTATATGGCCGGCAAACGCACCCAGTACCTGCATCCCATTCGGATATACATATTTATCAGTTTGATTTTCTTTTTGCTTTATTTCAATAACAACGAGAATCCAGAAAAAAAGTCGGTGGCTGTAAAAAAATCTTTTAATAAAGAGCACTTTTTAGATAGCCTTAGCAAGGCTATGGGTAAACAAGGTTTGAATATGGGGATAACACACATCACCCAGCAACAACTAAAAAACGGTTTGGTTGATGTTACTGTCAGCAAGGATGGTAAAGATACCAATGTTACAGTAATGCCGGTAGCATTTAACAGCTTTAAAGGTATCAATAACGGTAAAGACACCAGCTATGAGCAATACCTGCAAGGGCAGCAAAAACTTGCCCCTGCCGACCGGGATGGGTTTATAAGCCGCTATTTCGAGAAAAAAAACTTTGAATGGAAAAGCAAAGGAGAAAACCCCAAAGACGCGGTTATGGAATCGTTTAAGCATAATTTCCCCAAGCTCATGTTTTTCCTGGTGCCCCTCTTCGCCGTATTGCTCAGGCTGGTATTTTGGCGAAATCATAAGTATTATGTAGAGCACCTCATCTATGCTTTTCACCTGCATTGTTTTTTCTTTTTGTTTTTAACCATTGTGATGCTGGTCAAAATGGCTTTACCAGTATCATGGTTGGCAGTTGGGGGCTGGGTCAGCTTTTTAGCCACCGTTGGCGTGGTATGGTACGTGTACCGTTCGCTAAGGGTTCTATATCATCGCAGCAGGTGGCGTACCGTTAGCAAAATGATCGGTTTATCCTTCATGTACCTCATAACGTTCTCTGTTTGTGTGAGTATCTTCCTGGTAATCGTAGCCGCTTTTGGTTGATTTGGTTTTTAATTAAAACATTGTCGGTTTAGTTTGGTTATCAATACATAACAAATTAATTAAACATGAAAAAGATATTGTTTTTATTAGCTTTTGTAGGCCTTACTATAGGCGCAATGGCACAACAAAAAGTAGTAAAAGACGAGGTTAAGGTAAAAAAGACTACCACTCCAGGCCAAAAGGTGCATAATGTGTTCAGTAAACACAAACACTATAGCGGTACCAAAACAAAACATGTTGTTAAGGTAGATAAAAGCGCTACCGTAACAAAACCATAATTTAAAGGGGAGACGAAAGTTTCCCCTTTTTGTTTTTTGCCGGTGTTTTGCTGTAATTTTATCGCAGCAAAACATCAAGAATGGAAAGCATTGGCGAAAACTACCTGAAGAGCAGCAAAAAACTGTTTGCATACTACAAATCGTTAGGCGATAAAGCCATTGAACGCACTGATGAAGATGGCCTACATTGGCAATATAATGCACAGTCGAACAGTATGGCTACCATCATCAAACACATGGCGGGTAATTCCATATCACGTTGGACAGACTTTTTGACCACCGATGGCGAAAAAGAATGGCGTGACCGCGATAACGAGTTTGAGGACGAGCACTTGTCAAAACCCGAACTCACTGCATACTGGAACAAAGGCTGGCAATGCCTTTTTGATGCCATTGACCCGCTTACCGAAGCTGATTTGTTGAAAATTATTTATATCCGTGGCGAAGCGCATACGGTTGTTGAAGCCATGAACCGGCAGTTGGCCCATTTGGCCATGCACGTAGGGCAATTGGTTTTTATCGCGAAGATGATAGCCGGCGAGGATTGGGTATCGCTTACGATATCAAAAGGCCAATCAAAAGAGTTTAATGCAGGGAAGTTTGGGGCTGGGAAGTAATAAGTTTCATGTATCCCTTCATTTGCAAATTTCCGCATACGCACATTTGCACATTATCAATCCTTACTCAACCTCACCCTATACAATATCCCTATCCCCACGTAATCGGCTTCCGTTCGGTGCAGGTACTGTTTGGCTTCGATGGCGAATGACGGGGTGATAAAGTATTTGCCGCCAAAATCCCAATACCAGTTTGGCGGGTCGGGGTGGAAGCTGCCATGGCCCTGGTACGATTGAAAATACAGGTATTGCCCGTAATTGATATCGAACACTACGCGGCCTAAATAAATATCGGGCCCGGCGCTTATGCCGAGCGACCAATGGCTGTAACTGCTGGCCAGTTCCTGGAAAGTAGCATAAAAATGGTCGATGGTTTGTATGGTATCTAATGTGGTGTAGTAATAAATGGCATCGGCACCTACTTTAAAGCCAAACAGCGAATTAAAACGATAAGCATAACCAGCGTAAAAACCCGATTTGTACAGGTGTGATGTAGCGGCTTTTTGTTGATCGATAGCGGCTGGTGGAAAGCTCGGGTCGAGCTGGAACAGGCCCCGGCGGCCAATATTGGCACCAAATTCAAAAGAATGTTTGGCATAAGTTTTATACTTATCGTTGGTTTGTGATGTACCGGGGCCAGCTTTATCAATATCATGGTCGATGCCGATGGAGGCGTTCAATACATTTACACCATCGTTGGGTAATTTCACCGCGGCGTTGGAGTAGTGGTAAATATCGACACCTGCCAGAAGGCGCGTGGTTTTTGAAACCGGGGTAACCACTTTTAGCCCTGCCTGGGCGGTAAAGTTAATATGGCTGCCAATGAGCGGGTTGTTGTTCGTATAATAATCCTGGGTGGCATAGGCGAAGCCGAAGCCCGGCGTAACACGCACATCAGTCGCGCCAATGTTGAACAACGAAATATCTAAACGACTGGTTAGGCCAAATACATTACCCAAAATACCCGTGCTGCCGGGTTGTTTAACCAAATACGCACCATCCAACTGCCGGTATGAGGCAGCGAAGCTGATCCGTTTTACCCTGAACATGCGAACCCACGGCGCCTCATTATTAGCCATGTTCACGTGGTAAGTAGCTTCGGCGCCGTAAAATTGGCCTTTTAGGCTGTTGCCCTCGCCCGAGAACATTTGCAGGCCGTATACCGGCGAAAACTCGATGCTGTTTTGTTTATCCTGTGCTTTAACGTTTTGTAAAAACAAACAGGTAAAAAGGAAGAGGGCAGAAAAAGTAAACTTATAGCTCATATTTATACTTAGCAACAAATAACGGACAAATATGCTTATTGTTTTGGATATGAGTTTAGGCAGGGGGATTTATTTGTAATAGGTTATTGCCACGAAGGCACAAAGACACGAAGTTTTTTTGGTTTTGCGACTTCGTGCCTTAGTGGCTTGAAATAAATTCGGGTTCGGTCATTTGTTTGTTGATACCGGCCAAAATTTTCGCAATTTTTATCTTGAGCAGTTCGTTACTCACTATCTGCGCCATATCGGCAAACATAATGAACCAGCGGGAAAAACCCTCTATCGAGTTGGTTAAAAAGGTCATTTCCAGGTATTCGCCATCTTCCTTTTCGGATACAAAACCCATGTAAAATTTTTGGTCGTTAATGTGCGGGATAATGCTTTTTTCGATTCGTATAACGATGGTTTGCAGGTCGTTCTCTTTGCCCACTTTACCTAAATATTCCTTTAATGTTGGGTGCTGCCCTGTAAAAGCATCATCGGTTACCACCAGGCTTTGTACCCGGTCGATACGAAAATCGCGGTAATCTGTACGTAAACGGCACC
>Ga0206951_1113_pt1 | contig 18949 bp, 21 predicted proteins | sample Alteio_BWOrgHeat_38_FD_152974 | JGI IMG/M metagenome (GOLD analysis project Ga0206951, IMG submission 152974) | Enriched cells from forest soil in Barre Woods Harvard Forest LTER site, Petersham, Massachusetts, United States -... | ecosystem: Environmental > Terrestrial > Soil > Temperate forest >... | reverse complement strand
TCCTCTCCCCTTTCCCCTTTTCGACTTCCTCCTTTCCCCTTTCCCTGCTGCGAATGCCCTTATAGGACCTATACTTTGATGTATCGGTGTATGCAGTCGGGAGAGTCTCTCATGAAATCGGGAAGTTCGTTAAGTTCGTTATCGGCGCTGGTGTTTATCGTCATCTTTGGTGGCGGGCTTGGGATCGCCTTTGCGATTGGAGGAGGCTCTCCTGGGCTACCCAGTTTCACGGTCGGCGCGGTTTCTTTCCTGTTGGCATGCATCGCAGCTAGTGCTCTGCGGGTGGCCAACCAGTGGGACCGAGCGATAGTTTTGCGCTTGGGACGGTTTCACGCGCTCCGGGGTCCAGGACTTTTCTTCATCATCCCGATCGTCGATTCGATCGCGTGCTGGATTGACACGCGCGTAATCACGATGTCGTTCACGGCAGAAAAAACTCTAACCAAGGACACAGTGCCAGTCAATGTCGACGCGGTCCTATTCTGGAAAGTGTTAGATCCAAAGAAAGCCGCTTTAGACGTTGCCGACTATCAAAGAGCGATTGGCTGGGCGTGCCAAACCGCCTTACGGGATGTCATCGGCAAGACCATGCTCGCCGACATGCTGGAGGGTCGGGAAAAAATTAGTGAAGAGCTCCAAAGGATCATCGATGTCCGCACCGAACCCTGGGGCATACAGGTGATTGCCGTCGAGGTGAAGGATGTGTTGATTCCACCAGCGCTGGAAGACGCAATGTCGATGCAGGCCCAGGCAGAGCGGGAACGCCAGGCCCGAGTTATCCTTGGAGACTCAGAACGTCAAGTAGCTGAGAAGTTCGGAGAGGCCGCGAAGACATATGCCAACAACCCGGTTGCGTTCCATCTACGTGCAATGAATATGCTTTACGAAGGGCTCAAGCAGAACTCAACGATCGTGATCGTCCCGAGCACGGCGGTCGAGTCGATGCAACTTGGCGGGCTCGCCGGCCTAACCGCTATGACGATGGGGATCGAGCAGGAGAAGAAAGCAGCCGAAGGCCAGTAGTAGTAGTCACGCGCAAGGTGCTTAAGTGCGAGATAGCTAATTCCTGCGCACCAAAACCACCTTGCTGTGACTGAAACCAAGGAGCCCCAACATTTGAGATCGTGGGAAATGCGTTACCACAACCTACAACTCAAATATGCATACGCTTACGGCAGGTCGCCGACAACCAATCGTATTAGAGCGATTCCGTTCGCGGGAACGTTTTGAGAATCTTTTTGCAGGTCGTCAAAAGCAACTCGCGAGTTGGCAATCGTCTCTGTTTTATTGAGTCCAAATCCCGTTCCGTAATCAATTGTAAGCGTTGCCGTGCGTCCATTGTTACCCGGGCCAAACCCTGCTACCACGCTAGCAAACATCGCGTTTTGGCCGTTATTTGGTATGCGCCCCGTTATTTCGGTGGGAACGGGTGAAATGACTCGAAGTGGTCCAGTAAGAACATAATATCTCCCCACGATACTGGTCGCTCGAATGGTTAGAATGCGCGGCTGCTTGGCCTCGACGGCGAACGTGTTCAGATTGCCCCCAGGATAGGTTAGGGTATAGGAGGTACCTCCAGCGGCAACTGGAAGAGCCATGTTGACTGCCGTAAGACCTGTGCCCGAAACACCAATTCCGCTATCGGCAACTCCGTTAACACTGAGAGAAGATCCCACACTAAAGTTACCGCTAAATCCAGTTCCCGCAGGGATCACCGCCAATTCCGTTCCTGGCGGAACCACAGTACCCGCTGAAACGGCGCCAGATGGAATGACGGCGGTACCGCCGGTGCCCGCATCCCCTGTGGAAATGGTGGTTCCCCCTGACGCGGGAACGGTGGCCGCAGAAGTCGAGGTTGTGCTGACCGTAGTCGAACCGTTGAAGTTGGCATTACCGCTTGCTGGCAATCCGACCGAAGCCGAACTACCCCCACATCCGATAAGCGCTAGTGGCGTCGAAGCCAGAATAAGGAGAAAAAAGTAAATTCGTGTCATTTTGTACTCGGGAAACCAACGGCTATGTCTTTAGGCTAAAACCTGTGAGATCTATAATATAGTTATAAATAGCATCGATTCACAAACGCCTTGGTTAATCATGTAATAAAAGTCGCCAGGGCATTTACTGGCTGCGCAGAAGGATGTACTAATTGTGGACAAAACAGCCCTTCAGTCATTATGAAGTTTAGTTAATTTGTCCACAATGTAGTTTGAGTCAGCACGGTTTGCGCGATCTGGTCGCATTCGAGCGGGCCAACGTCCGTGTTCAAAATCGCCTTCGGGTCGGAACACCAATCGCCGTAATGAGCTGAATTTGCCGGCAGCAAAATGGGTTCGATGGGCATACTTCCAAATTGGGGCCACGAAGGGCTCCCAGTCCACATTCCTCCTCTCATCGGAAGCAGCTTGGCGTGGCCATCTACATATGAATAGTTTGACATCCCACTGTGGCGGACCTGGCTGATTGAATTGACGGTGTTGTTGAGAAGCCAAGTGCGGCTTAGTATCGACGACATACTGATCGAATAGAACGGAATGTCGTCCGATTCTCCGAACGCAAACATGTCAGCGGGCGAAACGACGGTCGTCATGGAAATTCCTTGGGCATACGAAAGTTTTTGGCTCGGCACAGCAACGAAGGGTCCATACAAACCGCCTTCCTGAGTATTGAGCTTGAACGACTGCATTGGCCCCCAGTTCGAGCCGTAGCTGATGCACTTGCCGCCCGGAACCGTCGTCGGCATAAACTCAACCGCGTCGCAACCCTTGAATGGATCATCGGGGCAGAAGAACACGTCTGTGCTCTTAATATATGGCTGGACAAGCTGCCAATAATCGATGATATGTGATGGAGCAAAATACTGTACAACGGACGGAGACGTGTCGTCATAGTCACCGCAGTACATGACGAAAGCGAGCCCCAGCTGATTCGCGTTGCTCAAGCAGGCCGTCCGCTTTGCAGCCTCTTTTGCCCGGGCAAAAACTGGGAACAGTAGCGCCGCGAGAACCGCGATGATCGCAATCACGACAAGCAGTTCGATCAGCGTGAATCCAAAATATTTTTTCATAGCCCTTCAAAACCCTACGCTCCGTACACGTCATTTTGCAGCCGTTTCAGCTTACGGGCAACGACGCCATTTCGTCGTATGAAGTGTCCAGGACGATTCCGCCGATAGCCATCCCACGACCCTTATATTCATCACGAATCGAAGAATAGCTTCGAATCGCCGAAAAGTAGTCGATCGTACGTAAGGCTTGGACCAAGCTCATCGTCTAATCCGAATTTGACTCGCGACGCATTTCATCGTACATCGAAAGGCGAACGCATCGGTAATACTTGCACTCAACATGTGGCAATCGGTTCTTCCAGAAGTGTTCGTCTATCGCGATAGCTGCAACGTTTACGCGATGGATTGCCCGGGCGGCACGATCGTGATTAACGCAGGAACCGGAATGTGGTTAAACCATCTGGATTCGTTCTCAAAACCGATCGTCGCTTTGGCTTGCACCCACTATTTTAGGGACCACGCGGCCGGTGCGAGCGAAGCGGCTCGGCGCGGAATTCCGGTCTATGTTCCGGAATATGAGGAAGAGATCTTTACCGATCCCTTGCAGCATTTTCGGCAGCGGGAAAGCTACATCGTGTATGACAATCTATGGGACCGATTTAGCCCAATTCTTCCGACCGTCATAGCTGGGTGCCTTCGTGACTACGACCATATCACCCTGGCGGGAAGAGACTTCGAAGTTGTGCCTCTTCCTGGCGTGACCTGTGGCCAAGTTGGGTTGGCGACGACGCTCGAGAGCGGACAAAAGGTTGTTTTCTCGGCCGAAGCAATTCATTCGCCAGGAAAGATGGCCCGCATTGCACCTCTGCAATACAACTATAACGACCTAAGCGGCGCAGTAAATGCCTGCGATTCAGCGAGACGGTTGCTCGCCGTGAACCCAGACTGCCTGTTCCCAAGCTTGGGGGAACCCATCCTTATGAAGACGATTTATGCCCTCCAAGAACTAACAACAAACTTGGAAAGCCTTCTTGCGGTTCGCCCTTGGGCATCTAGCGCTAACCGGGAATTGACGACCGACGACCTCGAGCAAGTCACGGAACACGTTTGGCGAGATCGAAAGTCTGTGGCGACTACATGGTATCTCGTTGCCGACTCCGGCAAAATCCTCGCTTTCGATTATGGTTACCACCTTTCAACCGCTTCGAGCTTCCCCGGATACCCGAAGAAAGACCGTCGGCGAGCGCTCATACACGGGCTCGACGCACTCAAAGAGAAATTCGGTGCGGAGCGGATCGATGTCGTGTTGGTGAGCCATTTCCACGACGATCACGTTTGCGGCATTCCGGTGTTACAACGACTCCATGGAACCGAGTGCTGGGCAGCCGAGAACTTCGCCGAACTCCTCGAACACCCAGAAGCTCATACCTTCCCTTGCGGCTGGCCGGTACCCATTCATGTAAATCGAATATTGCCTTTGGATCAGTCTTTTGAATGGGAGGGATTCAAGTTTCACATGGGTCCAATGAGCGGCCATACCCGCTTTGCGGCACTGATCGGCTTTGAGGCGGATGGAAAGAGATTCGCGCACACTGGCGATCAGTACTTCTTTGACCACGCGGTCAGCTCATTTGAGAACAACACTCGATCGCAAAACCACGTATACCGGAACGGCGCTCTGCTGGACGGATACGAACAGAGCGGCAAGTGGATCCTCGATTGGCGCCCCGACATCGTGATTCAGGGCCATCAGCCGGCAATGTTCACCGATGAGCACTTCTTCCGCCACATCGCTGAATGGACCAACGACTATGCCGAGCTGGCCCGCCGGGTAATGCCCCTGGAAGACGACGAGACTCATTTCAATCTCGATAGCTGGGGTGGATGGATCTGGCCATATCGGATTGTTCAGGTAACGTTGGACACGTTTATAGTTCGAGCCACTGTCCGCAACCCTCTGCCGACGGCCGCCGAACTTCGGGTACAGCTTGTGGGGCCAGAAGGTTGGGCAAGCGTACCGGTGGTTTTGACCGCAGACGGTCGTCAAGAAGTGAGTTGCGAGTTATCGATAACACCCAATGGCAACTGCCATCGGCAGCCGATTGCGGTTGAATTAACCGTAAACGGTAAGCCCTACGGCCAAGTGGCGGAGGCTCTCGTGACGATTGGTCACGGGACGGAGTGGTAGCGGGCGCAAGGCGTCTTTCACACCTTGTTCCGCGATTTGCGGAAGAGAAATTGGAGTGAACGAGTGTTGGAGTATTGGCCGGAACCGGAAAATGGCTGTAGTCGCGGGATGGTTTTTGCCCGCGTGGGGCTTCGGAGAGCGGAAGTTTCGCGGAAGAACTACCGATTGCGGACCGGGATCGGGCGCCTAATATGCAAGCCGCACCCAAGACAAATTACGGAGATTTCGATCGGAGGTAGCGAGCAGCGCATTCATGGCGTGGGCCGTTGCCGCGATGAATCTATCGGCGGGATCTTCGTGTTCGAAGGCTAGGGTCCTACTTAGGGCAGCGATTTCGAATGTAAGGGGCGCCTCGTTGAACCCACTTCCTTGAAGATACTTCTTCAAGTGGCGCTCTGGACGCCCGCTTCCTAGACTTATTCGCTTCTTCTCTGCAAGTAGCATGGCTTCCCAAATGCACACCGAAGGAACGAACGCATCTTCCGGCTTCCGTTTCAGACGGTCACGTATCGGTTTGGGCAATTGCGGGTCATCCAGTACGTACCAAAGAAAAACATGGGTGTCCAAAATGATCATTTAAGGGCATCCCATTCAACGTCGAGCGGCGCCATGATATCGCCGGTGATGGTCATCTCACCTTTCGCAATGCCGGGACCAAAGTGAACGGGCTTGCTTCCAAACGGCGCCCTCAATTCTGCGACCACGTGACCCCGTTTCGTGATGGTCACAACCTCGCCGGTTCGGTTTACTTGATCGAGGATCTCAAGGCACTTCGCTTTGAATTCGGTTGCCGTAATCGTCATAGAATCAGTTTGGCATAACTGACCAGTCATATGACCGGTAACAAACGAAGTAATGGGAGTATTTGGCAGACATCAGAGGCCAGGGTTTTTGGGCGATTCCCGAACTGGGTGCGGGGAGCGTAACATAGCGGTTGATCTTTCGAATGGGTGATACCAATGCAGGCAAAAGTCCAAAAACCGCTACCGCAAGCGGAATACTTCTTCAACGAACGGTGCTGGATTCTTGAATCGTGGAACGACGAGTCAGATAGCGCAGTTTCGGTGGCGCGAGCGCGAGTTGAAGTCGGTGTAACCACCAAATCACACCGATTGGAAGGAGTCGTAGAACGGTATGTGATCGTTGAGGGCACCGGCGTCGTAACGATCGGTGGCATGGATCCCGAAAGGGTGGGACCTGGCGACGTCGTTATAGTCCCGGCAGGCGTCGATCAGGCGATACGTAACGTGGGCGACTCGGACCTGATCTTCTACTGCATTTGTACGCCGCGCTTCACTTCAGCCTGCTACAAGCCGACACCAACTGACTAAGTTAGCGATACCAATCGATCGTAGCGATACGTCGGCATCGGTCGGCCCGGACTTAAACAGCGCCATGCCAAGACTTCGACCTCGATCCGTCCATCAGTTGTTAACGAGATTGCGTTGCGTATGACCGATTCCACGTCTTCTGGAGACATCTCAACACGGGCGTTCAAAGTCAGCCGACCTTCTGAACCGATCAACTCCAATCCACGAACGTTCAGCGAGTCTCCAGTTCCCGTTAGGTTTCCACTAACGAATTCCCCTCGTGATTCAACCACTAACTTAACGTGTCCAACTGACGCGCTAGCAAAGTCAAAAGCCTTACTCAGGGCATTCAACAGGTCTCGCGTGTAGGTACGCCAATTAACATCGACCCCGCTGAGGGAAAACGTCGCATTCAGCCACCCCAGGACGGCCTCGCCTTCGGCATAGATATCGTAGTCAACTTCGGCAAGGTGCTGCCCAGCGTCCGAGCGAGCCATGACTGCATCAAGCCACAATTCTAGGCCATCACCCGTCTGCGAACTGATGCCATAAACGTCTGCTAGAGGGTATTCCTTTGCAACTCGCTTCCGCAGTCCATCCAACTCGTCGTCGGAAAGTAAGTCGGTTTTCGTGATTACGAGAATGTCGGCTTCTTCCATCTGCTTACGGAAAATATATGCTGCGCTGGAATGCAGTCCACCGACACCGCCGTTCAGGATGTCCTCAAGGCGCGCTGGATCCACCAAGACAGATAATGGGGCAACCACTAAATCCCCTTGATGGCGGTCTCGAAGCGGTTGAACGATCGTCGCCGACAAATCGGTACAACTTCCCACTGGTTCGGCAATAAGGATCTCGGCGTTTGCTTCCGTACGCAATTTCGCCATTGCATTGAGCAAACCAGGGAAATTGCAGCAAAAGCAGCTTCCGCTCACTTCGGTAACGCTTTTGCCTCCTTGTGCTAGAAAAACCGTGTCAACCAGTTCCGGCGCTTGATCGTTGGTGATCAGTCCGACTCTCTGCCCGCGAGACGCGAGCAATTTAGCTGCTTCAGACAGCAGCGACGTCTTACCCGCACCGAGAAAACCGCCTACTAAAATGAGTCTTGATTTCATAGATTCGATTCATAAGTATACGATCTTCTTTCGGGCTGCGGGACACGACCCAACTGGAGTATTGAAGCGGTGGAGTGCTGTCCGGATCGGAGGCGCCAGTGGAGTTGATTCTTCCCTGCCGATAGCCAAGTTGGGGACCCGTCAGGAAATCACAACCTGCGATGGAACCGTTCGTCGAATCTGTACTCAGAAAAGACAGGCTTCGAAAACATCCGTCAGAATATTCGCATATTCATACGTGAATATACGTATATTCACGTATTCTCCCTATAGGACGCAATGGAGCAAGATCGTCATTTTTGGGGAGAGAGGCATCAGGTCACGCTTCAGGACATTGCAAAGCTGGCCGGCGTGAGCCAATCGGCAGCCTCAGTCGTACTCAACGGGGCCAGATCGGGGACCCGAGTATCCGCTGAAAAGCGGCGCAGCGTTCTTGAGGCAGCGGCTCAAATGGGATACCGGCCAAACGCGGTTGCCCGGTCCCTCATCACTGGGAGGACACACCGAATCGGCTTCTATACCGGCCAGTTCTCGCTAAGCCCAGGCAACTATTTCTTCACGGACCTGTTGGGGGGTGTGTTTCGTGGCGCTGCCGACATCGGGGTCAATACCATGATCCACACGTCCGGTCGAGGCGAGAACCAACTCTTGGACCTGGTTTCCAATCGCTCGGTCGATGGACTAGTAGTTCATGCAACTGAGAATGATCCAATACTCCCTCTACTGGGCGAATTGCGCATTCCAGCAGTTGCGGTTGTGGATCGCATTGACGGACTCCCCTCCGTCGTCGCGGACGATAGAGGCGGGGGCACCGTGTTAGCCCAGCATCTCGCAACGCTAGGACATCGCCATGTTCTCGTTAAGGAAACGCGAGAAGGCCAAAGATCGGCGATCGACAGGATGAGCGCCTTCAAGAGAGAAGCGGATCGGCTGGAAATTCGAACTACGACGAGTAGGTCGATTAACACAGGAGCGGAAGGTCTCGATTTAGACGATATCCAGATATTGACGGGAGGGACAGATCGGGCGACCGCCGTGGCAGGTTGGAGCGATTTCATCGCGGAGCGAGTTTGCGACAAGCTCCTATCCATCGGCGTCCTGATCCCCGGTTCAGTTGCCGTCGTGGGCTTTGACGGATTCGACGTCATGTCCCAACCGCGATTCCGGTTGACGACCGTACGCGCCAATTGGTCGAAGGTGGCGCAAAAAGCCGCTCACGTACTAAATGCGCTCATCTTGGGAGAAGATGTGCCCGCGGTAACGACTATACCGATCGAGTTTGTCCGGGGAAACACAACTTGACTTTTCAACTTTTATTGGCGCAACGGTGCGCACTACCACTGGAGGAATATCTTGTCAACAATTAACCGAGCATTTACGCTCATTGAACTTCTCGTCGTCATTGCAATCATTGCTATTTTGGCTTCCATTCTATTCCCAGTCTTCGCACAAGCCAAGCAAGCGGCCAAGAAGACAGTTTGCATCAGCAATTTCAAACAGCTCGGATTGGCAACCGCGATGTACATTAACGACTCTGATGGGAACTACGAGCCCGCGCAGGTGGGAATCCCGCCGAGCAATTCCGGCAACAATGTCGGTTGGACTTACGACTGGACATTTATCGTGGCCCCGTATATCAAAAACGGCTCCAATGGAACGCTGGTGAGCAATGGCCATAGCGTGGAAGGCTACTCCGGTGGAATCTTTGCATGCCCTTCTGCTGCCAACAAGAACGAGCAAGACCAATTCATGATGCGCGGAGACGTGTTCCCAGTCTGGTACGACGATGGCACCGGACTCAACTCCGGCACTGGATCCGGACCGTCGGTAAGCGAGGGCCAGATTGATGCGCCATCAGACCGCATCGCTACATGGGAAGCCGGATCGGATGGCGGGCCGACCAACTATGTTGCGTACTATCCAATCGCCGGATGGGCTTGGTACGCAGCGCCAAACTGGTCATACGGCAGTGGCTCGGCATGGGTGCCAACTCTTGAAGATTGCGATATTAGTTCGGGAACTGGAGGCGGTTACGAGTCTTGCAACACGATGCCTCGATATCGTCACAGCGGCAACGCGGACTTCCTGTTCCTAGACACCCACGCAAAATCTTTCCCGAAAGGCAAGGACTTCTACGCGTCTAACCTGTTTATCCCAGGGGTGTGCCAAGCGTATTGGGGCCCCTGCTCGACCACAGTCCAATAGCGAAGACGGTGCCGGATCGCCGAGGTTATCGGCGATCCGAAAAAGAACCTATGAACCACCAACTTAATCGAATACCCGCCGCCGTCGCCGTCCTTTGTGTTGCGTTTTTAGGCAGCATTTACGGCTGCAGCGGCGGAGAGTTCCGTGCGGAACAAAAAGAGTCAAAAGTCGACATACAAAATGAAATCGATCGGGTTACGTCCAACAAGAATATTCCCGAGCCGGCAAAGCCTGGCATCATCAATGGTTTGAAGAAAAAGATGGAGCAAGCCAAGTAGGGCGATAGCTCTTCTTGAAATCGGGAACCAATCTGCCTTCGGAATCGCCTCTACGGTACAAAGCACTGCTTTGAAAGACGAGGTAAAGCCATGCAGAACACAATCTATGCGAAATACCGGAGCCAGGAGATGGCAGACCAAGCGTTCCTTGAACTTCTTCAACGCGGAGTTAATTTGCTCGACTTGGTGGTAATTACTAGGCGGACCTTTCAGAATCCAGATTTCGATACCGACGACGGTCGACTGTCCATTTACGAGCGACAAGAGGTTGAACAAGAGCCGCTGCCATCGGTAGCCTCCTTGCCCCCGATACCGTACGACGAGGCTCTCCCTCCTAACCGAGATCCATTTGAGGTGACGCCGGCGGGTGTCAGAATTCTCGACAGTCTCAGGTATCCAGGCGATCTTTCCGAATGTCTTCACGACCTCGGATTTGCGCATCGAGAGGCTCAAGACGTTGAGAATACGGTGCTAAATGGTGGCGCGGCACTGATTCTGCGAGTTCCCTCGGGCCCGGTTGAGGAGTTCCAAGCCTGGGAAGCCATCGAGCGAAACGGCGGCGCCATTCTGAACCCAATTCAAAGCAGACCCTATCTTGGATGAAGCATCATACTTTTCCACCTTATTGGACTGCGAAAGGGCCGTCCGAAAGGCGGAAAGTCCGCATCACCCAAGGACGCTTCGTATATAATAAAAACGTAATGGCACGCTCGCACCAACTTCGACGTCCCTTGACTTCGTCCGACAGATGTTTATCGGTGCGCTTTTGGTGGTTTTTTACTTCTACGACCTAACGCCGAGAACCACCTTCGCTAACCAACACAAAGGCTCTTCCGGCAACCGGAAGAGCCTTTTCTTTTTCTCGATCAAGCATCTGTCATGTCCGCAATACTCAATCTCCCCACATCACGTTACAACCTATCTGTAGAACTCGGAAGCGACTTGTCGTGTGCCGGCAACCTTCTTAGAAGCTTGGAATCTACCGGCGTCTATATCCATGCCTGGACCTTGGCATCGACCGAGTTACCCGGCCAATTAAAACTCATCGCCGATCTTTCTGGTGATATAGTCGCCATAGAGGAAATCTTGTTTGGGCACTCAGCAGTACAAGATTGCCAACTTTTCGAGCCTTTGGGTGCGATCAGTCTTGAACTTGCCTTAATCACGGTAACTGCATGTGGCGAAGTTCAAGATGAAGCCGCATCGTTAGTAGCCGGCGCCGGCGGCCGGTTGGTATCTCTCGACGAGAATGGCTTCGTCGCACATCTCTCGGAACAACCCGAAAAGATCGAATCGGTTCTTCGCCGACTTCGTGGCATGGCTCCGGTTGAAGCCGTACGATCGGGGAACGTGACGCTAAAGAGGCCGGTCGTACTTTAAGCGTCCTAGCAAATAGGGGAAAGTACAATCATAACCAGGTGCTTAATGATGGGGCGCGTCTGTCCTAACTGTTCGAACCAAATGAAACTGGAGACCATCCATTGCGTTGGTCTGGATGTATGCACCAATTGCAATGGGATTTGGTTTCAGGCGGACGAATTGCGCGTCCTGGGCTGGGACGGTTTCTTTCCGTAGTCGGCAGTCAGTTCGATGTGGCATTCGAACCAACGTTGCCGCCTTTGCAATGGCCCACAGTCGCTGCCTAGGGTAAATCAGATCCAGAGTATCCCAGAGGGATTATGTAGATCAGCCGAAGTTGCCTCCCGGCTACCGTGGGTAGCGGTCGCAAAAGGGACCGGTTGTAGCGTCTGCGCCAAGCTCCAACCTTGTTCCCAACTCCGCGCATCTAGTACGAGGGATCGTTCGTCCTCTACTAAGATAATATGGTGAACCTATGATTCCGCTTCCTCGCGTAGGATTGCTTCGCATAACGGCAGCTGCTCTTGTCTTATCGGCTACCCTTCAACTTTCTTTGGCGGATGAGGCGGGTGCTATCCGTGCTTTTGAGAAAGCAAAGCGTACGGACCCGGAGTTGATGGTCTTTCTCAAGCGTATGCCCAAAGGTGGCGATCTTCATGTCCACGTCTCTGGAGCTGTATACAGCGACTACATGCTGGAAGCTGCGATCGCCAAAGGCTTGACCTTTGACCCGGCGACTGCCCAGTTTGGAACCGATGCGTCGAAGATTCCAGCCAAGCAGCTACTTACCGACAACAGCTTGCTGTACCGGTTCCTAAACGCCTCGAGTATGCGAGGATGGTCGGGGGGCGGACAGTCAGGACACGATCACTTCTTTGCTACATTCGGCATTTTCGGCGGGGCACTGGGCGCCGTTAGTCGCACAAAAATGCTCGCCGAGGTTATTGGACGAGCAAAGTCGCAAAACGAACAATACATGGAACTGATGGTCGGGGTGACGCCAAACGATGCCACCGGCGATTACTTCAAAGATATCCCGAGCAGTGCCAATATGGCGCAGGCACTCGAAACGCTCAGACCACGACTCGCTCGGCTGCTCTTGTCCGCCAAACCCTATCTAAACGATACGGAGAGAATTGGTAAGTCGATTGGCCAATCGTCTCTCACCAATGTAAACAACCCGATCGCGGTCCGGTACATCTGGTCGTGCAATCGGCTGAGCAGTCCGGACCAATTCTTTGCCCAAGCGGCGGCCGGCATATACCTTGCCGCACACGAACCTCGGATCGTCGCGATGAACATGGTCGCGCCCGAGGATCATCCTCTTTCTCAAGCCAACTTCGAAGGTCAAATGAGGATGATCGACTTCTTGTGGCGACGTCTCGGACGTCCGAACTTGACGTTACATGCCGGTGAATTGACACCGGCGATCTCGACCCCGGAAGCGATGCGCGACCGAATCCGAAAAACGATCGAAATCGGCCATGCTCGCCGAATCGGCCATGGCGTTGCCATCGCATGGGAAGATGATGCCGAGGGCCTCATGGCGAAGATGCGGCGCGAGGGAATCGCAGTCGAGATCTGCCTTTCGAGCAACGCTTCGATCCTAGGCGTCTCGGGCCAACAGCATCCGTTGCACCTCTATCGGGCTCACGGCGTGCCGGTTTTTCTGAACACCGACGATGAGGGCGTTAGCCGAACAACGATGACGTTGGAGTGGATTCGAGCCGTGCGCGAACAAGGGATGAGCTTTGCAGACCTCAAGGAGATGGCACGCAACTCGATCGAATACTCGTTCTTGCCCGGGGCATCATTGTACGACGGTCGTAACTATCATGCGCTAAAGCGCGCTTTCCATGGCTGCCGCCAGGCTACCTGGAAGCCGTCCGTTGCGGCCAACCGCCTGCTGCAAGCATCAGAAAAAATGCGCGTTGAATTGCGTTTGGAGAGGGCGATAGCGACTTTCGAGGCCAAGTATCCGAGCAGCAGTTAGCGAGCCTGCTCAATCAGCCTGTCTGATGAAGGACAGAAACGCTTCAACTACTCGCGGGTCGAATTGCCTTCCACTTTGGGACTGAATTTCGGCAATCGCCACTTCCACGTCCCACGCGGCTTTATATGGGCGCGAGTGGGTGAGCGCGTCGAAAACGTCGGCGACGGAGACTATCCTTGCTTCGATCGGAATATCCTCGCCAGCTAATTTGTCGGGGTATCCCGAGCCATCGAAACGCTCGTGGTGCGAGCGGGCGATTCGTTCGGCCATCTGCAGCAAGGGAGTTCGGCCTTCCGAAAGAATTTTCGCTCCAGTGATGCAATGCAACCGCATTTCCACTAACTCGTCGGGCGTTAGCCGACCCGGCTTTAACAAAATGGAGTCAGGAACTCCAATCTTGCCGAGATCATGGAGCCGCGCGGTTAACTTCAGAAGCGCGATTACCTGTCGTGGGAGACCCATTGCCGCCGCGATTCGTTCGGCGAGCTCGCTAACGCGGCGTGTGTGTTCGCCTGTTTCGTCATCGCGGCGTTCTCCAGCGAGAGCCAAACGATCCACTATTTCGAGCTGCGACTGTTCAAGCTGAATCGTACGTTCGCGAACCTGGTCCTCGAGATTCAAATTTCGATTACTCAGTTCTTTGTGAAGTTCCCTAACGATGAGGAAGTTTTTGACGCGCAGCAAAATCTCTTGAGCGTCTCCCGGCTTCGTTAAGAAGTCGCTCGCGCCTAGTTCCAACGCCCTTTTTCGGGCCTCCCTTGTAACGTCTGCGGTGAACACCAATATTGGCACGTACACGCTTGAACCCCCCGACGTCCTGAGGATATCGAGGACTTCAAAACCGTCGACACCAGGCATTTGTAGGTCCAGAAGTATCAAGTCTGGCTGCTCACTAAGTGCTTTTCCCAATGCCGACGCGCCAGACATTGCGGTCGTGACATTCTTATATCCGTCGAACGCCAGCAAGCGTTCAAGAAAATGTACATTCGCCGCATCGTCGTCGACAATAAGGATCTTGTGTTTGCCGATAGGAGGCGTCATCATTCAACCTCCCTAAGTAAGGCGTCTGCGATCGCCGCCACGAGTTCATTGAGGATGAACGGCTTTGTGAGATATCTAAAAGCGCCTGCTTCTAAGAGAGATTGAGACCGATCTGTAAATGCATCGGCGGTCAAAATGATAACCGGTACATCCCGGAGAATTGGATTCGCCCGTAGCTCGGCCAACACGTCTTGCCCCTGCATATCAGGCAAATGTAGATCTAGCAGTATTGCACTGGGCGGATGTTTTTCGGCCAGTTCCAAGCCTAACCGTCCTTGCATCGTAGTAACCAGTTCTATCTGCGGACATTCTTCAAATATGCGAGTCAGAAGCCGCGAATTCATCGCATTATCCTCGATCACGAGTACCCTGCCCTTGATTGAGCCCCAAACCGCAGGATCAAAAACCGCCTTGGTTGACATCACTTCCCTACTTTTCACATCATCGGCCAAAGTGAGCTGAATTCTAAAGCAAGATCCAGCTCCAACTTTGGATTCCACAGTGAGAGTTCCACCCATAGTCTCTGTGAGGGATTTCGACAAAGTCAACCCAAGTCCGGTGCCCTCAATTCCTGTCGCTTCAGCGGCAAGCCGGTCAAACGGCACAAACATTCTGGTGAGCATTTCTTCCGAAATCCCTTTCCCAGTGTCGACGACCTCGATGAACGCAAGTGAATCAGAATTAGCTCCTGACCGCATCGAAACCGATCCACTGGCGACGTTGTATTTGATGGCATTCGATACCAAGTTCAACAGAACTTGGCTTAATCGGTGGCGATCCGCCATCACGAATACGGAGGGCAGCCCATCAAGATTGAGCGTTACTCCATGGTCTTTGGCAAACGGGCGCATCAATGAAATCGCTTCTTGCAACACATCCGCAACTTCGACGGGTTCGAGCGATATGGTGAGGGCGCCCGCTTCGATTCTAGAAATCTCCAATACTTCGTTAATTAGCGTCAAGAGGTGCCGCCCCCCCTTTAGAATATGGTTTACGCTATCACGTTGATCGGCATCCAATTCTGATAACTCTAAAAGTTGCCCGAATCCTAGAATGGAGTTCATAGGCGTTCTAAGTTCGTGGCTCATGCGGGATAGGAACTCACTTTTGGACTTATTTGCCTCATCGGCAGCTTCTTTCGCCAGCATGAGCTCGGTATTGGACTTCGCCAACGCGGAGGTTCGCTCTTGCACCCTTGTCTCGAGTTGCTGAAGTGTGTGTTGAAGTTCGGCTTCCGCGTGTTTTCGATCGGTAATGTCCATCCAGACACCAACAAACTTAGCTGGCGTCCCAACATCGTCGCGAATTACGCGGCAGCTGTCTTCAATCCAGCGATAGCTCCCGTTGGCATGGCGCACGCGATATTCCATGATGTATCCCTCTCCGGATCTGGCTCCATGGACGGTCGCAAGGGTTTGATCAACATCCTCAGGATGGATACTCGCAAGCCACCATTCGTAACTGCCGTCAGCAGGTTTGATACCGAGCAGCCGTTCTACGTTATCGCTAACGAGAGTCGGTACTAGCTTATTGTCATCAACTTTAATGGTGTAGATCACAGCCGGACTGTGGGCAAGTAAATTTTGCAGTTGCAGAGTCGCCGCTACTAGCTCCTCAGATTTCCGATGCAGATCGACGTTCCTCTCTTCGAGTTTGTCAACGAGGCGCTCGCTGTATTCCTGCAGGATATCAGAAGTGTTGAGGGTAACGACCGGTTGCCGGTGCGGTACGGCAATCGCTTCACCGAGGGCCGCGAGCAACGCATGGGAGGAAGCCGGCTTGCGGACGTATCGGTCGACTCCCAAATCAAGACAAAGCTTTTCGTCTGCTGGCGATGTGTACGTCGCAGTGTAAACGACAAATGGAAGGTTCTTGTGCTTCTCGCTCCTTCTAACTTCATAGCAAAGCCGATAGCCATCGACCTTCGGCATCAAGATGTCGGAGATAATCGCTTCAATCGAACTTGATTCCAGCAGCCTCAGCGCATGCTCACCATCGTGAGCCTCGACTACATTGTGACCATAGGCTTCCAAGATCGCGCGCAATAACTTAAGATTCGTCGCGTTATCGTCTGCGATGAGGATCGTCATCGATTAACCTGGGTAAATCCGAACCATAAATGGGCGCACCTAGGCTTCATCCCCCGGCCTCGTTGTTCAGCGTCTTGACGATATCTTCGAGGTCTCGCGGAAGCGTTCGGGTACTTAGTGGTTTGGGAAAATAGGCGTCGCAACCAGCCTCCATAGCAAGCGCTTTAGAAAACCGTTCCGGATAAGATGTGACGGCTACTACAATAATATCACGAGTCTCTTGATTCGCTTTGAGAAGTCGAACCAGCGCTAGACCGTCCATACCCGGAAGAGACATGTCCAACAGAATCAATTCAGGCTTGTCGCGTTGAATGGATTCAAAGGCATGCTCTGCAGTCTCAAGTCCACTTACGTTGTTGCCTGCCTCTATGAGCACATGGTTCGCCAGCTTAAGCTCAGTGGGGTGGTCTTCAATTACCAGAATCTTCATCGCTCTAACCATTCCCCACGGATTCGTCCAAATATTTGGCTATTGAAACTGAAAGGTTCCGGGTGTTGATTGGCTTGGTGATATAGCCGTCGCAGCCCGCATTTCTCGCCAGTTCCTCATCGCCTTTCATCGCAAAGGCTGTGAGCGCAACGATGATAATGTGGCTGGTTTTTTCATCCGCTTTGAGTAATCGAGTAAGCGTCAGACCATCCATTCCCGGCAAGGCAATATCCATCAGGATCAGGGCGGGCGGCGAAGCACGGATCACCTCTTGGGCCGTTTCAGCATCTCTTGCAGTTTGAATCCGAAATCCGTCAAATTCTAGAACGTCCGACACCAACTTCATATTGGTTGGATTGTCGTCAACCACAAGGATCGAGAAGTCGGTCAAGTTATCTCCTCCTTGAAAATGAGCGGCAGGACAACGGTGAATGTGCTACCTTTCCCAACCTCGCTTTCAACCGCGATGGATCCCCCCTTCAATTCCACGATCTTCCGTGTTAGGGCAAGTCCCAATCCCGTGCCTTCATAACGCCTTGTGGTGCCGGTTTCAAGCTGTTCAAATTCCTTAAAGAGTCTTTTCAGGTCGACCGCCTTAATTCCAATGCCGCTGTCCTTAACCTCGATGCTGAATCTTCCTGTACCTGCCGCCTTTGCACGAACTTCGATCCGCCCTCCATCTTCAGTAAATTTCACTGCATTAGATATCAGATTGTAAAGTATTTGCTTCGTTTTTTGTTGGTCAAGATTGACAGAATCGACCTCGGGCGCCACGTCGACGCTAATTTCTAAATTCGTCTTGGTTGCTACCTGGCGAGCGATCGCGCAGACTTCTTTGATCGCCTTCGTTAACGAAAAACTCTCAGGAAAGAGCTCCATTTTTCCTGCTTCTACTTTGGCAAGATCGAGCACATCGTTGATCAGTTGTAAGAGGTGCCTTCCGCTATTGAGGATGTCATTGAGATACTCTTCTTGCTTAGCGTTGAGTGGGCCAGGCTTGCCATCCGCAAGAAACTCAGCAAATCCGATGATCCCGTTCAACGGAGTGCGCAGTTCATGGGACATGTTGGCGAGGAACCGATTCTTGGCTTCGGCAGCGCCTAGCAGCTCAATGTTCTTCTCATGCAACACTTGTTCGATTCGTTTTCGATAGGTGATATCCCGGATCGCGCTGGAAACGAGCGTTCCGTCCTCAGTTTCAAGTGGGCTGAGGCTAATCTCAACTGGAAACTCCGTGCCGTCCTTTCGCAAGCCATAGAGTTCTAGCTCTGCGCCCATAGAACGAGACTGAGGCTCACTAAAGAATGTGGTTCGATGGCCAGGATGCTTCCCATGAAAGCGCTCCGGAACGAGAGTCTCAACCTTTTGACCTAAAAGCTCCTCCCGTGTGTAGCCAAACAACTTCACCGTCTGGGAGTTGACCAGAACAATATCGCCGTCAGAATTAACGATCACCATCGCATCCGGCGCCGATTCCAAAAGCCCCCGAAATTTCTGCTCTACCTTCTTTCAGTCGCCAATGTCGCGGATGGCACTCATAACTAGCGTGCCATTTTCAGTAACGAGAGGGCTCAAACTTATCTCGACGGGAAACTCGGAACCGTTCTTGCGACGACCATAAAGTTCCAACCCGGCCCCCATCGATCGTGCACGCGGTTGCTCGAAATAGTCGGATCGAAAACCTACATGGCCGGCCTGAAATCGTTCCGGTAAGAGCAGTTCAACAAGCTGACCGATCAACTCCGCGCGGTCGTACCCAAAGAGCCGTTCAGCTTGACTATTGGCCAACACGATGCGACCAGTTGGGTTTGCCATGATGATCGCGTCGGGCGTCGACTCCAAAAGTTCTCGGAATTTGGCCTCTACGCTCTTTGCATCTCGATGCACCCTCAGCTGAGTTATATCCGTTTTGTTGGAAATGATATAGTCATCTTTG
>Ga0206951_1112_pt1 | contig 19196 bp, 14 predicted proteins | sample Alteio_BWOrgHeat_38_FD_152974 | JGI IMG/M metagenome (GOLD analysis project Ga0206951, IMG submission 152974) | Enriched cells from forest soil in Barre Woods Harvard Forest LTER site, Petersham, Massachusetts, United States -... | ecosystem: Environmental > Terrestrial > Soil > Temperate forest >... | reverse complement strand
GGAAAGTGCTGATGCCTCCCGATAATTTTAACGATGTGGGCGGCGGGCCGTTTATGAAAGTACATTTTTTCACCAGTAATCAGGAGGGTATTCATAATGCGCCGACGTGGAAAGTAGTTTTACCGGCATGGCAAGAGGTTTTGTTTACGCTGCTGTTCTTTATGGTCATACCTTTCTTTTGGCTGCTTACCTGGCTAAGGCTCAACGAAAAAACCTTGATATAGCATGGAGTTTAATAACACGCAAGCCATATACCTGCAAATAGCGGACTATGTGTGCGATAAGATACAGTTGGGCGAGTGGAAGGAGGACGAAAAGATACCTTCGGTGCGCGAGCTTGCGGTTATGCTCGAAGTAAACCCCAATACCGTAATGCGCACGTTCGAATACCTGCAACAGCAGGAAATGGTATATACCAAACGCGGAATGGGTTTTTATGTAGCTAAAGATTCGCCGAAAAAGATAGCGGCATCACGGAAGCAGCAATTTTTGAATGATGAATTGCCTGTATTTTTTCGCAAAATGAACATGCTGGATATCGGCCCCGATGAATTACAGGCCCGCTTTGATGAGTTTAAAAAAAATATGAACAAACATTAAGATATTATTGACCATGAAAACAAGCACCAAATTATTGATACTGTTTTTTGTAGCACTGCCCACCACTTTATTTGCCTATAACTGGCTGATGAAAAACCAATACCTGGCAGGTAGTATGATACCCGAAAAGGAGCTGTTCAGGAACGACCTGACCGATACCAACGCCTATGTTAAAAAAACGCTTCCCCAATGTAAACATATAGTGGTAAGCGGCGATATCGCCTCCGGCGATTTTGACCACGGCAACTATAGTTCGGTATTTTCTATAGATAAGGAAATAGCTATTCATGGCGACCATAAAGGCGAACCAATGGCCCTTGTAAATAAATATTACGAAAGCCTTTTTAAAACCAAATTGCAAGACGACACTTTATATATCTTCTTTTACAGGCAAAAACATGTGGGTAATATCAATACCAGCAATAACCTTTTGGCTAGTTTGTACTTTAACAGCGATGTGGACTACATCAGGGCCGGGAGTGCGGATATTACAGTTACAGGTTCGTTCAACTCAAAACACATGGATATTAAAACCAATGGCGGAACTAAATTTGATATCGACAGCCTGCAAACCGAAACTTTAAATTTAATTGCCCGCGGCAATGAGACCGTAACATTGAACAAGGCAAAAAACATATCGACATTATCGTACTCGCTTTTCGACAGTAGTACACTAAGCTTTAACGATTGCCACATAGCAAGCTATAAACCTTTACATATTGATACCGCAGCAAAACTGGATATCACCATAAAAGGCAACGCCATAGCGCAATATTTAGCCACCAAACATTAAAGCATTTGTAGCTGTCAGGTTACTTTGAATATCGGCCTTGTCGCATATATTTGTAATTGACCTTACTGATATACCGCGACGATGAAAAAACTATACCCGGTCTTTGGCTTACTATTTATTTTACAGCAGAGCATAATTGCCCAAATACTGCAACCTGCTCCATACTATAAACACGGCGTAGTAGTTTGTGCCCAGCCCGAAGCCGCAAAAGTTGGTGTGGCCATCCTCAAAAAAGGCGGTAACGCGGTGGATGCTGCCGTAGCCGTACAGTTTGCCCTGGCCGTAGTTTACCCAGTTGCCGGGAATATTGGCGGCGGCGGTTTTATGGTATACCGCAGCGGCAAAGGCAAAACAGCCACGCTCGATTTCCGCGAAAAAGCACCCAAACTGGCCAGCAGGGACATGTACCTCGATAGCGCGGGCAACCCCATCACCAAAATGAGCATATATGGCCACATGGCCGTAGGCGTGCCCGGCAGCGTGGCCGGCATGGTAAAAGCTCATACCCGCTATGGCAAATTAAGCTGGCGAAAAGTTATCCAACCCGCGCTCGACCTGGCCGCCAAAGGTTATGTGCTTAGCGCGAGGCAAGCCGCCGAATTTAACCGCAATAAAGCCACTTTTTTAAAATATAACCCCTTAGGCACCGCATTGGTAAAAGATATTGCCTGGAAAGAAGGCGACACCCTCGTACAGCCCGAACTGGCGCGCACCCTGAAACGCATCCGCGACCATGGCCGCTATGGCTTTTACAATGGCCCCGTAGCCGATAGCCTGGTAAAAGAAATGAACCGCGGGCAAGGCATCGTTACCAAACGCGACCTTAAAAACTACCAGGCCGTTTGGCGCAAACCCGTTACCGGCAAATACAAAGGCTATGGCATCATCACCATGCCGCCGCCATCAAGCGGGGGGATATGTTTGGTGCAATTACTTCATTCTGTTGCCCCGTACCCGCTGGGCCGATGGGGTTTTAATGCCGACTCGACCGTGCAACTCATTGTTGAAGCCGAGCGCCGTGTTTATGCCGACCGCTCCAAATACCTCGGTGATCCGGATTTTTATAAAGTCCCCGGCAAGACCATGCTAAGCATAGCCTATCAAAAGAAACGCATGAGCACCTTTACCTGGGACAAGGCAACCCCAAGCATCGAAGTTGCTCCCGGTATTATCCCCGGAAGGGAAGATGAGGAGACTACGCATTTCTCCATTGTCGACAAACATGGTAACGCCGTGGCCATTACCACCACCTTGAACAACAGTTATGGCTCTTTCGTTTTTGTAAAAGGCGCGGGCTTTTTATTGAACGATGAGATGGACGATTTTTCGGCCAAAGCAGGTTCGCCAAATATGTATGGGCTCATCGGCGGCAAAGCCAACGCTATTGCGCCCAACAAGCGCATGCTCAGTGCCATGACACCGACCATCCTCACCAAACATGGCAAACTGTTTATGGTTGTAGGCACGCCCGGCGGCTCGACCATCATCACCTCGGTCTTCCAAACCATATTGAATGTAGTCGACTTTAAAAAATCCATACAGGATGCCGTTACCGTACCCCGTTTCCACAGCCAATGGCTACCCGACCAGGTAGATGTAGAAAAAACCGCCTTAACCGACCAGGCCAAACAAATACTCACCCAAAAAGGCTACAAAATCAGCCCTCGTGGCAGCATAGGCCGGGTGGACGCCATCCTGAAAACCAAAAAAGGCTACCAGGGCGGCGCCGACCCGCGGGGAGAGGATGTGAGTATGGGGTATTGATATTTATCGCTGGTTAAGGGCTGCTGTTTGTTCAGATGCACTTTTTAATCCCGGCGAACTATAGTCAATACCTAATGCACCTTGTTTGCGCTGAATGTAAGCGATTAACTTTCCGTGAAAAACCTTCCGTTTATTAGAACGATAATCTTCATGGCTATTATGGTCACCACTTTCTAAACCGAGAAGTACGGCATTGCCCTGAAGGTTAACTGTGATCTCATTGTTTGCATTGTAAACAATATTGCCCTCTTTATCGACCACATTCACTGTCACTTGTTCGAAGAAAAAGCTCTGGCTCATTTTGTCATGGGTTAACTTTATCGCATAAGCTTCACCCGCAGTAACCAATTTATCCTCGCTTACAACAACACCTTTGTTATACCCTTTAACTGATAAGTCGCCGGGCGCATAGGTAACATCCCAGGTCAATATATGGTTAACCATTTCGGCCCTCGCTTTTTTTCCCAGCGATTTCCCATTCAAAAACAATTCAGCCTCCTCACAATTGGTAAAGCAACTGATGCGCAGTAGTTTGCCATCGGGCCAGTTCCAGTTGGGCTCGGCGTTATGGTTCTCTTTGGCATTTGCTGCGGGCACTTCGCTTGCGCCGATGTACACCATTGGTTTGTCGCTCCACAAACTCTGACGATAGTAAAACTCGGGCTTCTTAAATCCACCCAGATCTAACAAACCATCGGGGCTGCTGCGTGCGGGCCATTTTTTTGCTTCGCCCATATAATCGATGCCTGTCCATAAGTATTGCCCTGCAATATAGTTATTATCTATAACGGCATCCCAGGCACTGCCCGCCATGCCATTTTCGCTGCCGTAAATAATACGGTTCGGGTATTTAGCATGATCGTCAGCGTAACGAAACTCCTGGTAGTTATAACCCACCGCATCCAGCACATCAGGGTAGCCCACCTCGTTCGACATTACCACCCCCGCCAGTGCCGCGGTAACCGGGCGGCTTGTATCGTTCTGTTTGACCACAGCCACCAATTTCTTCGCTATCCTCGTCAAATTATCCGCTGTTGGATGGTCGGGCGTGTAACCTTTGCCGTAGATCTGCGGGTTGCGGCCTGTGTTCAGTATCGGGTCCGTATATGGGTCGTTAGGGTAATCAATTTCGTTACCAATGCTCCATAATATGATGGACGGGTGGTTGCGGTCGCGTTTGATCATATCGGCCAGGTCGCGCTCGGCCCAGTCCTTAAAATATTCGTGGTAGCCATCTTGGCCGGGTTTGCCCTGGTTCCATCCCGCTATCCATTTGTTTTTGCCTAATTCCCATTCGTCAAAAGCTTCGTCCATCACCAAAATGCCCATCTTGTCGCACAGGTCGTACAGGTAATCGGCATGTGGGTTATGGCTCAGGCGCAACGAGGTTACGCCCGCTGCTTTCAAACTATTTAAACGTGTTTCCCAAACTGCTTCGGGTACGGCCGTACCAAATGTACCCGCGTCATCGTGCACACAAACACCTTTAAGCTTCAGACTTTTGCCGTTCAGCGTAAAGCCTTTGTCCTTATCAAAAACCGCAGTACGAATGCCTACGTTTTCCGTCATGCGGTCAAGTTCTTTATCGCCCTGGTACAGCGATACCTGCAATTGGTATAATTCCGGGTCCTCTGTCGACCATAGCTTCGGGTTGTTCACCGCTAATAAAATATCGCTGCTCAAATGTTTGCCGGCCACTATTTTGGCGGCATGCTGCCCCGCAGATACTACAGCGCCTTTAGGATCCTTTAAAACAGCTTTGATGTCAAGGTTCGCCATAGTAGCGCTAAGGTTTGTTACAGCTACGCTAACTTTGGCCTGCGCGCTTTGTTCCGACACCTGGCTGGTGTTAAAGCTAAGGCCCCAGGTGTCAATATGTACAGCATTAGTGGCCACCAAATACACATTACGGTTAATACCCGAGCCGGTATACCAGCGCGAATCGGCAAACTGGCTATGGTCAACCTTTACGGCGATGGTGTTTTTGCCGCTCTTGTTCAAATATTGTGTCAGCTCATATTCGAACGAAACAAAGCCGTTTGGCCGTTTGCCTAACGAATGCCCGTTTATCCAAACCTCGCTGTTGTTGTTCACACCATCAAAATAAATGAACACCTCTTTGCCTTGCATGTCGGACTTCAGGTCGAATATTTTTCGGTACCAGCCTATACCGGTTGGCAAAAAAGCTGTGCCGCTTGCCCATTGCTGGTCGAAAGGGCCTTCAATACTCCAGTCGTGCGGCAGGTCAAGCTTGCGCCAATCCTGGTCGTTAAAAGCGGGTTGGTCGGCACCCGGCGCATCGCCTTTGTGGAATTTCCAACCGGCGTTGAACAATGTCTTTTCGCGCGGCGCTTGCGCGGATACCCGCAAAGCAAAAACAACAACAACAATGAGCAGCAATAATGGCTTTTTTAGCAATATTTTCATTAAGGATAAGGTTTTGTATCGGGTCGACTAAACTACACAAAAAATTAAACCGCTTTGGATGATTATTTATGTAATCAACAAGTTACAACGGCTTATGCTTATTATTGTGAGTTTTGATGTGATAAACCTTTTTTCATTGCTATGAGAAACTTGAAGACCACGGTTCGGCCCCTCTTTTTTATTTTTGTTTTGTTTGCCATCACAGGCCTAAAGGCTGTAGCTGGCATAAACTATAACGTACGCGACTACGGCGCCAAAGGCGATGGCAAAACTTTGGATAACGAAGCCATCAATAAAGCCATCGATGCCGCAGCAGAAGCGGGTGGTGGTACAGTGTATTTTCCGGCGGGGACTTATCTCAGTTATTCTATCCGCTTAAAAAGCCATATCGCCCTCTATCTCGACCAGGGCTGTACCATTTTGGCTGCCGATTTTATACCGGCCAACAAACAAAACTATGATGTTGCCGAACCCGGCGCTACCAACAACTACCAGGATTATGGCCACAGCCACTGGCACAACAGCCTTATTTGGGGCGAAAACCTCGAAGATATATCCATCACCGGCCCCGGTACCATTTATGGCAAAGGGCTTACCCGCAATACACCCCGAAACGAGGGCCAGGGCAATAAAAGCATCGCTTTAAAATTATGCCGCAATGTATTGCTGAAAGATTTTTCGGTATTGATGGGCGGGCATTTTTGTTTGCTGGCAACCGGGGTGGATAACCTCACCATCGACAATTTAAAAATGGATACCAACCGCGACGGGATGGATATTGATTGCTGCCGCGATGTGCATATTTCCAACTGCTCGGTCAATTCCCCATTCGATGATGGTATCGTACTCAAAACATCATACGCCCTGGGTTATTTAAAAGCCACCGAAAACGTTACCATTACCAATTGCCAGGTAAGCGGGTACGATAGGGGCACATTTTTAGATGGCACCTATCAACGTAAAGAATTTAAGCTGGTGCCTGACAAAGAAGGCCCTACCGGCCGCATCAAATTCGGCACTGAAAGTAACGGCGATTTTAAAAACATCACCATCAGCAACTGCACTTTCGATTTTTGCCGTGGCCTGGCACTCGAAACCGTCGACGGCAGTAATATCGAAGATGTGACCATATCCAACATCACCATGCGCGATATTGTGAATTCGCCCATATTCCTACGCATCGGCGCAAGGCTGCGCGGCCCGGCGGGTACGCAGACCGGCACGCTGCGCCGTGTGCTCATCAGCAATGTAATGGTGTATAATGCCGACTCGCATTTCTCCTCCATCATAGCCGGGTTAAAAGACCACCCGGTGGAAGACGTTAAACTGAACGATATCCGCATTTACTACCGTCCTATCGATTCGGCCCTATCAAAAATACAAACCGTAGTACCCGAGTACGAAACCACCTATCCCGAGCCTGAAAAATTCAAACTATTGCCATCGTACGGCTTCTTTATCCGCCACGCCAAAAACATCGAACTGAACAATGTGCAGGTAAGCTTTATGGCCGCCGAAACCCGACCTACGGTGATATTGGATGATGTGAACGGCATTCTGTTCAACAATTTTAAAGGGCCAGCTCCGGTAGGTATGCCGGTACTGCAATTAACTAATGTGCAGGGGATGGAGATACAGCCAAAGGGTTCGATAAGCAAGAAAGAGATAAAGGTGACAAATTGAAAAATAATGTTGTTGTTGGTTAAGTAGGGTAATATTTTATTTTTGACATCAAATGATAACCACCCTCATCTTCGACCTCGGCGCCGTTCTCATCGACTGGCATCCAAAACATTTATACAAAAAGATATTCAAAACCGATGCCGAAATAGATGATTTCCTAACCAATATCTGTACATCGCATTGGAACGAAGAACAGGATGCCGGCCGCTCCATTGAGAGTGGTACCGAAACCCTCGTCAAACAATTCCCGGAACACGAAGAAAATATCCGCGCCTTTTATGGCCGCTGGGACGAAATGCTGGCCGGGCCAATTGAGGGTACGCTCCAAATATTCAACCAACTCAAACAAAGCGGCAAATACAAAATATACGCGCTCACCAACTGGTCGGCCGAAACCTGGCCCATCGCGTTAAGCAAATACGACTTTCTGAATTGGTTCGATGGTATTGTCGTGTCCGGACACGAAGGCATCCGCAAACCCGCGCCGGAGTTTTTCCAATTGCTGCTGAACAGGTACGACATAAAAACCGAAGAAGCTTTGTTTATAGACGACAACCTGCGCAATATTTTAGCTGCAAGAGCAATGGGAATCGAGTCGATACATTTTACTTCGGTAGAAAAACTGCGGGAAGAATTAAGGAAATATTTAAAATAAAACCAATCATCTCCAAAAAGCAAAAAAGATCGCAATACGCACATCGCAATACCCAAATCAAAACACCGCCTGCGCAATCCTCTTCGTAGGCTCCGGGTTACCCATAGTATAAAAGTGCAGTACGGGCACACCAAATTCTACCAACTCTTTACATTGCTGTATCATCCATTGTATGCCTATTTCTTTTACATCCTTTTCGTTGGTGCAAGCTAAAATAGCGTCGCTTAGTTGAACGGGTATATCAATATGAAATATTTTAGATAATGCCACCAATTGCTTGGAAGTGGTAATTGGTTTCAGCCCCGGAATGATAGGCACATTGATGCCATTAGCGCGACAGTTGTTTACAAACTCCTTGTATTTCGGCACATCAAAAAACATTTGGGTCACAATAAAATCGGCACCCATATCTACCTTTTGTTTCAGGTATTTAAAATCGGTTTGCATGTTAGGCGCTTCAAAATGCTTTTCGGGGTAACCGGCTACACCAATACAAAAATTAGCATTACCGCCGCCTACTACATCATCGTGCAGGTATTTGCCGTTATTCATGTTCACAACCTGTTGCAGCAGATCGGTAGCGTAGGCATGTCCACCCGGAGTAGGCACAAACCCCGATTCCGCCTTCCTAGCGTCGCCACGCAAAACCAATACATTATCTATACCCAAAAACTGCAGGTCTATCAGCGCGTATTCGGTTTCATCTTTAGTAAAACCACCACAGATCAGGTGGGGTACAGCGTCCACTTTATATTTATTCATAATGGCCGCGCAAACAGCCACGGTGCCGGGGCGCTTTCGGGTTATTACCTTCTCCAGCAAACCGTTATCGCGTTCCTTATAAATATGGTCCTCGCGTAGCGAAGTCACATCGATGAACGGCGGTTTCAACTCCATTAAGGGGTCAATAGCGTTATAAATACCTTGTATGCTCTGGCCTTTTATAGGAGGTAGTAATTCGAAGGAAAAAAGTGTTTTGCCTTTGGCGTTGTTAATATGTTCTGTGATCTTCATTCTATTTAGTAGCAGTTGCAGTAGCAGCGGCAGTTATTTTTTTGGTATGAATTTTTCAGGATTTAAGGCCATTGAGTTTAACATACGTCCAATTTCCAGATAATTGTTTTGCAAGGTTGTATGGGTTTCTAAGGTAATATATTCGCAATCTAATGCAAAATCTAACCAAATAGAAGTTTCAGTAGCTTCACCATCAGCGTCAGTCATTTTCGAGGTAAAATGTTTGGGATACAGTCTTTTCCTATATCCCTCTCCAATATTCGCACAAACAGAGCGTGAAGAACGCCTAACTTGATCTGTTAACGAATAAGTTTCTTCTTTAGGAAATTTCTTAGATATCTTAAAAATCTCCCGGGCTGACTCAAACGCCAACTGATATACTTTGAGTTCCTTAAAACTTCCTGTCATATCTAAAATTGATACTTTTAATAAACTTCAAACTTCTTTACATCAAAAACTGCTACTGCCACTGCTACTAATAAGCAAGGTTAGGACTTAACCAGCGTTCTGTAGTCTCTAAATCTAATCCTTTACGTTTTGCGTAATCTATCACCTGGTCCTTATTGATCTTACCGAGCCCAAAATACCTCGACTGCGGGTGCGCGAAATAAAACCCGCTTACCGATGCAGCCGGCGTCATCGCTAAGCTTTCAGTTAAATGCATTTTGGCGTTATCCTCAGCTTTCAATAGTTCGAAAAGCGTTGTCTTTTCGGTATGATCCGGGCAAGCGGGGTATCCCGGTGCCGGGCGTATGCCCTGGTATTTTTCTTTGATCAGGTCTTCGCTTTCCAGGTGCTCCTCTTTAGCGTAACCCCAATAGTCGCGGCGTACCAGCTCGTGTATTTTTTCGGCGAAAGCTTCGGCCAAACGGTCGGCAATGGCTTTGGCCATAATGCTGTTGTAATCGTCGTGGTCAGCTTCAAATTTGGCTACCAGCTCATCACAGCCAATACCAGCTGTTACTGCAAACCCGCCCCAATAATCGGGCACGCCGCTTGCTTTTGGTGCGATAAAATCCGACAAGGCATAATACGGTTCGCCTTTTGCTTTCTCCGCCTGCTGGCGAAGGGTGTGGATGCGTTTCAGCACCGTGGTGCGGCTTTCATCGGTATACAATTCAATATCATCGCCCACGCTATTTGCCGGCCAGAAACCGATAACGCCATTAGCTTGCAGTAATTTATTATCAACTATCTCTTTCAATAAAGCCTGCGCGTCGTCATATAGTTTTTTGGCTTCAACACCCACGTATTTATCGTCGAATATCTTTGGGAAACTGCCGCGCAACTCCCAGGTGTGGAAGAAAGGCGTCCAATCGATATATGGTACCAGCTCCTCAAGCGGAAAAGCCTCCAGGACTTTCGTCCCCGTAAGGGTTGGCCTTGGCGGGACAGCACCGTTCAGGTTGATCTCGCAGCGTTGTTTGCGGGCTTCTTCAATGGTAACAAAACGCTTGTCTGACTTCTTATTCAAATGTGCTTCGCGCGCCTTATCATACTCATCGCGGATGCCTTGGATGTACTCATCCCGGTTATCGTGGCTCATCAGGTTACTGCAAACCGTAACACTGCGAGAAGCATCCAGTACATGGATGGCCGGCCCCGAATAATTTGGCGCGATCTTCACCGCCGCGTGTATGCGCGATGTGGTTGCCCCGCCAACGATCAACGGAATGGTAAAGTTCTGCCTTTCCATTTCTTTAGCGAAGTGCACCATTTCATCCAGCGATGGGGTGATCAATCCGCTCAGACCAATGATATCTACATTCTGCGCTTTGGCTTCTTCAATAATGCGTTGCGCGGGTACCATCACCCCCAAGTCTATCACCTCGAAGTTGTTGCAGGCCAATACCACGCCCACAATATTTTTACCTATATCGTGCACATCGCCTTTTACCGTGGCCATCAATATTTTGCCTGCATTGGCACGTTCATGGCCTGTAGTTTCGCCGGCATCAATTACCCGTTGTTTTTCCAGTTCAATAAAAGGCAGCAAATAAGCCACGGCCTTTTTCATCACCCGTGCCGATTTTACCACCTGTGGCAAAAACATCTTACCCGCGCCAAACAGGTCGCCAACGATGTTCATACCGTCCATCAGCGGTCCTTCGATAACTTCAAGCGGTTTAGCATATTGTAGACGGGCTTCCTCCACGTCATCATCCAAATACTCAATGATACCTTTTACCAGGGCGTGCGATAAACGTTTTTCCACCGGCTCTTTACGCCATTCTTCGTCTTTTACGATCTCTTTGCCTTTGCTCTTTACCGTATCGGCAAATTCTACCAAACGTTCGGTAGCGTCGGGGCGACGGTTCAGTAATACGTCTTCCACCATCTCCAATAAAGGTTTTGGTATCTCTTCGTACACTTCCAGCATACCGGCATTTACAATGCCCATATCCATACCGGCCTGTATGGCGTGGTATAAAAAGGCCGAGTGCATCGCCTCGCGCACCACGTTATTACCACGGAACGAGAACGAAATATTACTTACCCCACCGCTCACTTTGGCATAAGGCAGGTTTTCTTTTATCCAGCCGGTGGCTTTTATAAAGTCCACCGCGTAGTTGTTATGTTCTTCTAATCCCGTGGCAACGGTCAAAATATTCGGGTCGAAAATGATGTCCTGCGGCGGGAAACCTACTTCGTTCACCAAAATATCATAACTGCGTTTACATATCTCAATGCGTCGCTCATAACTGTCGGCCTGGCCTTGCTCGTCAAAAGCCATCACAACTGTAGCAGCTCCGTATTGCAGTATCTTTTTAGCGTATTCAATAAACTTTTCTTCGCCTTCTTTTAGCGAGATGGAGTTTACGATACCTTTCCCCTGCAAGCATTTTAAACCGGCCTCTATCACCGTCCACTTCGACGAATCGACCATGATGGGCAGTTTGGCAATGTCGGGCTCAGATGCGATCAGGTTCAAAAACTTCACCATGGCCGCTTCCGAATCGATCATGCCTTCGTCCATGTTCACGTCTATCACCTGAGCGCCGCCGTCAACCTGCTGGCGTGCAACTACTAATGCAGCCTCATAATCCTCGGCCAATATCAGCTTCGAGAACTTTGGCGAACCGGTAATATTGGTACGCTCGCCCACGTTGGCAAAATTGGCCTCTGGGGTAAGGGTAATAGCTTCCAAGCCACTCAGGCGCATGTATTGTTCGATCGTCGGTATTTGGCGGGGCTTATTTTTTGCTGCCTTTTCGGCGATACAACGGATATGGTCGGGCGTGGTGCCGCAGCAGCCACCGGCAATATTCACAAGGCCGCTTTCCATAAAATCCTCTACCAAATGGGCTGTTTCGTGCGGGGTTTCGTCGTACGCGCCAAACTCGTTGGGCAAACCCGCGTTAGGGTATGCCGAAATATATACACCTGCTATGTTGGATAGTTCTTCTAAATGTGGCCTCATTTCCTTTGCACCCAAAGCGCAATTCAAGCCTACCGAAAGCAGGTTGCCGTGCTGCACCGAGTTCCAGAAAGCCTCAACGGTTTGTCCGGACAAGGTACGCCCCGATGCATCGGTAATGGTACCCGATATCATGATACCACCGTCGGCACTTAATGCCGGGTAAGTTTTTCCGGCGGCTTTACATTCGTTCTCGTAACGTTTGATGGCGAATATGGCCGCTTTGGCATTCAGTGTATCAAATATGGTCTCGATGAGCAATACATCGGCACCGCCGTCAACCAGGCCGCGTACCTGGTCATAATAAGCTGCAACCAGGTCGTCGAATGTAACGGCACGGTAGCCCGGGTCGTTCACATCAGGCGAAAGCGATGCCGTACGGTTGGTTGGCCCGATGGCACCTGCTACAAAGCGTGGTTTATCAGGATTTTGTTTGGTGTATTTTTCAGCAACATCGCGGGCAATTTTAGCGCCCTCGTAGCTTAATTCATAAGCCAAAGGCTCCAATTGGTAATCGGCCAGTGATATTACCTGCGTACTGAAGGTATTGGTCTCAATAATATCCGCACCTGCATCCAAATATTCGGCATGTATGGCTTTGATCACGTCCGGGCGCGTAATATTCAGCAGGTCGTTATTGCCCTGTAAATCGCAGGGGTGGTCCTTAAAACGTTCCCCGCGAAAATCCTGCTCGGTTAACTGGTAACGCTGGATCATGGTACCCATCGCCCCGTCTATGATCAGTATGCGTTTTTGTAGTTCTTGTCTGATACTCATATTTATGATTTCACCGATTATGTTGATGATTTCACTGATTGTTAAAAGAAGATTTGCACAGAAAACCAGTGTAATCAAAAAATCAAATCAGTGTAATCTCAAAAGCTTATGTCGAAAAGTCGGTTGTAAATTGACCTTCGCTTATCTGTCCTGAACCGCGAAGTGTGGTTCAAGTAGAATGTAGCACCTTGTAAGTACAGGTTGCTAAGACATCGCAGGGTCTAATCCCTCCGTCTTTCTCTATAAGCACCACAAAGTTGCATAATAAAGTTGTAAAGTGCAAATGATAGAATCAAGGGCAAGAATAAGGAATTAAGACTTTAAAATTCACTTCGTTTTACCTACTATTGACAACCAATTACCACTTCATGAAAAGATCCTTTATCATTATCGCCTTCATCCTATCATATCATATAACAACAGCCCAGCAACTTGCTTTCCCTGGTGCTGATGGCTTTGGCCGTTTCGCTACCGGTGGCCGGGGCGGCGCAGCGTACCATGTAACCAATTTGAACGATTCGGGCATCGGTTCATTTCGCGATGCGGTAAGCCAACCCATGCGCACCGTGGTTTTTGACGTAGGTGGTGTGATCAATATTAAAGATAAAATAAAGGTAGCGACCAAAGTAACCATAGCAGGCCAAACAGCTCCGGGAGAAGGTATTGTGGTTTATGGTAATGGCGTATCTTTTTCGAGTGATTGTGTAGTACGTTATATACGCTTCCGCGGAAGCATGAACATGCCCAAGGGTGCTTGTGTGGTAGTGGTGGATAGTGTGAAGAACGTCATACTCGACCATATATCGGTAGAGTGGGGCAGGTGGGACAATATGCATATTAAAGAAAGCGATAACGTAACGGTGCAATATTCTATTATCGGCGAACCGATCGACCCACAGCGTTTTGGCGCCCTGTTCGAAAATCCTACCCATGTTACCATTTATGGTTGCTTATGGATTGATAACCAAAGCCGTAACCCAAAAGCAAAAGCCAGTATCGAATACATCAATAATGTAGTATACAACTGGGGCGTTGATGGCTTTGTGGGTGGTCATTCGGGCGCGCAACATTACCAGGATGTTTTGGGGAATTATTTTATTGCCGGGCCAAACTCGGGTAAAAACTTTGTTGGTGAGTTTGAAGCTACCGACCATGTGTACCAAAGCGGCAATTATGTGGATATGGACAAGGATGGTTCGCTAAATGGTCGCCTGGTGGCTGACACTGATTTTGTACACGCCAAAGCCAGTATTGAACATGCCCGGCAAAACGCTGCTGTTGCTTTTGCAAATATCCAAACCGCGAAGGATGCTTATTCAACTATTGTTGCAAGCGCCGGGTGTTCGCTTCACCGGGATGCTGTTGACCAAAGGATCATTGGCTATCTTACATCCTTAGGTAAACAAGGCACAATATTTAAAACTGAAGCCGAGGCCGGTGGACAGGGCAAAATTGCCGGGGGGCAGCGCGCCTAAAGATACCGATGGAGACGGTATGCCCGATGAATGGGAAAAGGCCCAACACTTAGACCCTAACAACCCCGCCGATGGGAAATCTATATCAAAAACAGGCTACACCAATCTCGAAGTATATTTGAACAGCTTGATTAATAAGTAGAGATTTAATTATTTCGTTTTACGATTAAATTTACATTTTGTGGAAATATTTTTAATTAAATGAAACTATTTTCAGAACAATTCCGTTTAAATTTGTATAAAAGCATTTTTATATGGAGGTCCCGAAGAAATATACCAAAGAAAGATGTGATCATTGCGACTCGGAGTATCAATTGCGGGTAAAAAGAGGTTTTTTTGTTAAAACTTTCCTTTTTTGGCTACCTGTAAAGCGATATTTATGTGGCAATTGCCTGAAACACTATTACGTATACTCGCCAAAGCAGTATCACCATCATCATTCACGCGCTATACAGGCGCAAGGATGAGCCATCGTAAGTTACATCAGCAACCTGTTTTAGAATGCGACCGGGAGTAGTTTACTATGCTTGCATAATAAAACAGACAATATTTCGTTTAAATTTAAGTAGTTATTAAAGTTAAATACGCCATAACTTTATTGTTTTATGGTACGTATAACCAAAGCTTTGTTTAATAACTTAATTAACCTGAAAGGATTTAGCCATGATAACCAAAACACTTTTGGAGGTTTTAGAAATACTTGGGGCAAGCTTTGTTATCGTATTTATAGCGGTGCAGCTGCTGCCCAAAAATTCCGGTTCAAATATTGTGCAGTTAAAGCCCCGTATGCAACAACCGCAAAAAAGGGTGCGTAAAGCAAGCTGATCAACCATCCAGTAAAAAAACAAAAAGCTCCTTGGGGCCGTGTGCGCCTAAAACCAATGTTTTTTCAATATCAGCAGTACGACTTGGCCCGGTTATGGTTGAGATGAGCGAGGGGATATTTTGCCCATACTTCGTTTTTATCAGCTTAAACCCGTCTTTAAGGTCCATCACCAATTGCGAAGTATAAGCCACTACAATGTGTACATTGGGGTAAATACCCAACCTGCGCCCGGCATTGTTCGCATTTGATACCAATATGCTGCCATTGCGCGCAATAAGTGCCTCGCATAGGGTTAAGCCTACATCGGCCTGGTAAAAGTTTTTATCGGTTTCAAAAAAGGGGTAATCATATTTCTTCAGTAATTCTTGCAATGTAGGCTCCCAGCAATATATTTTTCGCCATTCGCGCTCTTCGGCCAAATTGAGCAATATCTCAATCAATTGCAATTCATCCTCACAAAAAACAAACTGGCCGGCTACCGCGGTAAACTGCTCGGCAAAAATATATTGCTGGGAGCCTACATTGCAAGAATTACTGAAGAAATATGATTACCCCTTTTTTGAAACGAATAAAAAATCGCTGTTTGGATTAATAGGAATAAAAAAGCCGTCCCGATAGCTCCGGGGCGGCTTTTTTATTCCTATAATTTTATCTTAATTAAGCCACATCACCCGCCATATTGTCGTTTGTGGGGTCAAGCACGCTATCGGGGATGGCGTTGGTATCCGCTGTTACTTCAGGGATAACCGTTTCGCCATTTACAAACTTGTCATACACGGTGCGGCCTTCAAACGGGCGTTTGCCAAGCAGGTCTTCCAGGTCGCTTTGAAACAGCACCTCTTTTTCCAATAATTTGGCAGCTATTTTTTCCAAACCGTCGCGGTGCGCATTTATCAATTCTTTGGTCTTATCATAAACCACGTTAACCAGGTTACGCACTTCCGAGTCGATCAGTTCGGCTGTGGTGTCCGAGTATGGTTTGTTAAACTGGTTTTCGCCATGCGGGTCGTAAAACGAGAGGTTACCAACCTTATCGTTCATACCATATATTTTTACCATGCCATAAGCCAGGCGGGTAATGCGCTCAAGGTCGCTTAAGGCACCGGTAGTAATTTTGCCAAAAACAATATCTTCGGCAACACGGCCACCCATTGACAATACCATGTCATCAAAAAGCTCTTCTTTCGATACCAGGAAGCGTTCGTTTGGCAGGTATTGCGCGTAACCCAATGCGGCAACACCGCGCGGAACGATAGAAACCTTTACCAATGGATCAGCATGTTCTAAAAACCAGCCTGCAATGGCGTGGCCTGCTTCGTGGTAAGCTACAACCCGTTTTTCTTCGGGCGATATGAGGGTATTCTTTTTCTCCAAACCGCCAATTACACGGTCAATAGCGTCCTGGAAATCCTGCATATCTACAGCTTCCTTATCCTTACGTGCAGCTATCAAAGCCGCTTCGTTACAAACATTGGCAATTTCGGCGCCGGCAAAACCCGGTGTTTGCGCCGAAAGCTTTTTGGCGTCAACATCGGCAGCGGTTTTTACCGGGGCAAGGTGCACTTTAAATATTTGTTCTCGTCCGTTCAAATCGGGTTTATCGATGGATATTTGCCTGTCAAAACGGCCGGGGCGGAGTAATGCCGAATCCAATACATCAGGGCGGTTGGTTGCCGCCAGGATAATGATACCCGAATCAGTACCGAAACCATCCATCTCAACCAATAACTGGTTCAGGGTATTTTCGCGTTCATCGTTGCCGCCAATCATATTGTTTTTACCACGGGCACGGCCAATGGCATCTATCTCATCAATAAATATGATACATGGGGCTTTATCCTTTGCCTGGCGGAACAGATCGCGTACACGCGATGCACCCACACCTACAAACATCTCCACAAAGTCCGATCCTGACAGCGAGAAGAAAGGCACATGCGCCTCGCCTGCAACAGCTTTTGCCAGCAGGGTTTTACCAGTGCCCGGCGAACCTACCAGCAAAGCGCCTTTTGGTATTTTACCACCCAGGTTGGTGTATTTTTTGGGGTTTTTAAGGAAATCGACAATTTCCATTACCTCGTATTTGGCTTCTTCAAGGCCTGCAACATCGTTAAACGTTACCGATACCTGTGCTTCTTTATCAAATAAGGTAGCTTTCGATTTGCCGATGTTGAATATTTGACCGCCCGGACCACCGCCCGAACCGCCCGACATGCGGCGCATAATAAATATCCATATACCGGTAAATATTAAGGCGCCTACCACTAACTGGAACAACCAGTTGCCCCAAACACTTTCGTGATTAACAAACTTAAGTGCCGGTGAGCCCTCCGGCCAATCTTTTGTTATTGCGGCTATTGATGCCTGTACACTATCAAACGAGCCTGCCGAAAAAATATATTCGGGGCTGCCCGCAGGCGGGGGTACATTAAATGTACTGGTACCTTTCAGGTCGTTATATTCAGGTTTGCCTAAGCTTTCTTTTTTTATATAAACCTCAACATAAACCAAATCGCCCGACTTAAAAGCCTGTAGATGGTCAACATCATGGTTTTTTAGCATTTGGCCTAAAAATCTTTGTTGATCTATTTCTTTACTGCCCGGTTGGTTCATAAAAACCATCCCTATTAATAGTGCGAGTATCAAAACACCATATATCCACATAAAGCTGTTTTTGGGGACTTTTGGCGGGGCTTTTCGGTTTGGGTTTCGGCGAACGGGAGGCTTCTTATCTGTTTTAATATCTTTCATTTCTTTATCAACTCAAAATAGTGCAATTAATTTAAAATACCCTGAACGGGTTATTTATGCACTTTGGTAAAATTTAATTTCGGCATCGCCCCACAGGTCTTCCACGCCGTAAAACTCCCGTTTATCTGTTCTGAAAATGTGTACAACCACATCAAAATAATCTAATATGATCCATTCGCTGGTCATAAGGCCTTCTTTGTGCCTTGGTTCAAGTTTTAGGGTTTTATAGATCTCTTCTTCAACACTGTTTGCAATTGCCTTTACCTGGGTGGCCGAATCGGCATGGCATATTACAAAATAATCGGCTACCGAACTGTTAACGTTTCTCAGGTCGAGCCTGATGATATCATTCCCTTTTTTTTCCTGTATGCCGTAAACGGCTAACTCCGAAATAGCGGACGATTCGTTGAATACTTTATTTTTTACCATCAAAAAGATTTAGTTTTGGGCGTATTGGGTAAAATTAAATTAAACATTGCAAAATAACACATTTTCGGGATTATTTGTTGGACAAAATTTGGTAACAATTACCGAAGTAGGTTCAACTAACAATTTCTTAAAAGAAATGGTCGCAAATTCCACGCCAGTATCCGAAGGTACGGTCATTATGGCAGAAAGCCAAACTGCCGGGCGGGGACAGCAAAACAATAAATGGAACAGCGAACCCGGAAAAAACCTTACTTTCAGCATCCTGTTAAAACCTGTATTTTTGCAATTAAGCTATCAATTCGATTTAAACGTTGCCATAAGCGTTGGTATTGTTAAATGTTTGCAAAATGTTTTAGGCAAAGGCCTGAAAATCAAGTGGCCAAACGATATTTATTTTGATGATAACAAATTGGGTGGAGTATTAATTGAGAACCTGGTGCAGGGCCAGCGCATTAACAACGCGGTCATAGGTATTGGCATTAATGTTAACCAGGAGTTTTTTCCCGATTGGGTGCCTAACCCGGTATCGGTAAAACAGATATTACAAAAAGATTACGATTTGCAGGCATTATTGTCACACCTTTGTG
>Ga0206951_1111_pt2 | contig 19310 bp, 12 predicted proteins | sample Alteio_BWOrgHeat_38_FD_152974 | JGI IMG/M metagenome (GOLD analysis project Ga0206951, IMG submission 152974) | Enriched cells from forest soil in Barre Woods Harvard Forest LTER site, Petersham, Massachusetts, United States -... | ecosystem: Environmental > Terrestrial > Soil > Temperate forest >... | reverse complement strand
CACTCCGGAAATTCGTGCAGACGTGGACTATACGTATGACTTCCGTCATCCACAGGACGACACGATCTCTGGATCGAGTGAGGTGTTTCGCGCAAACGAGGTGCAGCTGACACAGATGGGGGTCGGCGGAGATTTCCATTACGACAATGTGCGTGCCAGGTTTATGACACAGTTCGGAATGTACTCTACGACGACGCCGCGGAACGATTCGAGCTATTCACGCGGCCAATGGAATCTTGCCGATGCATATCGATATCTTTCAGAAGCTTATGGTGGCTATCACTTCGATGCGCTCCACGGAATCAATGTGGATGCCGGTATCTTCATGTCTTATGTGGGGCTATTCAGCTACTATAACTTCGATAACTGGGCTTATCAGCCGTCTTATGTGTCTTCTAACACGCCATGGTTTTTTACCGGCGTTCGCACGCAGATCTTTCTCTCAGACAAGCTGAAGATTGAGCCATGGTTCGTGAATGGATGGCAGTCTTATGGGCGATTCAACAATCGACCGGGTATTGGCGGTCAGATCCTTTGGCGTCCAAATGGAAAACTATCGATTCTCGGAAATCAATATGCTTTGGGTGAAGACGCTTTAGGTGTAAAAGGCCGCGTGCGGTATCACACCGACGACAGCATCCAGTACAAGTACTATGATGACCCGACTTCGACCCGCCTCAGCAAAGCCGCCTTCTCATTAACAGGGGATGCTGGTTGCGAGCATGGTGGTGATGCGCAAGCCGGCACGGGCGTGAGTTGTGCAGGGAACTCGGCCAAAGGACCGAAGCAGAGCTTCCTCGGCTTTATGCTCTACAACCGGCTCTGGTTCGATAAGGATTTATTCGGCTTAACGCTTGGTGGAGGGAGAATCAACAATCCGGGTCGGTATCTGGTTTTGCTCCCACCGATCAACGGTGCCACGGCTACTTCAGGTACTCCTTATTTCACGGAAAATCCTGGCGATCAGTTCAAAGCCTGGGATGCGTCGGCAACGGTGGACTATATGCCAAGCCAATACTTCACCTGGCGACTCGAGTATGACCATCGCGCGGCGAATGTGCCGTACTTCACAGGCCCGGGCGGCGTTACACCGCCGGGAGGGAATACTGGTGCGCCGGGTTCGCTGGTGCCAGGCTGGACTCCTGACCTGCGGAACAGCGAGAACCGAGTGACGGGTGCAATCCTGGTGAAGTTTTAATTCGGAAACCACTATTGTGCAGGACGTGCGGCAGCAGAGCGTTGGTCATCCTCACCGGCGCTCAGCGGCAGAGAAAAGGAGAATACCGTACCCGCGCCGCGCTGACTCGTAACAGCAACTTTGCCTCCGTGCGCTTCGACGATCGCTTTTACAATGGCCAGTCCCATGCCAGTGCCCTGCACGCGGTAACGCTGGCTTTGTCCACGATAAAACTTGTCGAAGATCAAAGTTTTTTCGGCATCATCGATCCCAACTCCATCGTCAGCAACACTGGTGATGAGCGACGAGTCTTTTACCTCTGCGCTGATAGAGATAGATTTCCAGGGCTCAGAATACTTCGCCGCATTCTCCAGCAAATGATGGAGGACCTTGCGAATCCAATCCGCGTCCATGAGCACGGATGGCAGATCAGGGGAGAGTTGGACTTTTACCGGGTGGCTCTCAAGCAAGTCACGGCATTCTGCAATAGCTTCCTGGATAACGTCCTCTATGTGCCGTGGCTGCCATTGGAGCTGTACTTGTTGCGCGTCCAGCTGAGCCATTTCAACGGCTTGACCGATGAGGTGATTAAGGCGGTTGCTTTCTTCTTCGATAACAGCCAACATCTCATCCCTTACCTCGGGGTCGTGAATCATCCCGGATCGCAAGCTTGTGATCGAAGCAGTGATGGCTGTTAAAGGCGTGCGTAACTCATGCGTAACAGAGTCCAGCAGTGCGGTTCTCAGGCGCTCATTCTCCTGCGCAGCTTCGGTGCGAGTTAGCCGCTCGGCTGTGTAGGTTCGTTCTATAGCAATCGCAATCAAACTTCCGAGTGCGTCAATTGTTTCCGGCGATGGGATATTGCCTCTGATTCCGATTGCGCCCATGGAATGAAGTCCGAGAAGCAGAGGTGCAATGCAAGCGTTTGTGCTATCTTCGCGATGCGTTTCCGATCGAATAGCTGCACCTCGGAGCTCTTCCCGCGGGAACGCCCGCGCATCTGAGGATCTGTAAACCTGATCTGTCTCCAGTAGATAGATGTCGATGACTTCATTATGGAACGTCGAGCCGATATAGCCGGGAATGTTCTGTAGGAGATCTGAGATGCGGTCAGATGTCAGCATCTTCTGACTGAACTCATAAAGACGCTCAACTTCCTGTCTTCGCTGGTTTGCAGCGCGAGCCTCTTGCTTGACACGCTCAGAGAGATGGCTTGCCAGTACGCCCGCCGTCAGAAATGCGAGTAACGCGACCCAGTTCTGGGAGTCTGCAATGGTGAACGTTCCAGTAGGAGGAAGGAAGAAAAAATTAAACGCAACGGCCGCGAGGAGCGACATGTAGATTGAATAACGAAGGCCCAAACGATTGGCAACGAATAGAATTCCGAGTAAGAATGTGAGTGCGACTGTAGTTGGGTTTACGTGCGTAATTTTGATGTAGACGAGAACAACGCATCCAACTATGCACGTAATGAAGAGATAACGCAAAAAATGCAATAGCCATCGCCGGTTCACAGCGAAATTATAGCTGCACATTAAGGTATGAAGTCAGCAGACCGTCTTCAGGCGCTACAACTATAAGCAGCGAAATCCAGGATGCATGCGGTATATCTACGCCGCATGGTCAGAAGAGGAACAAGGCAGCAGGGTGCAGAACGATATCTTAGGGAAGATTCTGGTAGTCGATGATGAGCCGCAGATAACGCGTGTGCTGCGTTCATCGCTGATTGCGAACGGATATATCGTTGAAACGGCCAGCGATGGAGTTTCAGCACTGGAAAAGCTCGCCACCTGGTCTCCCGATATGGTGATTACCGATCTGGCTATGCCGAGAATGGATGGTATCGCCTTGTGTGTTGAGATACGGGCACACTCCAATGTGCCTATCCTGGTGTTGTCAGTGAAAGACCAGGAAGCGTCGAAGGTGAAGGCGCTTGATGCTGGAGCAGACGATTATGTCACGAAGCCATTCAGTATCCAGGAATTGCTCGCTCGCGTACGGGCAAATATGAGAAGGCTGCGAGCAACCGCCCCGGAAACAGAAACGGCGCCTCTTGAAGTTGGCGATTTTCATATCGATTTAGAGAAGCGTCGCGTGGAGGTTTCCGGACGCGAGATCCACCTTTCCCCGAAAGAATTTGATCTACTTTTTTACATGGCGCAACGGTCTGAACGCGTGCTGACGCACCGCAAATTGCTCGCAGCTATATGGGGTCCGCATGCCATGGAACAACCTGAATCTCTGCGCGTCCTCGTTGCGACGCTACGCAAAAAGATTGAACCTGAAGGTACACCCCGATACATCATCAATGAGCCGTGGGTAGGCTACCGATTTCAACCCCGCCAGCCGCCTGAAGAGCCATCTATATAACTTTTTTACTACTTTCCTACGCAATTTTTATTGCGAATCGAGTGAACTAAAGACGAACCGCTTATGGTGAACGTCTTATGCCTTCGCTTGGTCTTCTCGTCTTCGTCTTTCTCTCGTCGACTACTTACGCTCGCGATTCCAGCGGGTCTGCTTCGGTCTGCGCATGCTCTATTCCGAGACGATGCAAGGATGACGGCCGAAGCATAACACGATCTTCCCAGCAGAAAAGTGCATAGGTTGTTTTAAGGAGAGGAAACGATGTGGGACGTTGTTTTGACAGTTGCGACGATTGCGTTCTTCGCTTTAGCCATCGCATACATCGGTGCCTGTGAAAGGTTGAAGTAGTCCATGACGATTGAGACGGTTATGTTTCTCGCGGTAACGATATTTATTTTTGGGTATTTGATTTATGCGCTGCTGCGTCCGGAGAAGTTCTGATGACCTGGAGCGGTTGGCTGCAGATACTTATATTTTTTGGCGTCCTCCTCGTGACGGTAAAACCTCTTGGGATTTATATGGCACGTGTTTTTGAGGGCGAGCGTACGTTCGGTGATCCGCTTTTTCGTCCGATTGAGCGATTGCTCTACCGCCTAACCGGTGTGGATGAGTCCCGCGAAATGCGGTGGAGCGAATACGGGATTGCAATGCTGTTGTTCAGTGGCGTGACGATGTTGCTTACCTACGGGATTCAGCGGCTGCAAACTATTCTTCCCTGGAATCCGCAGAAGCTTGGTGCGGTCGCGCCTGACCTTGCCTTTAACACGGCATCTTCGTTTACGACGAACACGAACTGGCAGGCGTATACCCCGGAATCCACGATGAGCTACTTCACTCAGATGGTGGGGCTGGCAACGCACAATTTCTGGTCAGCGGCGGTAGGAATGGCGCTCGCTGTCGTGTTTATTCGCGGCATCGCTCGGAGAGAGAGCAAGACCGTCGGTAACTTCTGGGTAGATATGACCAGAGCGACGATGCGGATTCTGCTTCCTATTTGTGTTGTCTATGGACTGGCGCTTGTATCACAAGGTGTAGTGCAGAACCTGAGACCGTACGACACTGCGAAATTGATTCAGCCCCAGACCGCTGCAACCACAGACAGCAATGGGAAGCAGGTCACGCAGGTGATTGATACACAGACAATTGCGCAAGGGCCGGTTGCATCGCAGGAGGCGATTAAGATGCTCGGCACGAATGGTGGCGGGTTCTTTAACGCAAACAGTGCTCATCCATTTGAAAATCCTACGCCACTGTCCAACCTGCTGGAGATGCTCTCCATATTCCTCATTCCTGCTGGTCTTACGGTGACACTTGGCAGGATGACGAAATCACCGCGGCACGGCTGGGCGGTCTTCGCGGCGATGTCAGTTTTGTTCTTTGCTGGCGTGATCGTTGCATACTCGGCGGAATCGCAGCCTAACCCGTTGCTGCACGGGGTTAACCAGCAAACAACTGTCGCGCAGGCAGGCGGCAACATGGAGGGTAAGGAAGTCCGCTTTGGCATCGCCAACTCGGCGCTCTTCGCCACAGTCACGACGGATGCAAGCTGCGGCGCTGTGAACTCCATGCACGATTCGTTTATGCCACTAGGTGGGCTGGTGCCGCTCGTGAATATCCTGCTTGGCGAGGTTGTGTTTGGAGGAGTCGGCGCGGGGATGTACGGCATTCTCATCATGGTTGTTCTGACCGTGTTTATTGCGGGATTGATGGTAGGGCGCACGCCGGAATACCAAGGAAAAAAGATCGAAGCGTATGACGTGAAGATGGCCATGCTTTACGTGCTCATATTCCCATTATCGATTTTGAGTCTGGCTGCTCTTGCATCGATATCGCCGGCCTACGGACTAACGGCTCTAACAAACAATGGTCCGCACGGTCTTTCAGAAATTCTATATGCCTATACGTCCGCGACTGGGAACAATGGCTCCGCATTTGCAGGACTTTCTGCGAACACACATTTTTATAACTTCACCCTTGGAGCGGCGATGTTGGTTGGCCGCTTTTTCATGATCGTGCCCATGCTTGCTGTGGCGGGAAATCTGGCTGGTAAGAAAGTTGTCCCACCATCGTCTGGGACATTTCCGGTGACAACTCCACTTTTCACAGTGCTGCTTGTGAGCGTAATTCTCATTGTCGGTGCTTTGACGTTTTTCCCCGCTCTTACGCTTGGTCCTGTGCTCGAGCACTTGTTACTTCATGCTGGAAAGGCGTTTTGAGAAACCATATGGCGACCCTATCTGCAATTCCTGATACTAAAATTACACAGCCTGTTGTCGGCCATCCCAATAAACGCAGGAAATCGCTCTGGGATAGTCGAATCGTTCGCCAGGCGCTTGTTGATTCGATTAAGAAGCTGAGCCCGCGCACAATGATGCGCAACCCGGTGATGTTTGTTGTCGAGATCGGAAGTGTGGTGACGACTCTTCTGCTCTTTCATGATCTCAAGACACATGGCAGCTCTTTTGGGTTCGACCTGCAGATCACGCTATGGCTCTGGTTTACGGTTCTCTTCGCTAACTTTGCCGAGGCAATGGCAGAAGGTCGCGGCAAGGCCCAAGCTGAGACACTGCGCCGGGCGAAGTCGGAAACAACAGCTCACAAGCTGCTACCAAATGGAGAAAGCGAAGATATTCCCAGCGCGAAGCTCCGCGTCAACGACGTTGTCGTAGTCATTGCGGGAGAGCTGATTCCCGGCGATGGGGAAGTAGTTGACGGCGTGGCCTCAGTGGATGAGTCAGCGATTACTGGCGAATCCGCGCCTGTGATTCGTGAATCGGGAGGCGATCGCTCCGCGGTAACGGGAGGAACACGGGTGCTTTCGGACCATCTGAAGATCAGGATCACGTCGAATCCCGGCGAGACTTTTCTGGATCGAATGATTGCCCTTGTAGAGGGGGCCGAGCGCCAGAAGACACCGAATGAAATAGCGCTCAACATCCTGCTGGCGGGATTGACGGTGATCTTTCTTCTTGCTGTCGTTACCCTCCAGCCGTTCGCGATCTATTCCAAGGCTCCTCAAACAGTATTTGTACTGGTCTCCCTGCTGGTATGCCTGATTCCCACAACCATTGGGGGGCTGCTGTCCGCTATTGGCATCGCTGGGATGGATCGTCTTGTGCAGCACAATGTGCTGGCGATGAGTGGCCGTGCGGTTGAGGCAGCCGGCGATGTCAACACGCTACTGCTCGATAAAACCGGCACGATCACGTTCGGCAATCGGCAGGCTGCGGAGTTCGTACCGGCGCCGGGAGTCAGCAATGAGCAGCTGGCTGACGCTGCCCAGCTTTCTTCGCTTCCAGACGAAACGCCAGAAGGACGCTCCATCGTGGTGCTGGCAAAAGAGCGCTATGGATTGCGGGGACGCGACATAGAGGAATTAAATGCGGAATTTGTGCCATTCAGCGCGACCACGCGCATGTCTGGAGTAAACATAGGGGAAGCCGAGATCCGGAAAGGTTCGGCTGATGCGATCACGAAATTTGTAGAAGAGCGCGGAGGCATCGTACCCAAAGATGTTCGCCACGCTGTCGATACCATCGCGCGTTCTGGTGGCACTCCGCTGGTTGTTGCCAAAAACAACCAGGTGATGGGTGTTATTTACTTGAAAGATATCGTAAAGGGTGGAATGCGAGAGCGGTTTGCGCAACTGCGAGCCATGGGTATCCGCACCATCATGATTACCGGGGACAATCCGTTAACCGCAGCTGCGATAGCACGCGAAGCAGGCGTGGACGATTTTCTAGCCGAAGCCAAGCCTAAAGACAAGATGGACCTGATCAAAAGGGAGCAGGCTCAAGGCAAGCTTGTCGCCATGACAGGCGATGGTACTAATGATGCTCCTGCTCTTGCGCAGGCCGATGTAGGTGTGGCAATGAATACTGGCACACAGGCGGCGAAGGAGGCGGGGAATATGGTGGACCTCGATTCGAATCCCACCAAGCTGATCGAAATTGTCGAGATCGGCAAGCAACTGCTCATGACTCGTGGCGCCCTTACAACCTTCTCCATCGCCAATGATGTGGCCAAGTATTTCGCTATCCTCCCTGCGATGTTTGCCGGTACGTTTCCGGTGCTGAATGCGCTCAACGTAATGCACTTGCGTACTCCGGAATCTGCCATCTTGTCGGCAGTAATTTTCAATGCGCTTATCATCGTTGCGCTCATCCCGCTCGCACTGCGCGGCGTCAAATACAGAGCGCTCGGTGCTGCAGCGCTATTGCAACGCAACTTGTGGGTTTATGGATTTGGCGGCATCATCGCGCCGTTTGTCGGTATCAAGATCATTGACCTGATAATCACTGCCGTTCACCTGGTTTAGGAGCAAAGCTATGCGCAGAAATCTGATTACGTCGTTTCTCTACACTATCGTCACTGCGGTTCTGCTCGGTGTGGCTTATCCTTTGCTGATGACCGTCCTTGCCCAGGAATTTTTTCATGACAAAGCAAATGGACAGCTCATTATCAGAAATGGTTCTGTCGTTGGTTCCCGAATCATCGGCCAGACTTTTAGCGGACCCGGTTATTTTCACGGCCGTCCCTCGGCGGCCGGAGCGAATGGATATGATGCCTCTTCCTCGGGTGGCTCAAACTACGGGCCTACCAACAAGAAATATATTGATCGGGTTGAGAGCAACGTTGCCGAATTACAGAGCGAAAACCCAGGAGCGCCAATCCCTATCGACCTGGTAACAGCATCAGGATCAGGCCTCGATCCCGACATCACTCCGGCGGCCGCAGAATTTCAAATTCCGAGAGTGGCGAAAGCCCGCGAGATTTCTGCAGAAGAATTGAGGCAACTGGTGGCGAAACATACGGCGGAAAGGCAACTTGGATTCCTGGGGGAGCCTCGCGTGAATGTCCTTGAGTTAAACCTTGAACTGGACAATGTGAATAGCCGGATCGTGTCGAAGTAAGGGTGAATCGCGGAGTTAAAACTGGACAATTTTCCGCTAAATTGTTTTCTCTATAACTGCTTCCGGGAGTGTCGCGTACTCGGCCCAGGAGCCGTCATAGAGGTTGACTCGCTTAGCTCCAGCCAATTCAAGTGCCAGTGCAACGACGGCCGCCGTAACGCCCGAACCGCATGTGGTGGTGAGGGGCCGTTCTAAATTAACGCCTTTCGCCGCAAAGTATTCGCGAAGGCTTGTATCGGATTTCAAGCGGCCGTCTTCGAGCAGTTCAGTAAACGGAACATTCACAGCTCCAGGCATATGGCCGGATTCTATGCCAGGTCGCGGTTCCGGCGACATGCCGGTAAATCGACCAGAGGAGCGCGCGTCGAGAATCTGCCCACGCTTCGAAATGAGCTCTTTGACCTGGATAAAATCTGCTACGGCGTCGATGTTGAAGCTGGAGTGGAAAGCAGCCGGAGGGCGATCCGCCCGTCCAGACTGTGTTGGTAAACCTGCTTGTATCCACGCACCCAAGCCTCCATCCAGAATGAAAACCCGTCGAGTTCCAAATGTACGCAACATCCACCATGCTCGCGGTGCAGAAAAGACACCTTCCTGTTCGTAAATGACGATCTTCATTTGGTCGCCAACGCCTAAAGCCGACATTTCGCGAGAGAAAACCTCCGGGCTGGGCAACATGTGGGGTAGCGAGGTGGCATGATCGGAAAGATATTCAATATCGAAAAAGACAGCGCCGGGAATATGCTTCTCGAGATACCGCGAACGAGTATCTACTGCGGGCGTGACTCCGACCGGAGGAAGTGTCGCATCAAGAACAACCAGATCAGGATCATTAAGCCGTTCGCTAACCCAAGACGGTGTCACAAGAGTATTCATGGGAGTTGGTCCTCTCTTAACAAGCACTTCTTGTGAGGATAATTCAGCGCTTACCGAATGGTTTGATGGCATCCGCTTAAATCGAATCCTTTTATTGCTGACTTGCAAAGGGCGGGGTAAAGATTAGTGAAAACATGAGCTGCAGGTGCTTTGCCCCTGATGTAATTTGGAAGAGTGCACGGAGCTCTATTAGACGTGGATCGGGGTTTCGCAAACCACATAAATTGGAGCAAATCCGGCGAGGTCGCGGGTTGCCCCTATTGTCGAAGAGAGCCTGCCGGGGGTGCCATATAGGACCGCGCCGCAGGAGGGAGGAAGCCACCGCAAGAGGTCGATCAGCCGGTCCGGCTCAATATACAGAACATGCGATTCTGGAAATGGTATCGACTTTGTAGCAGTAGGCCGCCCGAGAGCTATGAGTATCAAATCGTCGGATCGCCGGGAAAGGGCCTTGAACTCTCCTGCGGAGATCCACTTCACCTGCCGTTTGCCAGGACGGGAGAGCTGTAGGACTGGAAAGTCACGATAAAGATTTATAGGGTGGTCGATCCCATTTGACAGCTTAGCTCTCTCCTCGCGGACAACAAAACAAATCGTGTAGATGAAACCCAGCACAGGTAGAACACTCAGGAACGAAAGGAGCGGCATAATTCATCCCCCTTTGTTTTTGTAGGGCGCTGGGTTGAGGTCGGTCGTCATTGTCGACGAAGGCCGCCGCAAAGACCAATAAATGCCGCTCTCATTTTCTCTAATCTTTGCGACGTCAGCAAGGCCTCTCTGGCGGCTGTATTCGATCAGGTTTGCCGCGAAGACAGCTAGACCCGAGACAGTCAAATGCGACTGTATACCTGCCTTTTATCAGACGTGGCAGCAGCCGAGCAGATCCGACCTGGAATTACCATGATGTCTGAGCTGTAGATATCCGGAAGCTACTCGAGCGACGAATCGGGCGGGGGCGGGAGCTGGTTCAAAATAAACGACTTTCGCCAAAATTTCGAACCCGCTGGAGGTAACCATTCAGCAGCGTCCTGATCCTGGCGGCGTTCGATCTTGATATCATTGGAGCACGAAAGTCGTTGCAACTATTCACTGTATTCGTTCGTCCTTAAAATCACGCCAATTTGGCTCATAAGTTTTACTGAATAGTCCATGGGCCCTACATGTCTTCTGTGACGACGGGTACTAAACAAAAGCTTTAAAAACTCCAAAAAATAGCGCCTGTTAAGGAAGGCTGTTACGACAACATAAGATGGATCAAAATTTGCCTGAGCCCATTCCGCCCGATCATCAGCTACCGAGCGCCTCCTCAGGTGACGCTGCAAAGCCTCCTCGCAAGCGGCGCCAGTGGCTTTGGATTCTGTTGTTATTGGGGTTTGCAGTCATTCTCGTGGTTATCCTGCGACACCATGATGATGCGGCGAAAACCGCGACCGCCGGAGCAGGAGGCCGCCGTGGTTTTGGCGGTCCCGTCACACTCACAGTTGCGAGCGCTCAGAAGGGTGATATTGGTGTATATCGCGACGCCATTGGCACGGTAACGCCTGTTTATACTGCGTCCATTTATAACCAGGTGACCGGTGTCATCACGGATGTACATTACCGGGAGGGGCAGACGGTCCGCAAGGGCGACCCTCTAGTCGACATAGACCCTCGCCAATACCAGGCCCAGGTGGAATCGGCTCAAGGCGCGCTCGAGCGCGACACTAACCTTCTGGCGCAGGCGAAAATGGACCTGGGCCGCTATCAGAGCGCCTGGGACCGGAAAGCCATTGCGAAACAGCAGCTTGATGATCAAGAAAAAATTGTCGCTCAGGACGAAGGGCTGGTTAAATCCGATCAGGGAACCCTGGACTTCGATAAAGTGCAGCTTTCCTATTGTCATATCGTCGCGCCTTTCACCGGGCGGGTGGGGTTACGCCTCGTAGATCCCGGCAATCTCGTGCAATCGAGCGGCAGCACGGTGCTGGCCGTCATTACGCAGGTCCAGCCCATCACCGTGGTCTTCACTCTGGCTCAGGATTATCTTTCCGATGTGTTTGCACAGAAAAATCGGGGAGTTGGATTGAATGTGGATGCCTACGATCGAGAACAAACCAAGAAGATTGCGTCCGGTAAATTACTGGCGTTGGACAACCAGATTGATACCACGACGGGAACGATCAAACTACGTGCGATTTTTGATAATCGTGACGGATCCTTATTTCCCAACCAGTTCGTAAATACGCGCCTGCTCGTAACCACCGAACATGGGGTGACTCTGATCCCATCCTCTGCGATCCAGCACAACGGGGATACATCATTCGTATATGTCATTGCCAACGGTGCGGCAAATTTGAAGGAGATCAAGCCTGGTGTAACCGATCATGGACTAACCGCCGTAGAAGGCATCGATCCGGGCGATCAATTGGCGACCAGCAGCTTTGAGAAACTGCAGAGCGGCTCAAAGGTAAACATTTCTAAACAACCGCTGCCTCAAGATACAGCCGAGAGCAACACCCCGTGAATCCGTCTCGCCCATTCATTATGCGGCCGGTCGCTACGGCTTTGATGATGGCGGCCATACTTCTGGTAGGCCTTGTTGCGTTCACGCAATTGCCCGTTTCGGCTCTGCCGGAGGTGGATTATCCCACCATCCAGGTGCTGACTTTTTATCCAGGCGCCAGCCCGCAGGTAATGGCGACAACCGTGACTGCTCCCCTGGAGCGCCAATTTGGCGAGTTGCAGGGGCTTAGTCAGATGACCTCCACGAGTTCTGGAGGAAGTTCTATCGTCGTCCTGCAGTTCAATCTCGCGCTCAACATTGACGTTGCGGAAGAAGAGGTTCAGTCTGCCATCAATGCTGCACAGAGTCTGCTGCCTTCTGTGCTGCCGGCGCCCCCCGTTTACAGTAAGACCAATCCTGCCGATGCTCCTGTTCTGACGCTGGCCATCACGTCGAAGTCAATGCCGCTTCCTCAGGTCGAAGATCTGGTGGACACACGTCTTGCGCCCAAGATCTCACAGCTCAGCGGCGTAGGGTTAGTGAGCATCAGTGGTGGGCAGAAACCCGCAGTACGCATCCAGGTCAACCCGGTGCAGCTATCCGCGCACGGTATCAACTTAGAAGACGTGCGAACCGCGCTGACCCAAACCAGCGTGAATGCGGCTAAAGGCAATTTCGATGGACCGCGGCAGGATTACCAGATTGACGCGAATGATCAGCTAGAAACCAGCGACGACTACAAAAAGGTCGTGGTTGCGTTTCGCAATGGCGCACCAGTCTTCCTGAAAGATGTTGCGTCGATTGTGAATGGCGTTGAAAACAGCAAGCAGGCGGCCTGGATGAACCAGACACCGGCTGTCATTCTGAACGTGCAACGTCAACCCGGCGCTAATACCATCACGGTCGTCAAAAGTATTAAGAAGCTGCTTCCGCAGCTCCAGGCTAACCTGCCAGCGGGCATTGATGTCACCACGCTCACGGATCTTACCGTTCCAATTCAAGCGTCGGTCGACGATGTTGAATTTGAATTGATGCTTACTATCGCACTTGTTGTGATGGTCATCTTCCTCTTCCTGCGCAGCCTTTCCGCGACCATCATTCCCAGCGTTGCCGTGCCTCTCTCTCTTGTCGGCACGTTTGGCGCGATGTATGTGCTCGGGTATAGCCTCGACAATCTGTCGCTCATGGCCCTCACGATCTCCACGGGTTTTGTTGTGGATGATGCCATTGTGATGATCGAGAACATCTCGCGCTATCTCGAGGAGGGTTACGAGCCGATGGAAGCGGCTCTCAAGGGTGCAGGACAGATCGGCTTTACCATCGTGTCCCTCACGGTATCCCTCATTGCCGTATTGATTCCGTTGCTGTTCATGGGAGATGTTGTAGGGCGGCTCTTTCGTGAATTTGCTGTGACCCTGGCAGTCACGATCATCATTTCGGCCGTTGTTTCTCTTACGCTCACGCCCATGATGTGTTCGCGTATTCTGCGCCACAATCCAGAGGCTCAGCAGGGAAGATTTTATCGCGCATCTGAGAGAGTTTTCGAGCGCATGATTGCGTTCTACGGACGGACTCTCAAAACAGTCCTGAAGTATCAAACGATTACGCTTTTAGTAGCTCTGGCCACGTTAGTCCTTACCGTTTTGCTCTATATTGCCATTCCGAAGGGATTTTTCCCCGTACAGGACACGGGTGTCATCCAGGGCATCTCGCAGGCGCCCCAATCAATATCTTTCCAGGCTATGTCGGATCAGCAGCAGCAGCTGGCCAAAATTATCCTGGCCGATCCTGCTGTGCAAAGCCTGTCATCTTTCATCGGCGCGGATGGAACGAATACTACGCTCAACAGCGGCCGCTTCTCCATCAATCTCAAGCCGCTTGATCAGCGAGATGGAAGCGCAGCGGACATTATCCGCAGAATGCAGAAAAAGCTTAGTGATATTCACAGCGTAAAGCTTTACATGCAGCCTGTGCAGAACATCAGTGTGGATGACCGTGTCAGCCGGACACAGTATCAATACACGATCGAAGATCCCGATGTCCACGAGCTCGCTGACTGGACGAACCGCTTTGTTGCCAAGCTCAAGAAGCTACCCCAGCTTGAAGATGTCGCTACAGATCAGCAGACGGGAGCCAGCGCGGTTTCGCTCATGATCGATCGTGTCACGGCATCGCGATTAGGCATTGCTCCGGCGACGATCGATAACACTCTCTACGACGCATACGGCCAACGCCAAATCAGCACGATGTACACGCAGTTGAACCAGTACCACGTAATTCTCGAGACTCAACCGGCATTTCAGCAACATCCGGCCCAGCTCAATAATATCTATGTGCAGGCAGGAGCATCTTCTGGAACGAGTGGTCCCGGAGCCTCGACTTCGTTTGCTGCCTCCGCATCTGTTTCTGCAGGTTCGAATGCGACTACGACGTCTGTTCTCTATACGCCATCTTCTAATGCTCTCGCTCCACCAACAAAGATCCTGACCCCATCGACCACGGCGAATACAGCCAGCTCTTCAAGTGGAGCGAATGCAATACCATTAGGCGCTTTCACCAACTTCGCGACCACAACTGAAGATCTATCCATCAACCACCAGGGTCAGTTTCCTTCCGTTACTATTTCGTTCAATCTCGCTACGGACGCATCCCTTGGCGAAGCCATTACAGCGATCGACAAGGCTGCCGAGGAAATGCATTTTCCGCCGAGTGTGCAATACGACTTCCAGGGAACAGCTGCGTCCTTTAAGAATTCTCTTTCGAATGAGGCACTTCTTATTCTGGCCGCGCTGGTCACCGTTTATATCGTACTCGGCGTCCTTTACGAGAGCTTTATCCACCCCATCACGATTCTCTCGACATTGCCTTCGGCCGGTGTCGGTGCGTTGCTGGCGCTCATGATTTTCAAGCAGGATCTCAGCGTGGTCGCCATTATCGGAATCATCCTGCTCATAGGCATCGTGAAAAAGAACGGCATCATGATCGTCGATTTCGCGCTTGAAGCGGAACGTGAACATGGTATGGATTCTACCGAGGCGATTTACCAGGCGAGTCTCCTGCGCTTCCGCCCCATCATGATGACCACCATGGCCGCGCTTCTTGGAGGTATTCCGCTTGCGTTCGGTCACGGCATCGGCTCTGAAATCCGCCGGCCACTAGGCATCGCCATGGTAGGCGGCCTTCTTCTCAGTCAGGTTCTTACGCTTTATACCACCCCGGTCATTTACATCTTCTTTGATCGTCTCGGAGAAAGATTGATGGGCAGGCGAGCGACAAAACGAGCCGACAAGCCAAGCCCTGACCGCGCTGAGAGCCAGGTATGAACATATCTGCCCCATTTATACGGAGACCCGTCGCTACCACTTTGCTAACGATCGCAGTGGCGATTGCAGGTGCGGTAGGGTTTACCGTATTACCCGTCTCTCCACTCCCCCAGGTCGATTTTCCTACGATCTCTGTCCAGGCCAGTCTGTCGGGAGCCAGCGCACAGATCATGGCATCTTCAGTGGCTACGCCTCTAGAGCGGCAGTTTGGCCACATCGCTGGCGTCAGCGAGATGACATCTTCCAGTTCGCTGGGCTCAACTTCGATTACGCTACAGTTCGATCTCACCCGGGATATTAACGGTGCGGCACGTGATGTTGAGGCGGCTATCAATGCCGCCCGAACCTATCTGCCTGCGAACCTGCCAGGAAATCCGACCTATCGGAAGGTCAACCCTGCTGACGCTCCGATCATGATCATCGGTCTCACCTCCGATATCTACGATCGCTCCAAGCTTTATGACGAAGCCTCCACCGTGATGCAACAGAAACTCTCACAGATTCAGGGTGTGGGACAGGTCGTTGTAGGTGGCGGCGCATTGCCCTCCGTACGAGTGGAAGTTAATCCGACGCAACTTAACAGTTATGGGTTGACACTCTCTAACCTAGAGTCTGTTCTGAGCACCCAGAATTCCGATTTGGCTCGCGGACAAATTTCAAACGACGCTGCATCCTCTGACATTGTGGTCAACGGGCAGATTTCTCATGCCCTTGAATATGCACCGCTGATCGTCGGTTATAAGAATGGCGCCGCAGTCCGTCTTTCTGATGTCGCGCAGGTAGTCGATTCCACGGAGAATATTCGAAATGGCGGCTACCTGAACGGTAAGCCGTCTATCGCAATTATTATCTTCCGTCAGCCCGGCGCAAATATTATTCAGACGGTTGATCGCATCCGCAGTCAATTAGGCTTTCTCAAAGCCACGATTCCGCAGGGAATCGACATGACCATCGTCATGGATCGCACAACGACGATCCGTGCCTCGGTGAACGATGTAGAACGCAGCCTGATCATCTCGGTTGTTCTCGTCATTCTGGTTGTCTTCCTCTTCCTGCGGAGCGGCCGCGCCACTCTCATTCCCAGCGTTGCCGTCCCGGTCTCGCTCATCGGTACATTCGCCGTGATGTATCTCTTTGGTTTCAGTCTCGACAATCTATCGCTGATGGCTCTCACAATCTCGACGGGATTCGTTGTTGATGACGCCATTGTGGTGATGGAGAACATTACGCGACATCTTGAAGACGGCATGACACCGTTGGCCGCCTCTCTCCAGGGCGCCAAGGAGATCGGCTTTACAGTTTTCTCCATCAGCATGTCGTTAGTTGCCGTCTTCATCCCGATTCTGCTTATGGGCGGCATCGTGGGACGGCTCTTCCGTGAATTCGCCATTACCCTTTCGACCGCGATCATCGTATCGATGATCATCTCAGTCACTACCACGCCCATGATGTGCGCGCACCTTCTTAAAACTCCAAAGAAGGAAGAGCATGGGCGCTTCTACCGCGCCAGCGAGAAATTTTTCGACGGGATGTTGCTTGGCTACCGGCGCAGCCTGGAATGGGTGCTCGAAAATCCGGGCCTGACTCTCGTCATCCTGATCATGGTTGTGGTTCTGAACGTCGTCCTCATGATCCGGATACCCAAAGGATTTTTCCCCCAGCAGGACACGGGAGCTCTTGTTGGAGGTGTCCAAGGTCCCCAGGATGCCTCGTTCCCGGTGATGGATGAATCGATACGGACGCTGGTTAAGACAATCAAGGCCGATCCTGCTGTTGCCAATGTTGTCGGCTATGTAGGATCAGGCAATGGCGGTTTCATTTATACAGCTCTTAAGCCGCTCAACGAGCGAAAGATTGAGGCTCCAGCAATCATTAACCGCCTTCGTCCCAAACTCAACCGCCTGCCGGTTGCCTCCGTCTTTCTTCAGGCGGCTCAGGATCTGCGAATTGGAGGCAGAGGTTCAAGCGCACTCTATCAATACACGATTCAGTCGGACAATATTTCGGACCTCACTCACTGGGCACCGATTCTGCTGCAACAGATCAAGAAATTGCCGGGCTTTCAGGATGTGAACTCCGACTTTCAAAATGCGGGCCTTGCGGAATACCTGACCTATGATCGTGTGACCGCGGCACGCCTCGGTGTCAGTGCCCAGGCAATCAACTCCGCACTCTATTCGGCCTTCGGTCAATCTCAAGTTTCACTCATCTATACCCAATTCAATCAGTATTACGTTGTATTGGAGGTTGCCCCTCCGTACTGGCAGTCGCCTGAGGGGTTAAAAAACATCTATCTGTATACGGGCCACGGGGTTATTCCGCTAGCTGCGATGACCAAGGCTGAATCCACGACGACTCCGATTTCCGTCGCCCACACCGGTCTTTTCCCATCCGTCACGGTTTCCTTCAATCTTGCCCCGGGCGTTTCACTGAGTCAGGCAACGGAGCGCATCCAACTCATGCAGAACCAGCTTGGCACCCCGCAGACCATTCACGGATTCTTCGCCGGGACTCTCCAGGCATACCAGCAATCGCTTAGCTCCGAACCTTATCTCATACTTACCGCGCTGCTCGCCGTGTATATCGTTCTCGGCATCCTCTACGAAAGCCTCATGCACCCACTTACTATCATTTCCACGCTGCCATCTGCGAGCGTTGGCGCTATTCTCGCGCTCATGCTGTTCAAAATTGATCTCAATGTCATCTCAATTATCGGGATTATCCTGCTTATCGGTATCGTGAAGAAAAACGCCATCATGATGATTGATTTCGCACTCATGGAAGAACGCGAGCATGGGAAGACAACCGCCGATGCCATCTTCCAGGCGTGTATGTTGCGCTTCCGTCCGATTCTGATGACAACTATGGCCGCTCTTTTCGGCGCGCTGCCTTTAGCTTTCGGAACCGGTACCGGCTCTGAATTGCGCCGACCGCTCGGCATCACGATCGTCGGCGGACTCATTATGAGCCAACTGCTTACGCTCTACACGACGCCGGTAGTCTACCTATATCTCGATCGCCTCCGCCTTCGCGCTCAAGGTAAGCATCGCGATACATTCCATCCCCAAGGAGAAGCCGCGTTATGAGGTCGCCTCTCCAGATTCCAGACCGTTCAAGCTCCCGCACATTTTCGCTGATATGCAGTGTTTTTTTCCTAAGTTTGCTGATCGCCGGATGCACACCCGGGCCCAAGTATCATGCGCCTGCCCCGCCACCTTTGGCGGCGAAGTCCTACAAAGAATCGACGGTTAATTTTCAGGATGCCGATGGTTGGAAGGTCGCCAGTCCGCAGGACGCCATGCTCCGGGGCAAGTGGTGGGAGATTTTTCATGACCCTGAGCTGAACGGCTATGAAGAACAAATCGAAATTAACAACCAGAACATCAAACAGTATTTTGAGAATTTGATGGCCGCGCGCGCCATGATCAGGGAAGCCCGCGCCCAATATTGGCCCACCATAACGACGAGCCCTTCTTGGAACCGCTCCAAATCATCGGGAAATCTCGGCCGGAGTTCCACCGCCAATGCAGGTTCCACCAGCTCCACATGGTCGTTTCCTTTGGATATATCCTGGACGCCCGATTTCTTCGGGAAGATCCGCAACGAGGTTAGGGAGGCCGAGTACGGAGCCCAGGTAAGTGCCGCAGATCTCGAAAATGAAAAACTGGTCGAACAGGCGACTCTAGCCGAGACTTACTTTCAACTTCGCGGTCAGGATGCTTTGGAGAAAGTTCTCAACGATACAGTTGAGTCCGATAAGAAAGCTCTTGAAATCAACAAGACTCTCTATGAAACAGGTATCAACGACTATCTGTCCGTCGCCGCAGCCGAGAGTACGCTCAAAAGCGCCGAATCCGCCGCTCTCAATGTCGGCATCTCTCGTGCGCAGTATGAGCATGCCATTGCCACGCTACTCGGCAAGCCGGCCACTGATTTTTCCAAGGTTGAAACCCCTCAACTTGAACGGTTATGTCTGGTCACCGCCAGTACCGGGACCATTCTGTGCCGTGCGAAGCGACACCGCTCAGGGCCGCTCATCGTTGGATCACATAGTCATTCTTGGCCGGCTTGTTCGATAGTTGCGACGGTGCCGGCAACTGCGTAACGTCCCACCCGCCTCCGAGTGCCTGGATCAGCTCGATCGAAGCAACGGCTTCCTGAATCTGTAGCGT
>Ga0206951_1014_pt1 | contig 19527 bp, 19 predicted proteins | sample Alteio_BWOrgHeat_38_FD_152974 | JGI IMG/M metagenome (GOLD analysis project Ga0206951, IMG submission 152974) | Enriched cells from forest soil in Barre Woods Harvard Forest LTER site, Petersham, Massachusetts, United States -... | ecosystem: Environmental > Terrestrial > Soil > Temperate forest >... | reverse complement strand
ATTACAGACTGCAGAGCAGAAACTCCAGGAAGCAAAACAAGCCCCTCAACGGCATGAAATCATAAATAGACATACACGCCGGCAACTTGCAATGGACTTATTACCTGAAGCAAAAATGGCATCTGAAGTAGCACACAGCGCTATTTACAGTAAAATTGGTGCGAATGCTCACAGCATACCTAATGATTACATATGCACAATTAGCGCAGAAATCATGACTGACCCTGTCATTGTAAATGACCATACTTATGAAAGATCGGCTCTGCTTGAATGGCTTACAGCGCATGATATTGACCCTTTAGATCCCAGTTATAAATTAACTGGCCCGGATCTTTCTGTGATTCAAAGAAACAGATCTCTGAAAGGGCTGATAGAGAAATGGATAGAAGATAACACTGTCGTAGCAGCTCCGGCTCCGGCTCCGGCTCCAGTCTCACTTCGCCGATAGTAACCCCAAGATTGTCTGCAATCTGCTTATTTCCGAATAAACCGGTGATGGTAACACTTAATAGTTTCTTAAGAATTAATGTATACTTTCATGCTACTATAGAGAACATTCTATTAATTAATAGCTTTTAAATGCACACTTAGAGGAAGAGTAACATGGCGAGCGAACGGCTTACATATGAACCTTGGATTAAAGGCCTCATAATAGGAGACGGTGGTGTTGGAAAAAGCGCTTTACTGTCTAGTGAAGTAGACGATAGCTTTTACTCTCCCTGGCGCAGAGGGGAGATCATTTATAAGACAAAACGATATAGCATAGATGTCCATGGACAGACAAGAGTAATTAAAGGTGAATGGGTAGTCATCCCTCACAACAAGCGCGACGATTTTGAACTAAATCAAACGGCGCTAGGTAGGGGGGTTATCTTTCTTGTTTTTGATCTAACCGATGAACAATCGTTTCAATATATACGAAATCGGATCCGTCATATTCGAGATAGCGATGCTGAAGTCCCGCTGGTATTAATTGGCAATAAATGCGATCAAAGGGATAAAAGGTTAGTAACGACGCAAAGAGGACAGAATTTGGCTGATCAATATGGGATACCCTATTTTGAAACCTCAGCCAAAATGAATATCAATGTTAGCCAGGCGTTTAGGAGGGGTCTTCAGCTGGCTATTAATAAACTATTTCCCCGTCCCGAAGAACAGCCAGCTCAGCCACCGCAACGCGTTGCTGACCCATCCGAGTCTCAAGGGTTCAGTAGATGGCAATGGGGGTTAATGATCGTTACATTTTTTCCAATCCTTTTCTATGGAGCCTATAAGTTAGGTCAATGGCTTTATAATAAGGGCCAAGCGTTGTGGGCAGCACGCAATGCCAATGCTGTTGCTGCGGCAGTTGCTCAGCCGCCTGCCGCTACTCCACAACCTCCAAATATTCATCACGGACTTGCTCAGCTCTATCGGGCATCACGTGAAGAAACTAAAGAAGAAAAAAGGCAGCGGGTAGCGGCAGAAGCAGCAACAGCAGCTGAACAAAAAAGAGCAACGGCTGCTCAGCTAAGAGCAGCTGAGTTAGAGCGCCGATTACAGACTGCAGAGCAGAAACTCCAGGAAGCAAAACAAGCCCCTCAACGGCATGAAATCATAAATAGACATACACGCCGGCAACTTGCAATGGACTTATTACCTGAAGCAAAAATGGCATCTGAAGTAGCACACAGCGCTATTTACAGTAAAATTGGTGCGAATGCTCACAGCATACCTAATGATTACCTATGCCCCATTAGCGCAGAAATTATGACTGATCCTGTTATTGTAAATAGCCATACTTATGAAAGATCGGCCCTGCTTGAATGGCTTACAACGCATGATACTGACCCTTTAGATCCCAGTTATAAATTAACTGGCCCGGATCTTTCTGTGATTCAAAGAAACATATCTCTGCAAGGGTTGATAGAGAAATGGGTAACAGATAACACTGTCGTAGCAGCTCCAGCTCCAGTCTCACTTCGCCGATAGCACCCCCTCCATTCGGGCTTTTAATTGCAACGCGAGATAGTGAGAATAATGCCGCGATTGGTGCAGGTTGCCGCCATGAAACCAAAGGTTTTCCTGTTGCGTTGGCTTCCACATATTACGTAGCTCCCCCTCCCAAGGGCCGGGATCTAGAGTCGTATTAGAACCCAAGCCCCAGCATTTACCCACCTTATCCGCGACTTCTTTGGAAACCAATTTTTCAACCCAGCTATTCATTGAACGATACCCAATCGCATAGACGATGAGATCGGCAGGAAGCTCAGAGCCATCGCTTAAAATAACTGCATTTTTGGTGATCTTATCCACGGCTACCCTGCTTTTGAGTTTGATCTTACCCTCAATGATCAAGTCGGAAGCGCCGACGTCAATATAATATCCGGACGCGCGCCGTAAATATTTCAGCGTCAACCCGGAGTGATCATCCCCCCAATCCAGCATGAACCCTGCTTGCTCGAGTTTGCTGTAAAAATCAGCGTATTGTTCTGCTATTGTTTTCGTAAGTGGTTTATGACGTTCAGGTAATATTTTGTAAGGGATGGAAGCGAGCAGGAGATCCGCTTTTTCGGTGGAAATTCCCTCTTGCAGCGCGCGTTCTGAATAAAGCGCGCCGATCAATACTTTCTCCACCGCGTCTGATTTAATAACCAAGGTTGAGGAACGTTGCACCATGGTCACATCGGTGGAACCATGCTCCCAAAGGTCGGCACAGATGTCGTGAGCAGAGTTATTCGAACCAATCACAACGCAGCGCTTACCTGAAAATTCAGCGCCACCTGGATGCTGACTTGAATGATGATGCACACCTTCAAAATCCGCCATGCCTGGAATTGTTGGTAGGTTTGGCATTCCGGACAGGCCAGTAGCAAAAACCAGCTGCCGCGGCTGCAAGAGCACTGGCTTGCCAGCACGCTCGACCCTCACGGTCCATGTTTTTTTCTGCTCGTCAAAAGTTGCGCCTTTGCATTCACTGGAATGCCAGTAATAAAGCTCCATTATTTTTGTGTACATTTCAAGCCAATCCGCGATTTTATCTTTGGGTGCATAAATCGGCCAATGATCTGGGAAGGGCAAATAAGGCAGGTGGTCATACCAAACAGGATCATGCAAACAGAGCGATCGATAGCGCTTACGCCACGCATCGCCAGGCCGTTCATGTTGGTCGAGAATAATTGTTGGCACTTCAAGGCGTTTCAGGCGTGCGCCCAAAGCGATACCCGCTTGGCCTCCGCCGATAATGACGCAATAGGGTTGTTTATCATAGCCCAGCTCGGCTTCTTCCTGCGCCCTCTGCTCAGCCCAAGATTGCCGTTTTTCGACGGTGCCCTGTTGAACTCCGCTAGCACGAGAGGCACCCCGTTTTTCTTCAAAACCCTTGAGTTCGCGCATTGCCGTTAAAAGCGTCCAGCATTGATCCCCTTTCAAGCGTACCAGGCCTTGGCCACGAGCAATTGCGGTTTCAAAGGTGAACCACCCCTCGGTAATACCATTCGCTTCGCTTGCTTCACCGGCAAGAGTGCAAGAAGCCGGCCGCACCTCAGCCAAACGTGCCTGTAACATGTCCGCAATGGCTTGTCGCCCTTCCAGGGTCTTGATGTTCCAAGTAAATGCAAGTAAATCACGCCAATAGGTATTTTCGTCAAATAAAGCCACTGCGGCAGCAAGATCGCGACTGGTTAATGCTTGTTCAAATTTTTTGAGCCAGTTTGACAAACGCGGAGTAGGATCGCCCTTCATTCTCTTTCTTCCCTCTAGTAAACCAATGAAAAGTGAAATATTTTAGCATACAGCTGGAATTAATGGATATACGGCTCATCATCAATCTATTTCGGGTCCAGTGTATCCTAGCTACGCACAAGGACCGAGAATACAGTGAAGCATTGCGTTCAAAAAAGGATCCTTTACAATATGCTTAGCATCGTCGCTAGAGAGCAGAAAATAGTATGACCACCCCTTGTCAAATAAGCAGCCATTCGAGGCAATAACGGTTATGGTGAAAAAAATAACGCCTACAATACAGGGCTACCTGATGATCTTGGCTTCAGCCTTGTGCTTTGCCTCATACGGTGTCTGGTCACGTTTGCTAGGGCCGCATTTTGGTGTTTTTTACCAAGGCTGGGTACGCAGCGCGTTGATCTTAATTGTCCTGCTGCCCATTTTAGTACTCAGTAAAAAATTTAAACCGATCGCGCGCAAAGACCGGAAATGGTTTGCAATCACCATGATTTTTACCGTTTTCACACAAGCGCCTCTGTACTTTGCGTTTAATCACCTGGAATTGGGAACAGCAACGCTGATCTGCTACGCTTTATTTTTAGTTACCTCCTATTTAACCGGCTGGTTGTTTTTATCTGAAAAAATGACCGCGATAAAAATTCTTTCGAGCATTCTCGCACTCATCGGGCTCTTTTTAACCTTCGGACTTTCCTTGGCTCTTTTCTCGGTCACCGCGATGCTCCTTGCGGCTTTTAGTGGCATTGCAAGCGGCGGCGAAGTAGCGACTAGCAAAAAATCCACTCAAAAATATTCCTCGCTGCAACTCACCGCTTATTCCTGGATTCTCATCCTTGCAACCCATTTTCCACTTTCAATGCTGACCGGCGAGACACAATTAATGCCTGCTGTTAACTTGGAATGGCTAGCGATGCTGGGCTATGCCCTGTCTGGTTTAGTGGGGTTTTGGTTAGTGATTGAAGGGTTCAAGCAAGTCGATGCTAGCATCGGAAGCCTGATTGGCTTACTTGAAATTCCCTTGAGCGTTTTTTTTGGCGTGATTTTGTTTCACGATAGCTTAACGCTCCCCATCCTTGCTGGAGGAGTACTCATCATTATGGCAGCGGTGCTGCCAGATCTCTATTCTTTACGCTATCGAAGAGCACAACCGGTTCCAACACCCTTTCCTTTATAATGGCCACTATTCAAGGCGTTAGCGCCAAACAATAAACCGGGCAGCAGGGCCACCTCATAAAAATAGTTGCCCCTAAATAAATCATGTATTTTCATACTCTTATAGAATGGAGCTTGAAAATGGATAAGGAAAAAATAGGATTTTTGGACTTTTTTAAGACAATACCCGATCATCGCATTAAAAGGCATAAGCGCCATGAAGTAGAGGAGATATTATTAGTAACGTTTTGCGGATTGATAACAGGATGCGAAGGTTGGAACGATATTGAATTATATGGGAAAACAAAAATTGATTTTTTAAGGAGGTATTTTCCTTTTAAAGAAGGGATCGCTAGTGATGATACTCTGCGCCGATTTTTTCGGGCTTTAGATCCCGATAGATTTGAATCATGTTTTGTTGAATGGGTTAAGTCATTTCAATTAAGTTTAGAATCAAAAATAATAGCATTTGATGGGAAAACGTCACGCCGCAGCTTTGATGGTGAAAATAAACCGCTGCATTTGCTAAGTGCGTTTGCAAGTGAGCTTGGAATATCGTTAGGTCAGATAAAAGTTGATGAAAAATCGAGTGAGATAACAGCCATACCGCAACTGCTGGAAATTCTTGATTTGGCTGGAGCAATTATCACAATAGATGCCATGGGTTGTCAGTCAAATATCTCGGAAAAAATAGTAGAAAAGAGCGCTAATTACATTCTTGCCTTGAAAGGGAATCAAGGGAATCTTCATGAAGACGTGGAGCTGCTTTTTAATAGAAAGAGGCGTAAATTGAAACGTTTTTCTTATAAGAAAACAACCAAGGGACATGGCCGCATGGAGACAAGAAAATGTACTGTAATCGAGAGCATTGATTTTTTACGAAAAAGACATCCGCATTGGAAGAATTTAACGAGTGTTATAGAAATGGAAGCGACACGAGATATAAAAGGTAAAGTAAGCACAGAAAAAAGATATTACATTAGCAGCCTTAATGCTAATCCAAGAAAAATAGCTCATGCAATTCAGCAGCATTGGGGAATAGAAAACAAATTGCATTGGGTCCTAGATGTGTGCTTTAACGACGATCAAAGTCGAATTCGCAAGGGAAATGCGCCAAGAAATATAGCCATTATTAAAAAGACTGCTCTAAATCTAATGCAAGTGATCAAGCCATTATATCCTCGTATTAGTTTAAAGAGGATGAAAAAGCTAGCCGGATGGGATGATGAGTTCTTGCATAAGGTTTTAGGGGCCAGATTTTAATGAGGCGGCCCTGGGGCGTCAATCGCATTGGCGAGCTAAGCTATTGAATAAATTTGCTTATTCCAATTCGGTTTTGAAATGTACCCCCAAAAGTACCCCCAATATGCCGGGCCTTCAAATAAGGGGCTTAAAGCTGCCTTGCGTAAGCACATTTCGGCACCTATCTTTCGTAAAACAGAATAAATCATGTCTTGCGTAAGTTAATTTATTTGATAAACTTACGCGAAATAGCATTAGGGGAAAACGGCATGGAAATTGTTCCATTTGTTGGTAGGCAGGAAGAGCTGAAAGCTTTAAAGCAGCTACTTCAAAAAAAAACAGCAAGTCTTGTTGTTATTAAAGGACGCCGTCGTATTGGAAAAAGTCGCTTAGTAGAAGAATTTGCTGATAATTTGAAGTTCTATAGTTTTTCAGGGTTACCTCCAACGGACAAAACAACCGACCAATCCCAACGCGATGAATTTGCTCGACAGTTAGGTGAGCAATGTGGTGTTCCAGGGCTAAGATCGGATGATTGGGGAAGTCTTTTCATTTTATTAGCAAAACATACCCAAAAAGGCAGGGTTATCATCCTGTTGGATGAAATTAGCTGGATGGGATCAAAAGACCCTGATTTTTTAGGGAAGCTTAAAACAGCCTGGGATCTTAATTTTAAGAAAAATCCACAGCTCATTTTGGTCTTGTGTGGGTCGGTGTCATCTTGGATTGAAAAAAATATTATTAGTAGTGCGGGATTTTTGGGTCGAATTAGCCATAAGATTACTTTAGGAGAGCTCTCATTAAATGAAAGTAATACCTTACTTGATGAAATAGGTTTTAAAGGCTCAGCTGTAGAAAAATACATGATATTAGCTATTACAGGGGGAGTGCCATGGTATCTTGAGCTAGTTAAGCCAGGCCTGCCTGCTAGTGAGAATATTAAAAAATTATGTTTTGAACCGGATGGAATTCTGGCGGAAGAGTTTAAATATATTTTCCATGACCTATTTCCTGGAAGGCGAAGGGAGATATATAGAAAAATTGTGGAATGCTTAGCTCAAGCGGCTGCTGAGTATAAGGAAGTAGCGGAAGCTGTTCACTATACAAGTAGCGGTCCATTAAGTGAGTACTTAGATGAATTAATCATGTCAGGTTTTGTAAGCCGCGATTATGTGTGGGCAATTAAATCAGGAAAATTATCCAAGTTGAGTAAATATCGTTTAAGAGATAATTATCTGCGTTTTTATTTGCGCTATATTGCTTCTCAACTTGAGAAAATAAAAATGGGACAATTTAAAACAGTATCACTAGCCTCATTTTCTGGTTGGGATACAGTTATGGGGCTTCAATTTGAAAATATTATTTTGAATAATCGCCCCCTCGTTTATGAAAAATTAGGGATAAAACCAGAAGAAATAGTTTTTGATAATGCTTATTTTCAGCGAAAAACATCAAAACAGAAGGGTTGCCAAATTGATTATTTAATACAAACAAAATATAAGACATTATATCTTTGTGAAGTGAAATTCATAAGAAAAGAGGTTGATGTTTCCGTGATTCATTCAGTGGAAGAGAAAATGTCCAGGCTTTCCTTGCCTCGAGGCTACTCTATTTTGCCTGTGCTCATTCATGTGAATGGGGTAAGCGATCAAGTATACGAAAAAGAGTTTTTTTATAAAATGATTGATTTTAGCGAACTATTAATAGATGGCTATTTTAGAAAAAGGAGGGTGCCAAAGCAAGGTATGCCAAAATTGATCCGAATCATGTAGTAACTTGGGATGATGCCGTAGCAGAATACAAAGGGGTGTTGAGTGGTATTTTAGAGAATAAACATCCCGATCCAGAGCACAAAATGCCTATATTTCGGGCTATTTATGAAAAATTTCGGGAGTAGTATTTGTGAATCTGAAACTATTTTTCATATTAGCTATCGTATTTCCGCTGATAGCAAACGCTCTTAGTTTAGACTTAAAGAAAAGATATCCATATACTGTGCTAACAGATGATCATTCGACCATACTTGCGATCAATCATGCCTTTCATGAAAATTTGTGCTGCTTGCAGTGCGGGACGTAAATTTAAGTCCAAGACGAGATGAAGGTCAGATACTTGGATTTCACCGAGAGGCTTGCGAAGCGCAATCCCGACATTATTTACAATGCCATCGATAAAGTATTTCTTGTTTATAGCCTCGAAGATTTCCGTCGTTGCTTTTTCATCGCTTAGGTCAAGCGCAAAAAAATCACCGGGAAATGACTGCACAGGCTTTTCTCTTGCAATGCCGATGATCTGGTAGCCTTGTTGGTACAAATATTCTGTAGCAGCATAACCGATTCCTTTGGTGGCGCCGGTAATTAAAACGGTTCTCTTGTTCATTGGTAGATCCCTGTGAAAATATCGTTTAAGCACATTTTAGACTTTCCCTTTCTTTTTATATCGGAGAGCAAAGGTTTTGCCTTCCATACGCTGAATGGCGAGCTTGGCCAAGAATTTACTAAAGGGCACTATATCTTGATGCGTGCTTGCTTTTTCGAGTGCTTCCATATAATTGCTCCGCTTGTCTACAGGGATAACAATCCAGGGATATCCGCCCCCGGCTAACATGAGATTCATTAGAAAGCGCCCCATGCGTCCATTACCGTCCATATACGGATGAATATAAACAAAAAAGAAGTGTCCAAGCACTATGCGTACAGCGGGTTCCACTTCATTCTGCAGAAGCTCACAAAAGGCTGGCATGAGGTCACGCACGGCGTCAGGGTTTGGAGGAACGTGCATGGAGCGACGAATGTATACAAGGCCATTTCGATATCCTGCGAGATCGCTTGGCTTTAGGATGCCAGCTGTAACACTAGGGGCGAACATTTCACGATACCAGTCTCTGTGGTCATCCTCAAAAATCTTACCAGGATTGGCGCCCTCGAGTGTCTTTTTTATACTATTTTTGACAACCTGAAATGCTTGCCAATATCCTCTTGCTGCGAGCGCTTCAATCTGATCTTTGTCTTTTTTATGATTACTTGGATCCCAGGAACCTGTGCGTACGCGTTCAATGAGTTCTTCACTGACTCGATAACCTTCTATGGACAAGGAGTGGTAAGCGTCTGAAATGTATATTTCCTCTACATTTTTTAGATAGTTTTCGATATTAACAGGCTGTCCAAAAGGAGTTGGAAAATTCTGCAGAACAGCTTGTCGCATTTCCTGCCAAAGAATTTGCAAGCGTTTAACGTAAGGAGACGGTTCTCGACTGAGGATTGATATTTTTGGGGCTTCATGAAATGGATCCGTTTCACGGACATCAAAATCAGCCGCCGCCATTGTTTTAATAATTTCATTAGCTATTTGGTTTTGTCCGATATTGCGAAATCCTCCCACGAGTCGGCCTGCAATAATGCTATGTTCTCCTTCTAAGAGCGGTCCAAGGATTTCAGAGGCGTCTCGAATTAAAGAAAGTGCGGTGCGGGCATCGCTCGTGTTTTGAGAAAAAAATCGAGGTCCGCAAGAAATTAACGCGGATGGCAAAGAGAAAATGCGCATGCCGTTTAATACTTTAACTTCCTTGTGTTTGGGCATATTTAAGCGTGCGTCTAAAAGAGAGGTTTGAAAGGGTAGCGGTGTGACTTTGTTGTTTCCTTTTGGCGATCGGATTAAAAGTTGTCTCGGCACTGTCCAGTTGCCTGCGAGTAGGGAGAGAGACTGTTCTGGTGATAGACACCATTTATCACGGAAGCGTTGATTTAGATACGCGGCACAGAATTCCCAGAATGAGGCATACCAGGTCGTGCTCTCGCCTTTGGGCTCATCTGGTTTGGAGGGTAGATACCAACCCTTAATAATTGCTTGTAAAAAACCGTTCTTTATTAACCGTTCGCGATGTGTGCGCGAAAGATATTTAGCTTGAATAGCTATCATGCTTTGGTCTTGAAGCTTTTTTAAGGCTGCAAGTGAGTCAGCTAATTTCTCCGAGGGGGAGGCCATGGGTTTCTCACGTATAATTTATAGGTAATTATGTTGTATTATTTATAGTTTATCATGCTGTATGAGTTATAGGTAATTCTGTTGGACTAAAAATCGGGTTTTTAGAGGGATTTTATCTTAGTTAATTGATTATATTGATAACATTTAATCCCGGAGGGGGCGTCAATCGAATCGGCAGGTTAACTACATTGATTGTTATTGTATTTCTCAATTCGGTTTTGAAATGTACCCCCCCTAAAAGTACTCCCAGAATGCAAAAATGCAAAGTCCTGTCGTTGCAGATGCCAGAATGGCTGCTATAATGATCAATATAGGTTACAAATAACATATTAATTGATAAATATATTAATCATTATGCCAAGAAGCAGAATTATAACTTTACCCGCTTTGCAACGCATCCTCGCCGGCATCGGAGAAAATCTGCGTTTGGCTCGTTTACGTCGAAGGTTTTCTGCAACTTTGATCGCGGAGCGTGCTGGAATAACCCGCAATACTTTAAGAGCCATAGAGCAGGGGAACCCTAATGTGGCCTTGGGCGCCTATGCAAAGGTGCTATTCTGTTTAGGCCTTGAAAAGAATTTAGCTTTCATCGCCCAGAATGATGAATTAGGGCGAAAACTGCAAGATGCCGGGCTATTAACGAAAGCGCGAGCTCCACGCTTAAGCACAAAAACAAATAAACCAGAGGGCGAGATAGAAGGTGAATAACTTCTCCCCCCCGTCAAATTGAAGTATACGCCCATTGGCAGGGCATAGCAGAACCAATGCTCATGGGTGTGCTATCCGCAACCGTTTCACGAGGGAAAGAAATTTTTTCATTTTTCTATAATGAGGCTTGGCTTAAAAGCACCCAGGCTTCTGTTTTAGATCCTTCACTGCAATTGTTTAGCGGTCCTCAATACGCTCCACAGCACCAGGAAAATTTTGGAATCTTTCTTGATTCCTCTCCTGATCGTTGGGGGCGGTTTTTAATGAACCGACGAGAAGCACAAATCGCGCGTGCGGAAGGGCGTTCCCCCCGGAAATTATTCGAATTGGACTATTTGCTGGGAGTCTATGACGAGCATCGTATGGGGGCCTTGCGTTTCCGGCTGGATCCCAAGGGCTCCTTTTTAGATAATGATCGACGATATGCCTCACCCCCGTGGGCTTCTCTCCGTGAACTGGAGCACGCTAGCCTGGAGCTTGAAAAATGCGATGCAGAAAGAAATCCAGCTTACTCCAAGTGGCTGCAAATGCTCATCGCGCCCGGAGGTTCTCTCGGAGGCGCACGTCCTAAAGCCAGTGTGACGGACGAGAAGCAGCACCCCTGGATAGCTAAATTCCCGAGTAGCAACGACGAAAATGACATAGGTGCTTGGGAAATGGTCGTTTACAAGCTGGCGCTTTGTGCGGGAATTATAATGCCCGAGGCTCGCGTCCAGAAATTTAATAGCCGCCATCATACCTTCTTATCCAAGCGCTTTGATCGCAGCGATTCGGGAGAAAGAATTCAATTTACTTCGGCGGCGACTTTGCTACAGCGATTAGATGGGGAGGATGCAACCGATGGAGTCAGCTACCTGGAATTGGCTGAATTCCTTATTCGTCAGGGCGCAAGGCCAAATCAAGATCTTGAACAATTATGGCGAAGGATTGTCTTCTATATCTGCATTTCCAATGTCGATGACCATTTGAGAAACCACGGATTTCTCCTGAGCCCGCAAGGATGGCTGCTTTCTCCCGCCTATGATATAAACCCGGTCATGAATGCGGCTAGCCTGAAATTGAATATTTCAGACTCGGACAATTCCCTTGATTTGAATCTTGCCAGAAAGGTGGCTGAATATTTTCGTGTGAAAGCAGATCATGCAAACAAAATTATCGAAGAAGTATTGACGGCGGTCGGAAATTGGCGAGCAGAGGCTCGTTTGATGGAAATATCTGCCAGCGAGCAGGATAGAATGAAGTCTGCGTTTAGAGCGACTTCGATGGGCATTTAATTGAGTGCTTCAAGATTTTGTTCTTCGCGGGGGGTGAGGATGTTATCCTGCCCGGAGGTACTAGGGGAGTTATGGATAAGGAATAAATAGAAATGAGATTTATTGTTTCAGTATTTTTTGCACTTTTTTAATGAGTACGGCAAATGCGGCTTTTAATGGATTGACTCATCATTCACGCGCTAGTTGTGTAAATAATGAGACTATCAGTTGGGACGCAACTAAAAGCTGGGAATTGAGAACGTGGAGCAATCACATCCATGTAAAAGATGGGGTTATTGTCGAAAATCATACTGTTGTAGATGATTGGAGAAACACTAAGCGGTCAGCAGCACTCCATTGGGGAGAAGGCGTGGGTAAATGGTCTGTTTATGGGCAACATTGGATGAAAGACACTCAAGGGCGTCCTTTTAAAAAGCAAGAAGAAATTGTTTTTGATTGTGACATTTATGATGGTTGGTGGGAATGGAATGAAGAGGTGGTTTCATGAAAAGTAAATTGAAAATTTTATCAAAATCTTTATTAATGTCTTTAGTCTTATCTCCTACACTTGGTCATTGTGATTCATTGGAATCTTTATTATCTGGTAATAAACACGGCATTCAGGTCGTTCGTGATTTAAATGCTGATTTGTCGCCTCAGCAAAAGAAGGAAATTGAGAGAAACGCTATTTCTGAAAAAAAGTTAGGATATAAAGAAACCGATGAAAATGTAGCTAAGTTTTTGCTAACTATTAAAGATCATGCTAAAAAAGAAATAGAAGAAAATAAAAATAGTAAATATGGCGTTTATGATACACATTTAAAAGCTCATTACTCTGATATTAAATTATCAATCCCATTTCACGGGATCAACATGCCAGAAGAAAATATCATTGGTTATGCAGCTATTGATACGTTTTCAAGAAATGTTAAAAATCCTGGGTGGACTGGGATCAGGATATTTTTTGATCAGCCAAGCTGTGGGATTTGCTCTTATTCAACAATGCAAATAGAAGCCGTTATTCTTACACCGCAAGATATGAAAAATTTAATAAATAATAAACCTTCTACTAGATCTATTGAAGGGAATTTCGCTTCAGGGTTTATGTACACCATCAACTGGTATACCGATAATGTTGTTAGAATATTAGAGTGCGCCAATATTAATTTTAATAAGGAAATCATGGATAAGATGGTTGCTCTTGCTAATAAAATAGACCAGGAACAAGCCTAGAAAATTGATTTAGCGCTTGCTGCCAGTCCCTAACAGGCATGGCCACTTTTTCGAGACGCCTTTTTTCAAAGGAATAACAACGATTTTTTGCACGTATTTTTTAAAAAATTCAAAAAAAGCAAATAGGCAAAGGTTTATTGAACAGTATTTTGAAACAAGCAAAGCTGAAAGGGGGAACGTAAGCGTCAGCGGAATGACACCTACGTAATAAGTCACTGTGTTTCAAAAAATGAGCTATAGATTCCTAGGCTTTGGATATTTTTAATGAATCTAAAGGTTGAAATACAGATTTAGGTGGTTATTTAAAATAGGTTTTTTGTAGATCACTTAGAGAATGTCATACGCCCCTTCGCGCTCGGCCGAAAGAACTGGCTGTTTTCTGGAAGCCCCTCTGGAGCTAAAGCGAGTGCCATTCTTTACTCACTTATAGAAACATGCAAAGCCAACAAGATTGAGCCTTATAAATACTTCTGCACTATGCTTAATCGTCTTCGGGAAGGTAATAGTGAAGACCATTACCTTAAACTGTTGCCGCAGTTTATCCAACTTTAGTTAACTTACAGATAAGCTACATCTGACTTTAGGAGATGCGTATGAGAAATATTTTTGCTAGTTGTTGCTTGCTATTAAGTGTTCTCAGCCCAACATTGAGTTGGGCTAATCTACCCAGTACCTATCTACGCTTTCCGTTAGCTATGTCTTCAACAAGGGATAAACCATCTTTTTTTTATTGCACTATTGCCCCCAATCTTCAGTACCCTACCAGCAGAAAATTTTCAGATGATGTCATTCGAGTTATTATGATGAATTATGGGCAAATGATTCGCAAATTTAATAACTTAGGAATCTTTGATACTAATGCTCGTGATATAAATCATTATGCTTTCGCAGCTTATCATGATCCTAAGCGCATTTATAAAAGTCAGAATGGATTTGTTGATATACTTGTTTTATGGCCAGCATATCAAGTAACTTGCCAAGCCGGAACCGGAGGGCGCCCTTTAATTCCTTTGTATGGTTAACAAAAATAGGTACATACTCTTCATCTTGGCTCTCCTTTATTCGGAGAGTACTAAATTGCAATATCTTTAGGGTTAGAAAGATGAATTTGCTAGAACGCTTACGTTTGCGTTACCGTTACCGGCTTTTGATTTTTGGAGTGAGGGGGAGGAAAAGACGGAAACGCAAACGGTAACGTTCACGTTTACGGGTGATGGATATAATTTCCGGAGAGGGAGTCAATCGAATTGTCGAGTTAACCAATTGAATAAATGTGTTTATTCCAATTCGGTTTTGAAATCTACCCCCAAAAGTACCCCCAATGTGCTTTAAGTGGAATGCTAGTATTCTTGCTATTATCCGTGTAAAATTGAACATATACTTCAAAATTACACGGATTATTAATGTTAAAAAGAGAACATTTTATCAAGCGCCTCCAAGAGCAGCTCCATGTTCATGCTGTAGCTGCCTTATTAGGCCCAAGGCAATGCGGAAAAACGACTTTGGCCTCTCTATTAGCTCAGGGCTATCCAGAGCCTATTCACCATTTTGATCTCGAAAATCCCAGTGATTTACTGGCACTTTCCGAGCCTATGCGAATTCTGGAGCGCTTGAAGGGTTTAGTCATTATTGATGAAGTACAGCGTTTGCCAGAGCTGTTTCCAATCCTAAGAGTGTTAGTTGATCGAAAACAGGCTCATTATTTGATTTTAGGAAGCGCATCACGGGATCTTATTCAAAATTCATCCGAAACCTTGGCTGGCCGTATTGGCTATATTGAATTAACGCCTTTTCAACTACGTGAGGGCTGTCAGGCGACGCCTCTTTTGGTGCGCGGTGGTTTTCCTCGGTCTTATTTGGCTGATTCAGAGCGCGATAGCTATCTGTGGCGCGAATCCTATATTCAAACATTTTTGGAGCGTGATATTCCAAGCCTCGGTTTTCAAGTTCCTCCATTAATGTTACGCCGATTTTGGATGATGCTCGCGCATGTGCATGGACAGCTGCTTAATATGAGTTCTCTTGGGTCTTCCTTAGGTGTTTCCGGGCATAGCGTACGGCATTACTTGGATATTTTGGCGGGAACCTTTATGGTGCGGGTTATGCCGCCCTGGTTTGGCAATATTCAGAAGAGGCAGGTGAAAACACCCAAGATCTATTTTCGGGATAGCGGAATTCTATTGACCTTGCTCGGCCTTCAATCCGAAGAGGCAATGCTCAGACATCCTAGCCTGGGCGCCATTTGGGAGGGGTTTGCCTTAGAGCAAGTGATTCAAACGCTGGACCTGCGACCGGAAGAGGCCTTTTTTTGGAGGACCTCACACGGAGCGGAGTTGGATTTACTGACCTTTCAGAACGGAAAAGCGATAGGCTTTGAATTCAAATTCGCCGACGCGCCTAAAACAACAAAATCAATGCATCAGGCGTTGATGGATCTGGAGTTGGAGCATCTCTATGTGATATATCCAGGCGACAGAGAAATTCCTTTGGCGGATAGAATCACCGCTGTGAATTTAGAGAAATGGGTTAAATCGATTACTGCTTAAGCGTTAATGAGGTTTAAGGACAAAATGAAAATCATTGTTACGGGCAGTTCAGGCTATCTTGGCAATGCTCTAGTAAAGAAATTGAAAGAACAACATGAAGTGATAGGAATTGATATTTTAGCGTCAAGCGAAACGATGGTTATCGGCTCCATTACAGACAAACAGTTGATTGAGAAGGCGTTTCGGGGTTCGGATGTAATTATTCATTCTGCGGCCTTGCATAAACCCCAGATGAGTACTCATTCAAAACAACAGTTCATTGATGTGAATGTTTTAGGCACGCAAAATCTTTTAGAGTCCGCAATCAGACATAAAGTGAAGTCATTCATTTTTACAAGTAGCACAAGCACTTTTGGAAACGCGTTATCTTCAGGGGATAAAAAATCTGCAGTTTGGGTCAATGAAGATTTAAGGCCGGTACCAAAAAATATTTATGGTGTTACGAAGTGTGCTGCTGAAAATCTCTGCCAAATTGCGCACCAAGAAAGCGGCTTGAATTGTATCATATTAAAAACTTCCCGATTTTTCGCCAAAGAAAAAGTCATGAAGCATGCCATTCCGGGGTTTTCCGAAGAAAACATTCAAGCAATAGAGTACCTTTATCGAAGGGCGAATATTTCGGATATTGTTACCGCCCATTTGCAAGCAATGGAACGCGCATCCGAAATTGGTTTTGATCAGTTTATAATAACGGCAACAACTCCTTTTCAAGAATCAGACTGCGCTGAGTTAGTGTTGGATGCACCGGCCACATTAGAAAAATACTACCCTTCATATAAAGAAATCTTTGCAAAGCTCGGCTGGAAGATGTTTCCAAGCTTGAGTCGTGTATATGCTAATAGAAAAGCAAGAGAACGCCTTGGATGGGAACCCAAGCATAGTTTTAGTGAAATTATAGAAAATGCGTTTTCATAAAATCCCGGGAGGGCGTCTTTCATATTGTGATGGTTTAGGCCAGGTAGAATGGGTATTTCTCTGTTCTAATAAAGTGGAGTTACCACGTTTCTTACCACGAATATCCAGTTGATACCCTATTTTTCCATTTTCACTTTGAGTACCGCATAGTCTACGCCGGGTAAAAAAATGTCTCTGATTGGCAAAGCTTCCGGATCAATAGCATAGCATCGAAGGTCTTGACCAGCTTTTTTTAGGAATTCTTCATCAATGACAAAGTTTCCGGTAAATTCTTTTGCAGGCATCAATGCGATTTGATATGCGACCTCAGCATAAATGTCAGCTTTATTGCTTCCATTCGTGACCACATCGTCAAAATTTCTTTTCAAGGTCTGGGTTACCACTGGTCGTGCTTGCCACAAAGAATTGAAGGCTATCCCTGCGTTTTTGAATTCCTGAGCCATCCCCAGGGTGCAAAGGCTCATGCCATATTTACTGATTGAAAATAGGAGATGATTCTCACAGGCCTCTCTTGCACAATCCATGTCGAGTGGCGGCGCTATGTTAATGACATGCGGATTATCTGATTTTTGTAGATAGGGAATACAAGCTTGGGAAAGGAAAAAAGCAGCATGTATATTACCTAGGACTTTATTAAACTCCTCGGGAGTGGTTTTCAGGGAGGGTTTAAAATGAAAGAAACTAAAATTATTAACGAGAATATCAATCTGGCCAAACTCTAAAGCAATTTCATCTATGCCAGCGCGGATGCTGGCTGCATTGAGGAGGTCAATTTCCCAGGTTCGAGCTGTGCCGCCGGATTGATTAATTGAGTCAGAAACCTGGTTGAGTGGCGTTTTGCTCAGAGGATCTGGATGCGCAATGATAGCGACTTTTGCGCCGGCTTCCGCGAAGCGAGCAGCAACAATAGCGCCTCCGCCTTGGTTGCCAGCAGTGACAATAACGGTTTTGCTTTTGAGGGAAGCGTGTTTCATTTTGATAGTCCTTTGATTGTCAGTGCATCGAGCAATTTGTTGGGTAAATAAATCCAGTACATAAAAATCAATTTTGTAAGTTTTGGGTTTCTAAAAACTCAAAGTCCTCAGTAGTAACATCAAGCTTATTAATGATCTCTTTTTTCGAGGTAACGTTAATTTTCTTAATGTCTAATAAAACTCTTGCATGGTGGTGCCCAGTCAAAGCAGCAGATAAGGTTCCAGTGATATGCGCCTGATTGCCCTCTTTTACTTTATCCCGATCACTGTCATTTAAAACGATGAGCTGAACCAGCTTTACATTGTTAGTGGGTTCGTCGTTACCTATTTGAGCATTATTTGGTGATAGTTGTATATCAATTGGATCGTTGAGTATCAAGTAGGGGCCTGTCTCATCTCTATCGCCATCTTTTATGCTTTCATAATTTGGAGGGCCAGGAAATTTTAGGGTGACTATTGTGCCATCAAGTTCAACTACTTTCGGCTCAAAGCAGACAGTTTGATTAGCTAAAGAAAGCTGCGGAATAATGAGCGCTATCAATAAAAGTAGTCTAGTATACAGCATCCATTTCTTCCTTATTACTTCTTGTCTCTGCCTCATGCCCACGCGATTTTTGTTTTTTTTCTTTTTTGGTATCTTTAACAATGAGTTTTTCTAGGCTGCCATTAACGGAACTTCCAATTCTCGCTCGCAGATATTCATGACCTTGGTCTGATATGCAAATATGTAGATCTAATTCGCCCTGCTTTGTTGATAAAAGGCATGCGGGTTTAGAAATCCAACCCTTCGTTTTTATGTTGTATTCGTAAATTCCAAAGCTATCTTTGTGGACTTGAATAACAGGAAATACCTCAATAATATCGCCTTCCTGAGAGCCTTCCATTTTTTCAATAGCATGCCAAAGTTTATCGAATTCCTCAGGAGTAAAGTCTTTGACTTGTTTGTTGTCATAAACGCCAGTTTCTTCACGGAGAAATTCTGTATAGACTTCAACGTTATTACCATCTTTGGCTGGGGCAAATTTTTTGACTAACTGAGGGATTGTTTTATTTTTATAGTTCGTTTGCAAGCTATCTAATAATGCCAAATGACCGCTTTCATAATCAGGAAATATAGCGAATTTTCCGGTTGAACCAATTTGATTATGCTTTGCGCTTATTTTGCCTGGGACAAGATTTCCTGGGTTATGATTTCGCCATGCCCACGTTCCGCCGGAAAAACGAAAATATTTTCCTGAATCATCAGAATAAATCACGGTGTGATTTATTGCCAGTTCAGCCTTAATGTATCGGGGCATGGGTGTCTCCTTATAGAGGGTTTATTCTACTACAGATATTAGGGCAGATAGCCATAATTTTTAGATAAAGGCATTGAATTAAGGTACAATTTTATCCTTTTAGATCAAATGACAATACCCTTGTGCTGAGCTACAATCCGCATCTTTCAGATAGAAAAATAAAGGAAGTTCATCATGGCAAAAGATAATAAAACGACTATTAATGTCCAAGGAACAGCCATTTCCATCTTGTCTAAAAAAGAGGATGATTATATTTCGCTTACTGATATGGTAAGAAATTTTGATGGCGGCAGTGCACTTATTGAGCAATGGCTAAAAAATAAAGACACGGTCTTGTTTTTGGGGGTCTGGGAACAGATTAATAATCCAACTTTTAATTCCCTCGAATTCGAAGGAATTAAAAATCAAGCAGGAAGTAACAGTTTTTTCCTATCAGCTAAAAAATGGATAGAATCAACACAGGCGCGTGGTTTAATGGCCAGTGCTGGCCGTTATGGCGGCA
>Ga0206951_1089_pt1 | contig 19681 bp, 16 predicted proteins | sample Alteio_BWOrgHeat_38_FD_152974 | JGI IMG/M metagenome (GOLD analysis project Ga0206951, IMG submission 152974) | Enriched cells from forest soil in Barre Woods Harvard Forest LTER site, Petersham, Massachusetts, United States -... | ecosystem: Environmental > Terrestrial > Soil > Temperate forest >... | reverse complement strand
GAAAAGCACTTTATTTTGAGGACGATGGATTGCAGTTCCAAAAGTTCGATGATGCTTACCTCGAAAAACTTCGCACCGGCGATCCACGCACCGAAGAGCACTTCGTTCAATACTTCAGCGAACTGATTCATCTGAAGTTGCGCTCACGACTGCACTCCAAAGATGCCGTCGAGGATCTCCGACAGGAGACCTTTGCCCGCGTTTTCGTATTACTGAGGGGCAAAGAAGGTGTGCGCAACGCCTCCGCGCTCGGAGCACTGGTAAATTCCATCTGCAATCACGTTCTGCTCGAGTATTATCGGTCGCATTCGAGAAGCGAAGCGATGGAAGACACCTCGGAAATCGACATAGTTGCAGAGAATACAGATGTGCTGGACGAGATGGTTACCAAAGATACGCAGAAGACCGTGCGCCAGATTCTGGAAAAATTAAGCGAGCGCGACCGCCAGCTCCTGAAAAAAGTTTTTCTCGAGGATCGCGACAAAGACGAGGTCTGTGCGGAATTTGGCGTTGACAGGGAGTATTTGAGAGTCCTTCTGCACCGTGCGAAACTCTCCTTCAAGTCTTTTTATGTCAAACACATGGCGTCATCCGGGCCTTCTGGCGGAGGAGGCGGCAATTTCGGGCGATACGTTTGGCTTTTTCCTGCACTATTCTGTTGAGGCTCGAAATCCATGGAACATGCTGAGGCAGTAAATCAGTACGCGGTAGAAAAGTATCTACTCGGGGAATTGAGCCCGGAGGCTCGCGACGCCTTTGAGGAACATTACTTCGGGTGCGAGGAATGCGCTGCCGATCTAAAGATGGCTACCATCTTTATCGCCCAGGCAAAGAAAGAACTGGCGCGCCCGAACGTCATCACCATGCCAGTGGCTGCGGTTAAGGAAAAGCGCAAATTATTTAATTTTCCTTCGATCCTGCGCCCCGCCTTCGCCGTCCCGGCTATGGCGGCCATGTTACTGGTGATTGCATTCCAGAACGTTGTCACGGTTCCCCATCTGAGGCAGGAGGCTTCCATTGCATCGCAGCCGCAGATTTTGCCCTCGGTGAACCTGGCGGATGGCGGGAGCCGCGGCGCGGAGATTCGCACCGTTATCGCCAGCGCGCAAAAGTCATTCCTGCTCTTTGTAGATGTGCCGACCGATACCCGCTTTTCAGGATATCTCTGCTCGCTGTATGCTCCTTCCGGCAAGCTGATCTGGCAGATCACGATCCCGCCGTCGCAAGCTATGAACACAGTGCCGATTGAGGTGCCCGCAGAAAATGCAGAAGCAGGTGTCAATACACTGCTTGTTCAAGGAGTTTCCGCTGACGCGCCGAAAACGTCCGTCGATCTCGTGAAGTACCGTTTTCTCTTGCAGATTCGTTAACTTTTCATCTACAAACGTGCCCAATAACGGAGATTTCATGGCAGAAAATACGATTGAGAGGACGCACTATTACCACGCCGACGCCAGCGCTATCGGCGGCTACATCACCCGTCCTTTTACAGGCTTTGTTCCCTCGCAATCCTCAGTTTCGCTCCCGCTGGTGGGAGGGGTCATTGAAAGAGAACACAAGGGCCGCAAATGGAAGAACACGGTTAACTATTCCAATACCAGCACTACCGTTTCCGGAAAGAAGCAGGATACAACCGGCCCATGGATCACGGAGGTGACAGCTGCGATCGATGACCTGAACATCCGGGAAATCATTACAGCGAAGCGCATTGTTGCCCAGCTTTCTGTGGAGCATCCGCACGAAGGCCATACGCCAAAGATTTTCCTAACCGGCTCACAGTTTGTTGACCTGCGCATCAGTGGCATTCCCATAACACCGATTCTCAATTACGACCTTTTTGAAGGCTTTGAAGCCGCGCCAACCGGATATCCAGCGAAGCCCTGGGCTGAGCAGAAAAGCCTACGGAAGCATGTCGAAAGACAGTACGGCGAGGCCGGTGGTGGCAAAGAGGAAACCCCGGACTGGGTAAGACATCACTTTCACTGGCTCGAATCCGGCGAGAAAAGCAATACTAATGACGGCATCATATGCTCAATCATCGACGGCTTCGAAGGAGTACCGAAGAACTTCCCCGGCAAAGTGTTTGCGCACTCCATTTATGTGCGCGACTTTGGAAGGATCTTCTTCGGCGAAGTCATCGTTCAGGGCGGAACGTATTCACTTTCAATGATTCGCGTAAAGCTCGGCTCTCCCGTGGGTGGAGCTATCTCGGCGGCTACTGCTCGCTCCAATGGAAAAACTTATCCATAATTGCTTTTCTCTCGATTTTGACTACTGTACTAGGCTGCCACGCGCGACGATATTCAAGTCCACAGGCAGCCTACACAGATATTCAAAATCAGCTCACCCGCGGAAATTTGGCAGGAGCGCAAGAACGGCTGCAAGCATTCCTTCAATCCAATCCTTTGCAACCACAGCCTTGGGATTGGAAGTTTCGTCTGCTCGAAGCAAATCTTAATCTCCTTCAAGGGCTCAACGCCAAAGCACTTTCTCTTCTTTCAAGCAATCTCCAGCCAAATTTAGCTAACACGGACATTGCCATTCAAAGATCGACGATTCGGGCGGTGGCCTATGCACGATTGGGACAAACAACCCTTGCCGATCAAGAGCTAAGGGAGGCTCAAACGATCTCAGATAGGCAGCATTCATTATTGGCTGCCGAGCTATTCAGAACACGAGGGGTGGTTGCCGTTGAACAAGACAATCTTCCTCTTGCAAGCGAAATGTTTCATAGGTCACTCGATATTGCACGACAGCAAAAAGATCGTCATATGCAAACCTCTGCCCTTCTAAATCTCGGTGTTATTGCTTTACAGCAAGAACACTTCGACGAAGCATTCGAGTGGTCAAAATTAGCAGCGGATGAAGCTCAATTGATTGGTGAGCGACTCATCCAGGAAAAGTCTCAAGGCAATATTGCTTATGCGGACTATGCTTTAGGTGATTTTGAAGAAGCATTGAATCGCTTTCGAGAGGCGCAGCGAGAAGCTGAGGCCATCGGATCACCAAATGATGAAGTCGAATGGCTCAATAATGCAGGCTTGTCTCTGTACCGTTTGGACGAATACAGCCAAGCGGAAGACTGTTATAAGCGCGCATTGCAGATTGCTGATACTAATCGCTATCTGGACGAAACAATAGAAGCACATCTAGCTCTTGGTTTTCTCTATCTGCAAATTGGAAAGCTAGATGCGTCAATTCAACACGGACAAGAAGCGCTTACCCTTGCTCAGTCTTCCGACAGGAAGACTGATGAAATTGATGCGCTGTTCCTTCAAGGTCTTATTTCTTTTCGCAAGAATGAGGCAGATAAAGCATTAGATAATTTCAGAAATTTAGCAGCTATTACTACGTTACAGCCCTCACAACGCTGGCAGGTGGAAGGCTCGCTCGCAAATGCTTACGCAGTAACCAAACGTCCAGCAACTGCAGAAAAGTGGTATCGCCAGTCTATAACCACTTTCGAGACACAGAGAGAAACTATTAAGCAAGAAGAGTCGAAGCTGCCATTTTCAACAAATGCAAACCAACTTTACGATGACTACATTCATTTCCTCATAAATCAAAAACGAACAGACGAAGCGCTAAAATGGCTCGATTTTGGACGGGCTCGAACGCTTGAAGAGGGGCTTGGCGTCGCTTCTCCGAATTTCAAGGATGCGGCAATGAAGAAACTGGATGCGCCTGCGATTGCTCGCAGGCTGCGTGGCACGATTCTGATCTATAGCCTCGCGTCTGAGGAGTCATACCTTTGGGTAGTTACTCCTGCGGGTACTCGTTTCTTCAAGCTGCCGCCTCAGGCTGAAATCAATAAGCATGTCGAAAACTATCAGCGCGCTATTCTCGATTCCCGCGACACGTTGTCCAGTTCATACACCGATGGAATGGCACTTTACCGGATTCTGGTAGAGCCTGCGGCTTCATTCATTCCAAAAGATTCTTCGGTTTACATCATCCCTGACGGCAGCTTGACGACTCTGAATTTTGAGACATTGCTCGCACCAGGTGGCGGCATTCACTACTGGATTGAAGATGCGACCATTACCGACGCCAGCTCAATGAAGCTTCTTGCGGCGTTTCATCCGGAGACACGCCAGAAAACAGCGAAGAAGTTATTGTTGATCGGGAACCCTGTTTCACCGGACGAGAAATTCCCTGACCTGCCTAATGCTCAGGCAGAAGTAAGCGATGTAGCTCGACATTTTCAAACCGCCGAGGAAGATATTTTTACCCAGAAACAGGCGCTGCCGTCGATATACGCCAGCAGTGATCCCGGGCAGTTTTCCTATATTCATTTTGTTGCTCACGGCACAAGCAGCAGCGCCAGTCCGCTCGATTCGGCCATTGTGCTGACGCGCATGCCGTCGAATCCTGATGCTTTTAAGCTCTATGCGCGCGATGTAATCCAACACCCTCTTCATGCCGATATGGTGACCATTTCGGCCTGCTATGGCTCGGGATCGCGCGTCTACGGTGGCGAGGGTCTGGTTGGCCTCTCGTGGGCATTCCTCCGAGCCGGCGCCCATTATGTAGTGGGCTCATTGTGGCAGGTCAGCGACGCTGCAGCTCCGCAGCTCATGGACAAAATGTATAGCGAGTTGGCTGCAGGACGCGCGCCGGACACTGCTTTACGCGACGCCAAACTCGCAATGATGCACTCTCAAGGTGTCTTTCGTAAGCCCCTATATTGGGCAACATTCCAACTTTACGGCGGAGCCTGAGAGCGCCTGGTATTTTCTTTGCGAATCCGTTGTAACGTTGGTATTACTTCCGTCACCATAAAGTTGTAACTGCAAGATTCGCATCCGGCGGTGCGTCTGGGCGCTGCTCAGACGCGTACGACGGAGCATGTTAAATGCTCCTGGAATCCGACAGGATTTCTCGGCTTTTCATCCCAACTTGAATATGTTGATCGGAGGAGAAATGTCGCGTAGCAAGGATCATCTCACTCAGGCAAGCCATTCGGAGAATTCCGAACAGCCTACTTCCCAGGATTTCGCAGATTTGCAAGAAGATCGAGTCACAAGCGGTTGCAGAGAGGGTGAAAACGTTTCTCTGGTCGAACAAATTCTTGAATTTCTGGACAGATATCCAGCCTGTTTTGCAGCGCCGAACGTGATGCCCGGTCTTACCCCATAGCTGACGCTTCTCGAATGATCGAAGATCAGGCGTTTTTCGAGAGCGCCAGCAGTTCGCGTACAGCATCTTCACCGACCTGCGAAAAATCGCGATAAAAAGAACTGACAGCGGGGAAATGCTCGGAAAAACGCAGGCAGACGAATTCGTCTGCGTGAGCCTCGATCTGCTGTCGAGCTGCCGAGGGCGCCACGGGGACTGCTACAACCACGCCAGCAGGATTTTGTGCCCGCACAACCTGGATGGCGACGAGCATACTGGAACCTGTGGCAATCCCGTCGTCGACCAAAATCACGTAAGCGCCCGCCAGACTCAAGGGTGATCCTGTTTTCCTATAAATGGACTCGCAGCGGTGAAGTTCGCCTTCTTCTTTTTGAATGGCGGCGGATAGCTCACTTTCGCTGATGCCAAGTTTGCGCACCAATGCATAGTCGAGAATTTTGACACCGTTTCCGGCGATCGCTCCCATAGCGAGTTCGGGCTGAGCGGGCGCTCCCAACTTGCGCACGAGCAGGACATCCAGCGGAAGATTCAGGGCCTTGGCGATCTCATAAGCTACCGGAACGCCGCCTCGGGGCAGCCCCAGGACGACGGCGTCGTTACGGTCGGCATACAGGGATAATTTCATGGCGAGGATTTGGCCGGCTTCCCTTCTGTCCTGAAACATTTCGGCCCCCTTCATTCAAGGACGCAACTTCATGAGCCCTTACATTCGTCTATTTCTATGGATGCTAGTGCGGCCTTTCGTGGAAAATGCAACCGAGTGATAAGAAAAGCTTGCCAATTGTAGGGTATCTTGAATACTTTGGCTGCCGGAGGTTGGATGCCCGGGACCCTTGGAGCTCTTTGTGAGACCTATCCTCAGGAGCGGCGCGTTGCTCTTGTTCCCCGCCAGTGCGAGGCGCTGAAGAAAGCTGGACTTGAGGTTGTGATTGAGCAGTCGGCGGGCGTGGCAGCCGGCTTTCCAGATGAGATGTACATCGCGCGCGGGGCACGTATCGGAAGCCGCGAAGATGTGTTCCGCGAGGCCGATATCATCGCCCAGGTGCGCTGCCTGGGAGCTAACCCCGATGCTGGCCGTGCCGACCTTCCACTTTTGAGACCGGCACAGACGCTGATTGGCTTTGGCGAGCCGTTGACGGCGCTGCAGGAAGCCTCGCAGCTGGCGGCTGCAGGTGTTTCGATGCTGGCGCTGGAACTGATCCCCCGCATTACACGGGCGCAGAGCATGGATGCTCTTTCTGCGATGGCAACCATCGCAGGATATCGTGCCGTTCTGATTGGCGCGATGCAGTTGCCGAAGATGTTTCCGTTACTGATGACAGCGGCCGGAACGATTACTCCGGCGAAGGTCTTTGTTCTGGGCGTGGGTGTGGCCGGACTGCAGGCCATTGCAACGGCGCGGCGGCTGGGTGCGGTGGTTTGCGCCTACGATGTGCGTCCTGCAGTCAAGGAGCAGGTGGAGAGCGTCGGCGCCAAGTTCGTGATGCTCGACGTGGATGCGAAGTCCTCGGAAGACAAGGGCGGCTATGCCAAGGCGATGGATGAGGATTTCTATCGGCGACAGCGCGAATTGCTGACCGACGTGTTGAGGGAGCAGGATGTCGTCATCACCACGGCGGCAGTACCAGGGCGCAAGTCTCCGATTCTTATTACGGCGGAGATGGTTGAGGCTATGCCGGCAGGCTCAGTGATCGTGGATATTGCTGCTGAACGCGGCGGCAATTGCGAGCTTACCAGACCCGGCGAAACCGTGGATCATAATGGCGTCAGCATTCTCGGCCCGCTGAATATTCCTTCCACCGTTGCTTATCATGCCAGCCAGATGCTCTCGACTAATATCACGGCGGTGGTGAAACTGCTGATGCGCGATGGCAATATTTCGTTGAATCTCGAGGATGAAATCATTCGCGAATCTCTGGTTACACATGGGGGCAAGGTCGTGCATCCGAAAGTTGCTGAACTGCTGGGCGCGTCACAACTGACGGGCGAGGTGAAGCCATGAGTTCATATGAAGTTGCTCTGTGGGTGTTCATGCTGGCGGCATTCCTCGGCTTCGAGTTGATACGGCGCGTCTCGCCTTTGCTGCATACTCCGCTCATGTCGTTAACTAACGCGATCTCGGCGATTGCGGTCGTTGGCGCGATTCTTATAACGGGATCGAAAGATGCCTCGACGTTGACGCGAGTGCTTGGATTCACAGCGGTGGTGCTCTCGACGATTAACGTGGTCAGCGGCTATCTCATTACCGACCGCATGCTGAAGATGTTCAAGAAGCGGGGGGCTGAAAAGAAATGATGGAGAGCATCTTCCCTGTCCTTTATCTTTTGGCCTCGGCCAGCTTCATTCTTGCAATCAAGTGGATGAGTTCTCCTACGACTGCGCGCCGGGGCGTATTCGTCGGGGAAATCGGCATGCTGCTGGCGGTAGTGGGAACGCTGTTGCGGGCAGAGGTTGTCAACTATCAATGGATATTCATCGCGTTCTTCATTGGCGCTGCCATTGGTGTTCCTATCGCGTATTACATGCCGATGACGGCGGTTCCGCAGCGGACTGCTTTTTCGCATGCGTGCGGCGCGCTGGCGGCGGCACTGATCGGCGCAGCCGAATATTACCGGCAGAAGCCGCATGGCGTCGTCATGATCGCGCTGATTGTCGAGATGCTGCTCGGATTCCTGACATTTACAGCCAGCATGATGGCCTTCGGCAAACTGCAGGAGACGTTGCCGCAGCGTCCCATCACTTTTCGCGGGCAGAATTTTGTAAACCTCGGAATTCTTCTTGCCGCTGTCGTGATTGGCGTGATGCTCATTCTTTCACCGGAGCGCACCTGGCTCTTTCCGATCTTTGCGGTGCTGTCTCTAGCCTTTGGTGTGTTGCTGATCATTCCCATCGGTGGCGCAGATATGCCGACGGTGATTGCACTGCTCAATTCCTATGCTGGACTTTCGGCCAGCGCGATGGGGTTTGCGTTCGATAACAAACTTCTTATCGTTGCCGGGGCACTGGATGGTTCCTCCGGTTTTATTCTTGCCGTGATCATGTGCCGGGCGATGAATCGCTCGTTCAGCAATGTACTCTTCGGCGCGTTTGGAACGATTCAGACGGCGGTAACGAAGACGACGGAGCGGCCGGTTCGCTCGGCTTCTGCCGAAGAGGCTGCGGAGATTCTGGATGCGGCCCGCAAGGTCGTCATCGTACCCGGCTACGGAATGGCTGTTGCGCAGGCGCAGCACAAGCTTCGGGAACTGCACGATATTCTCACCAAGCGCGGCATCGAAGTGAGCTTTGCCATACATCCGGTTGCGGGACGCATGCCAGGACATATGAATGTATTGCTGGCGGAGGCTGACGTTCCCTACGACCGGTTGATTGAGATGGACGAGATCAATCCAGAGTTTCCGCGAACGGATGTAGTGCTGGTGATCGGCGCAAACGACGTGGTGAATCCTGCGGCGCGATTTACGGCAAACAGTCCGATCGCCGGTATGCCCATTCTGAATGTTTACGAAGCGCAGACGGTGATGGTAATCAAACGAAGCATGAGTCCGGGCTTTGCTGGAATCGACAACGATCTGTACTACATGGATAAAACCCTGATGCTGTTTGGCGATGCCAAGGCTTTTGTATCAAGCATTGTGAAAGAGCTGAATGCGGTTGCTGCGGGATCTTAGCGCATAATCCGTCATTCTGAGCGCAGCGAAGAATCCAGAAATAGCGGACGGCTGTCGTGACACCAAAGGTTTCTCATGAGAAACCTTAAACAGCCACAGCACACGAAAATATTCTCTGGATTCTTCGTCGCTTCTCTCCTCAGAATGACGCCACGGTGTGCTCTCACAGGATGGCTCACACGTGCCTGACGAATCCGTACATCAGCAGGTGATTCCGGCTTTTTGCAGGGCGTCTTTCAGGCCCTTCATGCTGATGCGGGTCGAAGCTTCCGGCGTTCCAGCACCGCGCCAGTGGGTTTCCAAACTGACGGCGTAGTGGTAGCCGTCTTGTTTCAGCGCCTTGAACTGGCCTACCCAGTCGATAATGCCTCCGCCTACGGGCTCCCATTCGAATTTGCCGTCGGCCTCGCGTTTTACGTCTTTGCAGTGGCAGTGGCCGATGCGGTCTTTCGGCAGCTTGTTGTAGGCGTCAGGATAGGGAACGTTGCCGGGGAAGGTTCCAGCATTCCCTGGGTCCCAGTTGAGCATGAAATTTTTATTGGGAATTGCCTTCAGGACTTCGACTGCCTCTTCTCCGGTGCCGGTATTGCAGGCCATTTCGTTTTCCAGGAGCAGAATTACGTCACTTTTAGCGCATTTATCTGCCGCTTCGCGCAGTTTTGCGTTCATTGCCGCGCGGTAAGGCTTGGGGTCGTCGAGCCGCCAGAAGTCGAAGCAACGGACGCGGTCGGTGTTAAAGCTTTTGGCGAGCTCGATGCAATGGTCGAGCAGCGTGTCCTGCTGCTTGAAGTCGAAATCGGCGTGGAACTGATCGCGCCTGGGGCTGTGCTTGGAGAGCGGCGCTCCGGGCCAATCAACCTTGAAGAGCGGACTGGCGATATCTGTAACGCGGAGCTTGTATTTCGCAAGAATTTTCTGTGCTTCAGCAATCTGGTTCGCATCGAGCTCGGTAACGTTCTTGTTCCACATGGCACGAAGCTCGATCCAGCTCAGGCCGAAGTCCTGAGAAGCGATCTGACAGGCGCGGTCGAAATCCTGCGTCAACTCGTCGTTGATCACCGACAACCGAAAAGGGCAGCTGCTGTCTGCTGCAAACGATGGCAAGCTCGCAGTCATACCTGCGGCTGCCATACCCAGCACAAATTCACGACGGGACACGGACATCGATCATTCCTCCGTTGATAAGAATACTTTGTGTTTGAGAAGCTTGCATTCATGGGTGCCCGGGGCTAAAGCCCTCAGATGTTTCGTGCTTTTTCACCGGGCTAAAGCCCGGTGCTTCTATCCTGTGATCGTTGCGTCTTTGAGACCTTTGATTTTGCTGAGGACTTGCTCTCCCACCCTTTCGCGGAGAACGCGGGAGGATGGGGCACCCAGGTGGCATTCACTACTCTCGGAGTGTCCCAGGTCTCAGAAGCGAGACCTGGGGCACCCACGTCGTTCCTATCGCTCTTCTATTTCCCGTCATTAGAAGCGGATGGTTCCTGAGAGCTGGAGTGCTCGTCCGCCCCCAGTGCCGTTCACGCCGGAACCGCTGCCGGTTGTCGCCGTGACCTGGCCGAAGGTGCTGCTGGTAATGGAATTGCTCGGATTGGCGAATTGCGGAGTATTGCTCAGCTGGAAGGCATCGACGCGGGTTTCAAGCGAGAGGCTCTCCCAGATGGGGAATGTTTTGAAGGCTGAGATATTGTCCTGGATGAAGCCGGGGCCGTAGAACTGGTTGCGACCCGAGGTTCCGAGGACCGATCCATATTGGATGGGGCAGGGAGTGCCGGTGCAACCGGCGGGCTGCGTAAAGCTGCTGGTATCGAACCAGTTGTTTCCTGTGCCGATGCCGTGCAGCACGTGGAAGGGCTTCACCAGGTTCGCGGTCTGCTGCTGTCCAGGCGTGTTGATGGTGCCTCCATTTGCAGTCATCGTAAACGGAATGCCCGAGACAACGGAGATGATGCCTGAGAGTTTCCAGCCACCGAGCGCGACGGAAGTAACGCCACTATTGAGCCAACGCTTCCCTTTTCCGAAGGGCAGCTCATAGGTAAAGCTCTCTTCAAAGTTGAGGCGGCGGTCGTAATCGTTGGGAGCGTAGTTGCGGCGCTGATCGAGCCAGAAGGTCAGACCGCCGTCGTCACCGCTCTGATAGCCGAGCCCTTTACCCCAGGTAAAGGCTGTGCTGGTGGCAAGGCCATTGGTGAAGCGACGTGTCAGCTGGGCCTGCAGCGATTGATAGTTGGACGAGTAACCAAGGAACTGAGCGGTGGTACTGGCGCTACGTCCGAAGGCAATGTATTCGGGCTCACCTTTCGTTCCGAGGTTCAGGGCTGGAGGCAGGTTGATGTTCTGCGCGGTGCCGATGTCGACGCCGTGGTTGGCAACATAGGCAAGCTGCAGGTTGAACTGCGCGGGCAATGCCTGTTGCACAACGAGATTCCATGATTCGACGTAAGGATTTTTGTAGTTTTGCGGAATGACGATATAGGACTGGCTGATGGGCGCGGGGAGGATTCCGCTCGTAGGAACATCGATGGGCTTAGGAGCCGGGAAGCCTGCCTGGAAGGTCGCTACGCTACCGTCATCGAGAACAGCGGCCGAGTATGAGCCGATGGGCTGGTAGCTGTTGTTTGCACGCACCGGGTAGTTGTAGGCATAGGTGTTATCAGGAAACGGCATGTAGCTGATGCCGAAGCCGCCGCGCACGACTGTCTGTTCACTGGCGCGATAAGCAAAGCCAAGACGAGGAGCGAAATAGCGGTAGCGGGTTTCCATGCCGAGATTGGAAGGATTACCGCCGACGCCGGCGATGACCAGAGTGTTGTCGGTGGGATCGTAGTTGGAGAAGCCACCGGATTTGCCCGGAGTTGCCGGCGGATAGAATTCCCAGCGCACGCCAAGATCGAGAGTCAGCTTAGAGGAAGCCTGCCACTTGTCTCCAGCGAAGGCGAAGAACCACCACTGGCGGTATGCGGGCGAATAAGTGTTGACGTCGCGTCCTACCTGGCTGGGGACATCGAGCAGGAAGCTGGCCATGTCGTTCGCGAGGTTTGTTTTGCCGCCAAGGATGGAGGTCTGGTTTTCAGCGAAGGTAATAACGCCGCGCGGGCTGAAGGTCTGGTCCTGCAGAAGATTGTCCTGGATACGGCGGAGATCGCCACCGAACTTTATGGTGTGGTTGCCGATGATCTTCGTCCAGTGATTGACGAAGTCGATATTGGCTTCGCCGCGACGCCACGGTACGGAGGCCGAGTAGCCGATGATGGGGCTGCTGAAAGAGCCGAGGCTGATGCCGACCTGTCCGCTGGTGAACGGACTGATATTTACGCCGGGGATTCCGATGGTGGTTGCATCATTGGAGCCGTAATCGCTGGGTTGGGCATCACTGTGATAGTGGGCAACGCCGAAACGGAATTCCGTCAGCAACGTTGGCGAGAATGCGCGATCGTAATTCAAACCGGTGCTGAAGGCGTTCTGCACCCCAGTTCCCTGAAATGCGCCCTGCGCAGGACCACCGCCCATAGGACCGAATACTGGCGCCTGGAAAGTATTTACCTTCTGATAGCTGTAGCGTCCACTGAGGTGGTCTTTCTCGGTAATTTGCCAGTCGATTTTCGCGTCATAGGTGTCGGCGGTTTTCTGGAATGGCAGGACGGCGAAGTAGTTGTTGGTGGGTGATGCCAGGCTCGATGGCGTGTTCGGAGCGGGCAGGAGATGAAGCAGATTCAGTGACACAGGGTTTATACGGCTGATGGGAATCTGGTTGTTAGGAAATGGAGTTCTTCCGCTGCCGTCGGCGTTTCCGGTTAAGGGATCGTAGATCTGGCCGGTTCCGTCGGCCTTGAGAGGTGCGCTGAGGTCGACGTATCCACTGCCGTTATCGGTATAGAACTGCGTTGGAGGAATGGTCAGGGTGTTGGAGTTAGCCTCGTGGTCGGAGGTGCGGTAGTAATCGCCATAGAAGAAGAGCTTGTTGCGGATAATCGGTCCGCTGACATTACCGCCGAAGTAGTTGTAGGCCACGTGCCCCACGCTCTTGGCGAAATACGGGCGCGCATCGAAGGCGCTGTTCTGCAGGTACTCTGTCGCGGAACCGTGGAAGGCATTGGCTCCGGACTTCAAGGTCACGTTGGTGACGGCGCCAATGGCTCTGCCCAGCTCGGCTTCGAAGTTATTGGTCGAGATGTCGACGGTTTGGATGGCGTCGGCTGGAGGAATCATGATCTGCAACAGTCCGGTGCGCTCGTCATCGTCGATTCCTTCGATCTGATAGCTGTTGCCCATACGCGGGACGCCGTTGACTTCGGTCTGCAGCGAGCTTTGCGCATTAAAAAATTGCGAGTGCTGGAAGGTGGCTGGCGTGGTGCCGGGAACGAGGTTCAGCATGCCCTGGAAGTTGCGGTTGACGCTGAGCGGCATGTCTTCGATATGGCGCGCCTCGAACTTGGTGCTCACGTCGGCACGGTCGGTCTGCAGGATGGGCGGGGCATCGGTCACGGTCACGGTTTCGGAAGCGCTTCCAGGCTCAAGTGAAAGATCAACGCGGGTGGCCGTGTTGACGATCACGTCCACACGGGCGCGTGTCTCTTTTTTGAAGCCTGAGGCTTCAGCGGTGACGGAGTATGCGCCGGGAGGCAGGTCCGGAAAAGTGTAATTGCCGCTCTCGTTAGTGTTGGCAACGTGGCTGATGCCGGTGGCCAATTCCAGAATGCTCACTTTGGCGCTGTTGACGCTGGCGCCTGACTTGTCACTTACGCTGCCGAGCAGCGTTGCCGATACTGCCTGAGCGTTTACTGCTGACCATGTGCCGCTGAACAGAGCAGCGAGCAGCAGGAGAAGTGCGATGCGGTTGAACTTCGAAGAAGTTGAAAAGCTGTGGCTGCGATTGCGAGAAACTCGCATATGAGAAAACTTGCGCTGCATGTATGTCCTCCCCGAATCTGGAGCAAGCGCTTCTTTGAGGCCAGATACACAACACGACAATGCTGGGTCCACAAAGAAGTCATTTACAAAACACGCGAAAGTTATCTGCGTAGTGATATTGTTGTCAAGCTGTAAGGCAGATTTTCTGGAGCAAACATCCTGTTTTATAAGAGAACAGTTGCTGATTCTAAAGGTAGATCAGCGTGGTAGAGTAGATTCGCATCCGGTAAGCTGCCTGACAGCCGTGAGCAAAGGGCTATTTAGCAGGCACTGGAATGCGTTATCAAGGCGAGGTTTCGATGCTCGATCCGATTATCAATAAGCGCCTCTATCAGCAGGTGGCCGAGCGAATTCGACGCCAGATAGAGACGGGGACACTCTCGGCGGGAGATCGGCTACCTGCAGAAAAAGATCTGGCGCACCAACTAGGCGTCAGCAGGCCGACTGTGCGTGAGGCTTTAGTGGCGCTGGAAATTGCAGGATTTGTGGAGATCCGCACCGGCTCGGGGACTTATATCATCCAGCGCGGAAGGCTACTGCCCCCTATGCTCGATGCTGGGCCCGGCCCGTTTGAGCTGCTGCATGCGAGATTGCTGATCGAAGGAGAAGTGGCGTCTGAAGCGGCGATCCGGATGACGGATGGGGATTTAGCCGCGGTTGAGGCGACGATTGATGAAATGGAGAAGATGATTCTTGCCGGAGAGCATAGCCGCGCAGCCGACCAGAAGTTTCATGTTCTGATTGCGAACGTGTCAGGAAACAGCGTTCTGGCCGAGCTGGTCTCGAACCTGTGGCAGGGGATGTTTTCTCCCATGTTTTACAAGATGAGCGAGCTTACTGGCCTGATCGCAAACCAGGAATTGGCGCTCGCAGAACACAAGGCAATTTTTGCCGCACTGGCGACGCACGATGCAGTGGGAGCACGCGCTGCGATGCGACGGCACCTAAAGAGTGTGGAGACGGTGCTGGCTAAAAACAGCGGCACTTTTATCTCCGGCAAAGGCTCCGCTGTTTAGTTGACGGGAATATTCTTCATCGCGATTCAAGCGGTATGTCTCCCCCAGCGAGACACAACTGCCGTGTCATGCAGACACAAGGCATCTTCATTTGATACATCATTCATGTAGCTGCTGAAAGTTTTCGGCGGTACAGGGCAGTGATGGAATTCTTCATGTCGGTTTGCACATCGGTTTATCGAGCGATTTTTTTTCGCAGTTTATTGCGGCGCGGTATCGTCTGCTGCCTTTTCCTGTTGCCTTGCTGCGCGGCTCTCGATGCACTGGAGGCGCAGTCTCTGCCATGGTCGCAGCGGATGGCGGATACAACGATCAAGCGGTGGCCGAACGGTAATTACCTGCCGAAAGACAAGCCGTGGGCCTGGAACTACGAGCTCGGCGTGCTGCTGCAAGGGATGGACGATGCGTGGTATCACACTGCGGATGGCGCTTATTACTCGTACATCAAGGACTCGATCGACCCGTTTATCAATGCGGATGGCTCTATCTCGACCTACAACGCCGGGAACAATGCACTGGACGATCTGGTACTCGGGCGTGAATTGCTTTTGGTCTACGGCGTTACGCAAAACGCAAAATATTACAAGGCGGCAGCTCTTCTGCGGCAGCAATTGAATACGCATCCTCGCACAGAGGATGGAGGATTCTGGCATAAGCAGCGTTATCCGCAGCAAATGTGGCTGGATGGCCTATACATGGCCGAACCTTTTTACGCGCAGTACGCGGTTACGTTCCATGAGCCACAGGATTTCGCGGACATCACAAAGCAGTTTGTGCTGATGGAAGAACATTCGCGGGACGCGAAGACCGGACTTTTGTATCACGGATGGGACGAGACAAAGCAGCAACGATGGGCAGACAAGAGTACGGGCATCTCACCGAACTTCTGGGCGCGCGGCATGGGCTGGTACATGATGGCGCTGGTCGATACGCTTCCCTATTACTCACAAGATGATCCGGGACGCGAGAAGCTGCTTGCGATTTTGCAGCGACTCGCGGTTGCTGTTGCCAAATATCAGGATAAGAAGAGCGGGCTTTGGTACGAGGTTGTCGATAAGCCGAAGGAGAAAGATAACTACCTGGAATCGTCGGCTGCCTGCATGTTTACTTATGCTTTGGCAAAGGGTGTGCGGCTTGGCTATCTTCCGCAAAGCTACTTAGCTAACGCTTCGCGTGCTTATGAAGGCATCCTGAAACAATTTGTCTCTGCCGATGCCGATGGCGCGGTTACGCTATCGAAAACGGTGAAGGCTATCGGCCTGGGCACGGATGCGGTTCACGATGGAAGCTACAAGTACTACGTAAGCCAGGAGGTCGTCAGCAACGATCCGAAGGGCGTTGGCGCATTTCTGATGGCGAGCACCGAGATGGAAGCTGCTGGCACTGCCCGATCGGGTCGGGGTAAGACGATTCTGCTGGATGCGTGGTTTAACAGCCAGACGCGCAGGAATGCTGCCGGGCAAGTGGTTTCGTACCACTACAAATGGGATGACTACAGCAACAGCGGGTATTCGCTCTTTGGGCATCTTTTGCGCGAATACGGGCTCGCTACCGACACGCTTTACAAGGCACCTACCGTACAGGATCTGAATAAGGCGCAGATTTACCTGATTGTTTCTCCAGACAACATTGACTGGAATAAAAATCCGCACTACATGAATGAGCCGGATGCGACGCAGATTGCCGATTGGGTGAAGCAGGGCGGCACACTTGTCATGATGGAGAACGACACCACTCACGCTGATCTTGACCACTTGAACATACTCGCCGAGCATTTCGGTATGCACTTCAATAGCGTTCTTCGCAATGCTGTCGACGGCGACAAGTATGAAATGGGAAGAATCGATGTAAGCGGCGACGGGCCAGTTTTCCAAGCTCCGCATGTCTTATTCATGAAGGAAATCTGCACACTGACGTTGAAGCAACCGGCGACAGCAGTCTGGAGTAACAAGGGCGATGTACTTCTGGCTGAAGAGAAGTACGGCAAAGGGAGAGTGATCGGCTTTGTAGATCCCTGGCTCTATAACGAATACGCAGATGGGCGAAAACTTCCGAAGCCTTATGACAACTTTGACGGCGGTAAAGAATATGTTCGCTGGCTTCTCGAACAACTTCCTAAGGCGCACTCATACTTTTGATTCACTTGTCAGGACTATTTCATGAAAATGCACTTGCTTGCCGATGCGGTTCGCTATCAAAGGATGACCACCTCTGAGTTGCGGGAATCATTTCTGATCCACTCGCTCCATCAACCTGGATCGATTCAACTCGCTTACGTAGATCTTGACCGTGCCGTGGTTGGAATGGCTGCGCCGGCAGAGCAACCGCTAACGTTGCCGACCGATGATGCACTGAAGGCGACGTACTTTACTCAGCGACGCGAACTGGGGGTGCTGAATATTGGCGGGGCAGGCAGCGTATCTGTTGGTGAGACAACTTACGCATTAGAGAATCTCGATTGCCTATATATCGGACGCGGTAATCTGCACGTTCGTTTCGCGTCGAAAGATAACTCGTCCCCGGCACTCTTCTATCTACTGAGTTATCCCGCACACGTGAGTTATCCAACCACTCTTGTGCGCAAGAGGGATGCCAATCCGATGGAGCTAGGATCCATGGAGACTTGCAACCGCAGAACTGTATACAAGTACATCTTTCTTGATGGAGCTCCGAGTTGCCAGCTGGTGATGGGTGTAACCCATCTGCAACCCGGCAGTGCGTGGAATACGATGCCGGCTCATACGCATATGCGACGATCTGAGATTTATATGTACTTTAATCTTGCTCCAGAGGCGCGTGTCTTTCACCTTATGGGGCCGGGCGATGAGACTCGTCACCTGGTGATGCAGAATCACGATGTCGTCGTCTCTCCGGGATGGTCTATTCATGCCGGTGTTGGAACCGAAGCCTATAGCTTTTGCTGGGGCATGGGTGGTGAAAACCAGGATTACAGCGATATGGATCTGGTTTCAGTTGAACGAATGCTCTAAGAGGAGACTCTATGAAGAAAACTATTTTAGTGGCGTGCTTGGGACTGGTTTCAGTATTAGCCACTCACGCTCAGAGCAATTCAGCAAAGGTTGATTATTTTTCTGCGCAGGAGATCCAGAAGCAGCTAGCTGATCTGGACGCGAAAGCTCAACCTTCCGGGGGCAGCGGATCGACACTGGGCGAATACGCAAATCACCAGTTGAAGCTGTCCGTACGGTCTTCGAGTGGCGGAGCCGAGATGCACGCCCACTATGCGGATGTATTCTATGTGACGCAGGGCAAGGCCACGCTGATCACCGGCGGCTCCATCACAAACGCAAAGACGGATGATAGCGGCGAGACAAAAGGCAATGAGATCACGGGAGGATCAACGCGAGTGATCTCTGTCGGGGATGTTGTGAATATCCCGCCGGGAACGCCCCATCAATTGAAGATTGCTCAGGGGACGACATATAGCGCGATCGTCATTAAAGTAAAAACGCAGTGAGAGGATTCACTCTCACTGCGTTCCCGGTTCTCACACTCCATCGCGCGGTTTGTTTTTTCTAACGTAATCCGTGTCCTGCGTGGGCTCGGCGTCACATTCGATTGCAATTGTCGTCACCGGATAATCCGGGGCCTTTTCTGGAAGACCGGTAAACTTTGTCTGGAAATCATCCTGCGTGAATTTCACCTCTGCTCCGGTTTTCAATATGCGCGCAGAAGTGACCTTGCACTTTAAGCCGCTGATCGCAACATACTCACCCGGCCAGAAATGGACGTGCATATAGAGCGTATTTCCGGTGCGGGTGAAGCTTGCATAGTTGGAGCGCCTCATCTGGCACAAGTCAGACTTATAAATCGTATGCCCATTGGAATCCATCCAACGACCAACTTCGCTCAGAATCTTTACTGATTCTTCCGGAATGCTTCCATCTGGCTTGGGTCCGATGTTCAGCAGGTAGTTGCCGCCATCGCGCACGCATTGGATTAGATTGCGGATCACAGTTCGCGATGACTTCCAGTTATCATCGGCGCGCTGATATCCCCAGCTATCATTGAGGGTCATGCACGATTCCCATGCGCGGCCGTTGGTTTCAGCAACAATCTTCTGCTCCGGCGTCGAGAAATCGCCTTGCAGCTTATTACGATTGTTCACGATGATCTCAGGCTGGAGTTGGAAGACCATCTGATTCATCTTCTCTGATTCCCATCCGGCTGCATCGAGCGGCCAGGCAACGTCGTACCAGAGGACATCGATCTTTCCGTAATTGGTCAATATCTCGCGTATGAGGCCATGAGTGTAATCCACAAAGCGACGACGTGCCGCTTCGTCCGTCGCACACCGCGCTCCATCGGGATGATGCCAATCCATGAGGGAATAATAGAAGCCGACATGCAAGCCTTCCGCGCGCGCGGCGTCTACATATTCGCGCACGACGTCGCGTCCAGGACCCTGTTTAGGCGCGCAGTAATTCGTGAGCTTCGTATCGAAATTGCAGAAGCCCTCATGATGCTTGGTGGTAAGCACCATGTACTTCATCCCTGCCTGCTTGGCCAGCTTTGCCCATGCCTGGGGGCAATTGTGCGCTGGCTTGAAGTTTGCGGCGTGCTGTGTGTATGGACCGATAGGCCATGCCTCATCTTCCATAACCCATTCGTGGCGTTCGATGGTGCTGTAGACGCCAAAATGAATAAACATGCCGAACTTCGCCGCATGCCACCATTCCATTCGCCTGGCACGGGTGTCTTCCTGCGTCTTGTCTGTGGCCTGGGCAGATTCTGCTTCCTGTGCGGATGCGGAGATGGCGAGCGAACTACCGGAGATGCCGAGCGCTGCGACTGACGCTCCTGTTGCCTTCAGCATGTCGCGCCGTGATATGGAATGAGACATGTAGGGGAGACTCCTGTTTCGTACTCGGGGTTAGTTACTGTAGTGATGAAACAGCGGCGAGCTGTACTTTGAGCGACGCC
>Ga0206951_1108_pt1 | contig 19760 bp, 16 predicted proteins | sample Alteio_BWOrgHeat_38_FD_152974 | JGI IMG/M metagenome (GOLD analysis project Ga0206951, IMG submission 152974) | Enriched cells from forest soil in Barre Woods Harvard Forest LTER site, Petersham, Massachusetts, United States -... | ecosystem: Environmental > Terrestrial > Soil > Temperate forest >... | reverse complement strand
TCCTGTTGTACTTGTAACCGTATTGGTTCCGGCACGATGAATACGCGTGCTCCGGTCGCGCAGCAAAGTTTCAGCCTGGTCATATAACTCCTTAAATGACGAAGCTGCCATCAAACTTTCCAAGGCCGCCCTCTTTCTGGATTTCGTGGATAGCTCAAAGTTGATAAAGAAAGCAAAACACGATTTATCCCTTTTAGAACGGAGGAAATTAATTTCATGAATCAGGCGATTAAGCACAGAGTGAATTTCTTTTTTTAGCACAGTCAGAGTTATTACATCCTCTACCTTCTCACTCGGCCTAACTGTATTCGCTATGGATGAAGGAATAGTCGTAGCAGTTGTTGGAAGTGAAACACGTTCTGCTGCTTTTGGCGGCGCGGCTTTTTGTCTTTGATTGATAGTAAAAAAAGTGCTCGACCTACTTGACGCACCTTTATCTTCTGGTGCTCGTGACGGTGTTGCAGAAGGAGCTGTTCCTGGAATAAGCGAATCATTACGTTCAATTACTAATGGAAAATCGCCAGCGCAGTAATCTGCAATGATTTTGCTAAGCACGGTAGGGAGGACGGGAGCCAATATATTCTGTATCGCAATAGTATCTTTTGAAAGGCGGTATGGTGCTAAGTCAAAAAAATTAAACTGTGCAATACCAGAATATATAAAACCATACTGACGGGGATCTAACTCAGAGGTGTCAAGGTAATCGGACATGGTTCTAAAAAAAACTATTCTTCCATTGTTTAGTAAAGTAAATCCTATATATTCAGAGTCATAATGATGATGTTCGTCGGGGCGCTTAAATTGTAAGTCGAATCGTTTTGCTCTTAATCCTTGCGACGTGACCTCTATAGAAAAAAAATTATCTCCGTACCTCTGTAGAAAAGTGTTAAAACCAAACATGTGAAATTTATGAGGCAAATAACCGGCGCCACTATTAAAGCTAGCAATTCGGTGGCAGGTTAGTCTGTGTTTGTCAATTATGCTAAATAGGCTGTAATTCATACGACCGTATCTGTTCTTACTTGTATTTAAAGGATCTAGCTCTCCTGTCTCGTTCTTAATCATTGATATTTGAATTATTTGGGTTTCATTTAATTTTGTTAGAGCAGTGTGACCGAGAACTTCTATAGTTGCTGACCTATGTGCGATCCACTCGTCTGGTTTTTTTTCTTCCCAAATGGTGATAAGTCCTGAGATAGGCTGTGTTGTATAATTGGCATAACGACTAGGCGTGGTTAATATGGCTAATTCGTTATCAGCTAAGACACATGCGGATGATGCAAACATTGAAGGCGGTGTTAAATCAACGATAACTGTACCCAGCGTTGCTGTGTTCGCAATATAAGGTTGCTTGTCAAGCCCATCATTCAGTCTTGTTACTACGCATCGGCTTTTATCACCAAGCGCATCGATTGATTGTATAATGAAATCCAAGCGCTGTTCAATACGAAAAGTATCGATATTAATTATAAGAGTAAGATCAACATCGGCCTCGAAAGAAAGCACAATTTTATTTTTAAAGAATGTTGTAACAGAGGGGTGTTGTGAATACACTTCATCACTCAATTTTTCTTCTCGAAAAAGCTGACCAGAGTCAGGGTCGATTTCGCTAAGGTGCAAGCCCTGCTTATCTTTGATAAGGATAAGAAAGATCCTACCATCGGGAAAGATAACGGGCCAACAACGCTCCCTGGTATTGGGGAGAATTAGTTCTCTTAAAAGGGGTGTGCCTTTTTCTTCGCTTCTGCTTCTTCTCTCACCCGACTCCAAACGTCACCTCTTTTCTATTCAGTTACCAAACTCTCGGGACAGCCCTAAAGCACCTCTTCCATCAACTCCGCCACCCTTTTCACCGCTGTCTTCCAATTCAAGCGCGTCTCAAATTCATTAGAAGAACCTAATAGGCATTCCGGTTCACAAAGCCGCGCAAAAAGGTCAGAAAAATAATCCGCAAATCAAACAGGGGGGACCAGTTCTCGATATAGTAAAGATCAAACTCCACCCGCTTTCTCATCTTTTCGAGTGTCTCCGTCTCGCCGCGCCAGCCATTAATCTGCGCCCAGCCGGTAATGCCGGGTTTTACCCGATGCCGCTGCATGTAGGCCGTGATGGAATCCTTGTAGAATTCATTATGCTGCACAGCATGTGGCCGTGGCCCAACAATGGACATACGGCCCTGCAGCACATTGATGAATTGCGGCAACTCATCCAGGCTGGTTCGGCGCAAAAAGCGGCCTAAAGGCGTCACGCGTTGATCATTGGCGGAGGCTTGGGTCACCCGCCCCTGTTTTTCCTGATGTTCGTACATGGTGCGGAATTTATAGACCTTGATCAGGCGCCCGTCCCAGCCGTGGCGTAATTGCTTGAAAAAGACCGGGCCCTTCGAGGTGAGTTTAACGGCGAGTGCGAGCAACAGGAATAATGGACTAATCAGCACTAAAATAATCGTGGCCAGCAAACGGTCTTCGATGGCTTTGATCAGGCGATTCATGCCGACCATGGGCGACGCATTGAGATCCAGCATGGAGAAACGGTCAACCTGGGTGATGCTGTGCTTTAACAAGCCCAACCCGAAGATATCCAAAACCAGGCGGATGGCGATGGTATGATGGCGGAGTTGGTGGATAATTTTTTTAACCGTTTCCTCGGCGCCCAGCGGCAAAGCCAGCCATAATTCGTCAATTTCATGTGGCTGAGAATGGAGATAGTCACTTAAATTGGTCGGGGTCTTGGCCACGGGGATGCCACAAAGAGACGGGGGCTTGCCTTCCGGCTGATCGTCTAAAATGGTCACGATGCGAAAGCCGGTCCAGAGCGCTTGCTGCACGGTTTCAACCAGCTGGCTGCCCAGGTCGCCCAGACCAATAATCACGACGCGGCGTTCATTCCAACCGCGCTTGCGCATCAGCCGCAAGAGGATGAGCAAAGAGAAACGAAAGGAAATTAAGATGGCAATGGAAAAGACCATCCATAAAATAAACCAGGCCCGTGAAAAGCTCTCACCGGTCTTGGTGATGAAGGCCGCGCAGGCCAGCAGCATGGAAAGTAGTAAAAGCGCCTGGGTCAGACTAAAAATATGGCCCCAAAACCCTCGACCGCGGACAGAGGAATAAATGCCGAAAAAAGAGAGAACCGCAGTGGCCACCAGGGTTCCAAAACCCAGGGCAGCCATATAGGAATAAGGCAAAATAGAATCGCCAAAGCGATAAAGATAGGCCAGCCAGCCGGCCAGCAAGACCGTGCACGCGTCCAAGCCGCGCAGCATGATCGACAGGGGCCGGGAGTATTCCTTGAGTAGTCCTCGGGGAAGCATTAGACCTCTCCTTGATGAATCATGAGTGGATTATAATCCTTTTACATCGTCGCACAAGAAAAGCTCGCACAACGTGCCGCTCTGGCTCGGAGTCGGGCTTAGGCTGCGTCAGCCTTGCGCTCAAGAGACGGGCGATCCGCATACGTTTTAAGCAGTTCTGGCTCACTGTAAAACAGGGAAAACCGGCGCAAAAGGGATTTTCCGGCAACCAGCACCCCGCCTTGCAGAACAGGGATAGCCCATTTTGCCAGCGCCAGCGAAAAAATCTGTTGAAAATCCGCTTCTGACAGTCTAAAGCTCACGGAATCCAACTGAGCATTTTCAACCATCAAGAAAGCCCAGTTGAGGGCCAGCGCGATGATGATGATTCTCAAACCCGTATTAAAAGTCCTCTTATTCCAGGCCCAATTCAAACTCAGCGTATTCAAGACAGAAGCCATCCCCGCGGCAAAGCGAAAGGCTTGATAGAAACGAACGGATTTATCCGCGCAGATCATCGATAAAAACAAAGAGTGCGCTCCCGCGCCGTAGAAATAGCCTGCGATGCCAGCAGCGGCAATCAAGGTCAGCAAGCTAAAGTCAGCCAAGCGGCCCAAGCGGCGGCAGCGCTTTTGAAAGAAACCCAGTAATTTTTGATATTCTTCCGGCGTTATACCGCGAGAGGCCAACCACTGCTCCCGTGTATAGCCATTCTTCTGCAGATAAGCATCACGTTCTTCGATAATTTTAACATTCAGATAATAGCCCCGGATTGTTTCTTCCGTCAGGGGTAAACTCTGGTCCAGCGGATGAAAGTTAACCCTTCTGATATCGGATTGCAGCTGTCGATACAAGGAGCCAAATTCAACGGAATGTAATTTGCTGCTTTCCCAAGGAAGCATGGGCAGCACCAAAATTCTGCCATTAACAGGATCCATTAATGAATCGGTTTCGTCTGAAATATCCTGATCCAGTTCTTCCAATGTTTTGGGGGCCATGGGGGCAACTTGCTTCTCCTTCGGGGAGTGCAATTCATTTGATCTTCTGTTAATCACAGCTAACGCTCACTTTACAAAATACGCTATCGTTTTCGCTATCCCCTCTTCAAAAGAACAAAGCGGCTTCCAGCCTAATTCGCTTTGAATACGGTCGTCGTTGATGGCATAGCGCCAATCGTGGCCGGGTCTATCTTTGACGTATTGGATCAGGCGGTCGTGGGGACGGTGATCAGGGTAGCGTTCGTCCATACAGCCGGCAAGATATTCGGCCAATTCCAGGTTGGACCATTCGTTGCTGGCGCCGATGTTATAAGAGCGGTTCAAACGGCCTTGCCGCAGGACCTGGTCAACGGCGCGGCAATGGTCTTCAACATAGAGCCAGTCGCGGATATTGCTGCCGTCGCCGTAAATGGGAATGGATTTTTGATTCAGGCAGGCACGAATCACCGTGGGAATAAATTTTTCACTGTGTTGCTTGGGACCGTAATTATTGGAGCAATTCGAGATCGTGACCGGCAACTGATAAGTATGCGCATAGGCCCGCACGAGGTGATCACTTCCGGCCTTGGAGGCAGAGTAAGGGGAGTTCGGCAGATAGGGAGAGAGCTCTGAAAAGGGCGCGTCATTCGGGCCCAAGGTGCCGTAGACTTCATCCGTGGAAATATGATGAAAGCGACAAAGGTGCGAGGCCAGTTTTTTTTCCTCCAGCCAATATTGGCGCACTGCCTCCAACAAGGTGAAGGTTCCCACAACATTGGTCTCAATAAAAGCCGCCGGACCGCGAATAGAACGATCAACGTGACTTTCGGCGGCAAAGTGAACCACGGCATCCACTTCATATTTTGCCAGCAGAGAACCCACCAAAGCAGCGTCGCCAATATCGCCTTGCACAAAAACATGCCGCGGTAAATCCGCCACCTCGTGCAAATTATCCATTGAACCAGCGTAGGTGAGCTTATCCAGGTTCACGATCATCAAGTCGCGATAAGTCTGCAACAGATAGCAAACAAAATTGCTGCCGATAAAACCGGCGCCGCCGGTCACCAAGATACACTTAGGCTGAAAGCTGTTCACGCAACGCATCCTTTTGATTAATGTGTTGTATCATTCGCACCAAGGCCGGCTCCCACGCAGAAGGCGCAAGGCCGCACTCCTTTTCAATTTTCTTCCTATTCAACACCGAATTCTTCGGTCTTTTGGCCGGCGTGGGATAGTCGGCGCTCACAATGGGGTGCAGTTTTTCCAGTTTCAAGGGAAAATAGTCCTTGCCGTGATAGACAATGCGTTGCGCGAACTCATACCAGGTGGTTTCCTGGTCGCCGCAATAATGAAAAATACCCCAGTGGGCTTGTCCTTGGGTGATTTGCTGCGCCAGCTTCAATAAAGCGCCGGCAAGATCCGCGGCGGCCGTTGGACAGCCTTTTTGATCGCAGACCACGCGCAGCTCGGGCTGCTTCATCGCCAATCGGAGAATCGTCTTTACAAAATTGGGGCCCTGCTTGCCAAATACCCAACTGGTACGCACAATCACATGCTTTTCCCATTCCTTTTGCAAAAGCAGTTCACCCTCGGCCTTGCTAGCGCCATAAACGTTCAGGGGAGCCCGCGGGTCTTCTTCCACATAGGCGGAGGCTTTTTCGCCGTCGAAAACGTAATCGGTCGAGAGGTGAATTAAGGGAAGATCGTGCGCTTTGCAGACGAGCGCCAAATTCTGGACGCCATCGCGATTGATCGCGTAGGCCTTGTCAATTTCCTGTTCCGCTTTATCCACGGCGGTGTAGGCTGCGGCATTGATAACCAGCGTGGGTTGCCGAGCTTGCACGACGCTTTCCAGCTGCCCGGGATCCGTGATATCCAGCTCGGCTTTGGAACAAGCGACGATTTCACAAGCCAGTTGACTGGCTAACTCCACCACTTCCTGGCCTACCTGGCCTTTGGCTCCGGTCAGTAGAATTTTCATGGCTGGTACACCGGCAGTTTTCCCGGGGGAATATCTTTCAGGAGTGGCGCGGCGCCGTCCTTGGGCGAGAGCAGCGCCTCGCCTTGCTGCTGCCAGGTGATTCCCAAATCAGCATCGGACCAGAGCACGGCGTATTCATCGCCAGGCTGATAATAGTCGGTGCATTGATAATGAAAAATCACTTTGTCGCTTAGGGCGCAATAGCCATGCGCAAAACCGGGCGGAACATAGACTTGATGGCCACTTTCCCCGCTCAGCTCAAAGCCCAGCCATTTGCCAAAATGCGGCGACCCGTGGCGAATATCCACCACCACGTCGAAGGCCTTGCCGCTGAGCACCGAAACCAGCTTACCCTGCGGCTTGTTGAGTTGGTAATGCAGACCGCGCACTACGTTTTTCACGGAGACAGATAGATTATCCTGCACAAAATTTTCGGTGATGCCGGCCTCGCGATAGCGGGCCTCGCTATACAGTTCCATGAAACAGCCACGGTGGTCTTTAAAGACCTTCGGTTCCAGTAACAAGACTTGCGGGAATTGCGTTGGGATAATATTCATTGTGGGTCTCGCTTCGTGAAATAAGTTTGAGAAGATATTCGCCGTAACCGCTGTTCATTAAAGGCTGAGCTAAGGCGAGCAATTGCTCGGTACTGATATAGCCCATCACCCAGGCCACTTCCTCGGGGCAGGCGACTTTCAAGCCCTGGCGCGACTCCAGCACTTCGATGAAGTTGGACGCTTTCAGCAGGGACTGGTGCGTGCCTGTATCGAGCCAGGCGACGCCACGGCCCAAGCGCTCCACATGGATCTTGCCGGCATTGACGTAACACATGCTGATATCGGTGATTTCCAACTCTCCGCGAGCAGACGGCTTCAGGCTTTTGGCATATTCGATTACTTGATTGTCATAGAAATAAAGGCCCGGAACAGCATAGGAAGAGGGGGGGTGCTGCGGCTTTTCCACAATGGAAAGCGCCCTGCCCTGGCGATCAAATTCAATAACGCCGTAGGCCTGAGGATGATCGACATAATAAGCAAAAATAGTGGCGCCATTCAGCGTTTGTGCCTGAGTTTGCAGCATCCGCCCAAAGCCCGGACCGTAGAAAATGTTATCCCCCAAAATCAGGCAGACGGGATCGTCACCGATGAAATTCTCGCCCAAAATAAAGGCCTGCGCCAGACCCTCCGGCTTCGGCTGCTCGAGGTAAGTGAATTGCAGTCCCCACTGGCTCCCGTCGCCCAAAAGCGCTTTAAACTGCGGCAAATCTCGCGGCGTGCTGATCACGAGGATATCCCGGATACCGGCCAGCATCAGCGTGGTCAAGGGGTAATAAACCATGGGTTTATCGTAAACCGGCATGAGCTGCTTGCTCACGGCCTGGGTGGCGGGAAATAGACGAGAACCGGTGCCACCGGCGAGGATTATTCCTTTCATTAGGGTCTCTTTAAGTGTATTGATAAATTCGAGGACTAAACCGACATTTTACCTGAGACACTTGGAAAATTGAAGGTGGATTGAATAGCGATGGCTTTTAATCAGAGTCCATGTTGCTATACGGAGCCGCGTGTATCGTTGTCCAAACGGAAGCATTTATCCGTTGCTGCGGCTTGCTTCCACGTAATCTCTTATAGCAGCATAAAGCTGATTTAAAACCGGCTGATATTTTAGAAGGTTCTGATAGATCTGCTCCGCCAAGGCTTCATTATAGGTATGCACGGTTAGATTACGATCGTCAACGGCTTGCAAGAGAACTTCCGTTTGCTTTTCATCCAGTAAGCCTGCTTGAAAACAACCTCTTATAACCGCCTTAGGCGAGCCCAGCTCAAGGCCTTCCTGAAGTAATAAATAACGCTGAGCGAGTTTCCAAACGGCTTCGAGTGTAAATTCAAATCGTTGAATAGAAGCATCGCGAATTATTTTTGAATAGGGTTGTTTTAAGACTTCATCCAAAGCAGATAAAGCCTTTTTTGCGAGTTCCAGCCTTTCGCTTAATCTTTCCATTCTATAGCCTCAGCAAGTATTTTTTCCCGAAAGGGCGCATCGACCTGGGATAAGTCGACGAGGTCAACCGAATAGGGTATGGTGCTTTCTTCTATTTTTTCTTTTAAGTTTGCCACAAAGCTCGCTGGTAAGGTTTTTAATGGCAAGATCGCAATATCGACATCCGATAATTTATGTTCTTTACCTTTTGCGCGAGAACCAAATAAAAAAACTCTTACCGAATAGCCTTTTGTGTAAATATTAATCAATTTCCGTAATTTTTCAAGGTAAGGATTGCTGTCTTTTTGCATGGCGCTCCTTATGTTTCAACCCTTAGACGTTTTATTCCAAGCACACTAAACCAGGATACAGCGTTTATTTCCTTTAACGCAAGCGGAGAGAAAAAATATCAAACTGAGGCAAGCGCAGCTATTTCTAAATATTGCGCGTAGAAAACTCGCCCTATTCCTGTTAAGCTTTGCCGTTAAAATTCATAAAAATGATGTAAATTATGTCCAACCTTGAATCCGTAGCAACTCTCCCTGAGCCTGGTCTCCTTGCCAGTCACGCTGAGGTCGTTTTTCCAATCCGCGATCAAAAGCAGCTTGCCATTAAAGACCTGACCGAAGGCTTTAAGCAATGGCGCATTTGGTTCATGCTGGCTTATCAAGACATTAAAATCCGCTATCGCCGCTCGGTGCTGGGGCCTTTCTGGATTACGCTCAGCATGGCGATCACGGTCTACTCCATGGGCTATTTATACAGCCACCTCTTCCATATGGAGCTGCAAAATTACTTTCCCTTCCTGGTGGGCGGCATGTTGGCCTGGGGTTTTATTTCAAACACCATCACCGACCTGGTGGAAACGCTGACCATGGAAGAAAACAAGATCAAGCAAATCAAGCTGCCCTATAGTCTTTACATTAACAAAGTCATCGCGCGGAATTTTATTATTTTTGTGCACAACCTTCCCATTCTCTTTCCGATTCTTTTGATTTTTCATGAAACGGCAAAAATTAATCTCTGCTCCCTGATGCTGATTCCCGGCCTGATCCTGTTTTACATTAATGCCCTGTCTTATGGCCTGACCCTCGCCATGATCGGCGCCCGTTTCCGTGACGTCACGCAAATTATAAAAAGCCTTGTTCAAGTCGTCTTTTTCGTCACCCCCGTGATGTGGAACCCTGAAATTCTGCCGCCGGCCAAGCGTTTCATCGCCAATCTCAATCCTTTTTATGCCTTTATTGAGTTCATCCGCTGCCCCCTGATCGGCACTATGCCGTCAATCACCAGTTGGCTGATGGTCAGCGTGATCACCCTCGCCGGCTGCTATCTCAGCTTTAAATTGTTTTGCCGTTATCGCTCCCGCATCATCTATTGGCTATAGGAAAGGAATATGGCTCGAATTGATTTACGCAAAGTCTCGGTTGAATTTCCTATCTACAACGTCAACGCACGTTCTTTTAAAAAGAAATTCCTGCGCCTTGCAACCGGCGGCGCCGTGGTCAAAGACGCCAATCAGCATATTGTGGTGAACGCGCTTAAGGATATTACGCTGACGCTCAAGCACGGCGACCGCCTGGGTTTAATCGGCCATAACGGCGCCGGGAAAAGCACCATGCTGCGCTTGCTGGCCGGCGTTTATGAACCCACTTCCGGCGACCTGCGCACCGATGGGCATGTTTCGCCCATGCTGGACATCATGCACGGTATTGAGACGGAATTTACCGGCTACGAAAACATTATGCAGCGCGGCACGCTGCTGGGCCTCTCGCGCGCGGAAATCAAAGCCCAAATCCAGGAAATCGCTGAATTAACCGGCCTGGGCGATTATCTTTCCATGCCCATGCGCACCTACTCCTCCGGGATGATGGTCCGCCTGGCTTTTTCCATTTCCGCCAGCATCAAGCCTGATATTTTACTCATCGACGAAATCTTCAATGCCGGCGATGCGGACTTTCTGGAAAAAGCCCGGGGACGCATGATTCATTTACTCAATCAATCCAGCATCGTCGTCATGGCGACACATTCCGATGACTTGATCACGGAATTCTGCAACAAGGTCTTGTTACTGGAAGGCGGGCAGATTAAATATTTAGGGGATCCGGGAGAAGCGTTGCGGTTGTATCACAACTAGATCGACGTTTTTACTTATTTCCGAGGGTCACTTTTTCTGGGTAAATATTCGGTTCACCCCTCCATATCCCCCTTCCTCCACGCTTTTGGTGGAGGAAGGGGTTAGGGGAAGGAGGTATAAAATTAATCCTAATCAGCGGGTTATAATTAATAAGACCTCCTCTCCCTAACCCTCTCCTCCACCAAAGGCGTGGAGGAGAGGGGACTTTAAAATGAGGACCGAATATCTACTTTTCTGGCGCGCAACTTATTGATATTTTAATTAAAATAAAAAATGCAAATCTCTTTCGGTTAGTTGTATTACAGATTATAATACAATATGTAATACATTTGAGGTTACGCTTATGACGATCGTTTCAGTACGGCTGCCGGAAAAAATATTGCGCGAAGTCGATCTATTTGCCCAGGACATTCATATTCCACGAGCTGAATACATTCGGATGGCTATTGAACAAATGAACGATAATATTAGAGTCAAAAAGCGAAGTGAACGGTTGAAAGCAGTCAGTCTTCGTGTGAGAAAGGAAAGCATCCGCGTGAATAAAGAATTCAGCGAGCTCGAAGATGACCTTGAAGATTAGGCAAGGAGAGATCTGGTTGGCTAACCTGAACCCGTCCCGTGGAACGGAGGCAGGGAAGTGTCGGCCGGTTTTGATTGTGCAAGACCAGACCTTGTTAGACGTTGGCCATCCTTCTACGCTTGTTATCCCCTTAACAACCAAGCTTATTGACGATGCAGAGCCTTTACGCATTCGCATTAAGCCACGCGAAAATCTGAAAAAAGAGTCTGATCTATTGATAGATCAAGTGCGTGCCATCGATAATAAGCAACTTATCGAAGGTCCGCTAATGCGATGTGGCGCGAGCTTCATGGAAACTGTTTATCGCGCCGTGTCCGAAGTCATGGGTTTTACGTATTCGTTCACCTGAAGCCAATACTTCTTGTTCACGCCCCACTTCCTCTTAACCGCCAAGGGCAAAAACCGCTCTCTCAAACCGAGCTGATAGGCGAAATAACTCACTCCCGTTGAAGCCACGGCGTAAGGTAGCCAGTTCAGGCTATTGGTGTCGATTAAATATTTCAGCTGCTTGAACCAATAGCGGAAGCCTTCAGAGGTTGCGCCGGAAAAAGCTTTAATCAGCCAATTCTCTTTGCCGTGAAAGACGCCGATAGAGAAATAGCGGTGAAACTTTTCCAGCAGGCTCATGTTGTGCGAGTGATAGACCGTGGACTCCGCTACATAGTATACGCCATAGCCTTTTAAGAGCATTTTGGCGGCCACGTAGGTGTCTTCGCTGGAAATCAATTTCACGGGAAAACCGCCGGCTTCACGCAGGGCTTGTTTTTTGTAGGCGGCAAAGCTGTTGGAAAGAAAACAGGTTTTAATGCCGTATTGATCCTTATCGGCGTAAAAGCGCAGTTGGCTTTTATCAGGGTAGTTAAAGAGACGGTCGTAGGCGCCGAGAATATTGGCATCTTTCTTGGGCAACTGCCGGCCATAAGCACAGCCCGCTTTTTCTTCGGCAGTTAAAGCGGACACGAGGTACCGGAAGGTGTCGGGATTGGCTGGAATAGCGTCCTGGGTCATGAAAATGTAAATATCCGCCGCCACCATTTCCGTGGCTAGCCGACGTGTGCCGCCATGGTCAAAATCTTTGCGCTGGATAGTGTGGACTTGAACGGGATAGTCACTCAGGCGTTCACGGGTTTTATCAGTGGACTCGGAATCCAGCACCAGAATGTGCTGTGGCAAATAGCTTTGCTGAAAAATAGCCGTAAAAAGCTCGGGAATATATGCTTCTGCATTGAGGACAGGAATCACCAAAGCCGTCGTTAAATTTTTATCGATTTGCATCTCGTTGTTCCATATCTATTAATCTTATCTTAGTTTATCGATGTTATTTATTATCTCGTATAACCGTATAAACTTAAATTACTTTCCTCTCTTTATTTTGTATAGAGCAGAAAACCTAAAACAAAGCTTGATGCCGGCGCAGAAAAGCCAAGCCGATGCGGGAAGCAGCGCCGTAGGAATAGTGGCCGGGTTTTAAAAACGCCATATAGCGCTCATGCAAAAGGCGGTCAGCTTCTACTTCCACATAGTTGCCATCCAGGCGATCCAGCATCTCCGTCACCAGGTCGGTGATCTCTTCCGGCTCATTCTCATGCACCTGAATCCCCGCTTCCTGATATTGCTTGGTGTAAAAATACCCGCCAATTTTGGAGCGAAACAGTTCCGCAAAAGTCAGATGACGGCCCCGCTTCTCGCTCCAGACTAACTTGGGAATGCTGAGGTCGCCGCGGCGGATGCCGAGGGTCTCTACCGGAATCATATTAGCATGGGCCACCGGCACGCCAAAGATGGCGCTCAAGAAGGCCAGCCCTGAGGTGCAGCCCAGAAAGAACTTCGCCTTGGCGCAGAGGACCACGTCCATACGTGCGGATTTTAAGGGATGTTTGGCATAATCCACGACGCCCGGCATGGGCGGCAAGGGTGCCATGGAGGCATCGCCCATGCGTACCACGATCCCGCCGCGGCGGACAATTTCCCGCATGGCTGCAAAGGTATTTTCAATCGAGGCATTGCGGTGTGCCTGAATGGCTTCATTATGCGGCAAAAAACCGCCCTCACGCACATGCAAGGCGACAAACCATTTATCCTGGGGGATCCCTAAATCGACCAAGGTTTGAGAGGCCCAGACTTCGTCGTCCCGGCTTAAGGTTAAAACCGGCGGCCGCGCGCCCCACAGCTGGTTGATGCGATAAATTTCCTGCGTGCCAAAATGGCGCACACAATGCAAACCGCCGCTATAACAGGCAAAATAGCGCCGCGTCATCATTTTGAGCAAGAGACAGATCGCGGGATTGGTCACGATTTTAAAATGCTTGCTCCAATAGCCCAGGAGATGTTGATTGGCCACCTTCTTTGAGGGCGCCAAAATAAAATAGCGCGCCGGCGGAATGAGGTTGAGTTGCTGCGCCTTGACGAAGGTGTCCAGCTCCGTCGCTAAATGGCCAATGTGCTGGGACAGAACCGGGACGCGGCGGAGGCCCATGTGGTGCAAAATAAGAGCGCTGGGGATCAGAAGGAACCAGCCCAGTTCTTGCAAAACGCGAGCGGTAACCTCTTTAGCAAACCAAAGGAAGCCTTGCGTTCTTAATTTACTTAGTTTTGCTGATAAAAATAGTTCCAATAATTGGCTGCGTCGTTTTAGTGCGGCAAGCATGGCGGTTCCTTTCGTTAAGCCCGCTCGAATTATAGCTTAGAAAGCCGCTTAGATCGACTAGCGTCCGGCGTCGCTCTTGTCATCCTGAACGCAGCGAAGGATGACAACGTACTAGCAAGGTTTGCTCATGTTTTTGCAGGAAATACAGGCTAGGCAAGGCGGCGCCGTAGAATTCGGGGAAGGCGAGGCTGGCTTGCCAGTGGGAGAGTAAAGAGACGGCCTGGGAGCAGTGTGAGTGATCGGTTTGAGCTTCGCCGCGGGCGAGGTGGTGGACTTCTTTGACGGTTTCGAGGATTTCGTCGGGGGTGTTGTTTATAACCTGGGCGTTATAGCGCCGCAGGACTTCGGCATTAAATACGCGCCAACGCCAAGGTGCTGACGTTATTTCTCTTTGATTTAAAGGCTCGCCGGTGGCGCTTATAACAGGCTTGAGGATAAAACGCACTTGGCTACTCCACAACTGGGCATCGGTTGTAATGCAGTTTACCAACGCACAAGGCACGTTGAAACTAATGGCGATATTTGTTAATCCCGACGTTGTCCCAATAAAAAAACTCGCGTGACGAATGAGATGAAGATCTAAAAATTCTGATTTAACTTTCAAGCGAGCATAGTCCACAACTCGCGGTAAAGGCGGCATTGGAGAGGAGTTCGCGCCACCCATTTTAATAACCCAACCCCCTTGTTTGGTAAGATAATCGATTGCATCCCGATAGGCTTCAAGCTCCCCGTTACGGTGTGTTTGTCCAAAACCCTGAAATTCAGTATAAAAGCCTGCATCACGTACATGCAAACAAACATACCAATCATCCGGCTTCATTCCCCAGTCAGCTTTAATGCGGGCAACTTCCGCTAATAACGCGGAGTCGCTGTACTGCGCATCAAAAGCCTCCCTTAAAGGATAGGCTCGTTGCTCCACCTCCCATTGCCGTAAAAGCCGCGCGCCCGCCTGCTGCCAGGGAACCACTTCACCGTTGGGAAATTTCCAGGCGTTAAAATTCATCCCGGCGTAGCGCTGCAAAGAAAACAGCTCCTTGGCCACCGCCTCCGTAGTATTTACACCAGGCTCCACAATCCGGGCCTGGCTAGCAAAAAGTTTAAGCAAGGCTTTATTAGCACTTTTTTCGAGCGGCGCTAAAATAACCGCTTGACCAGACCACCATCCTAAAGTGCGCATACGGAACAAAATCTCTAACATACCCATATGGCCAATTTGCGTAACCCATTCCCAAGGAAGAATGCGCAGTTCAGCGAAGTCAATTTTTTCCTTTTCAAGCCAAAGCTTCAATTCCGCGGATAAATCAGGTGGCACTTGCCTCAAACAGCGCTGCATCTCCATGGCTTTATCATAGAGGCGAACTCCCGAATCTCCCCATCCCAGCGAAGTAACGCGCTGTCCCAGAAAATGATAGGCATCGAAAAATAAACCTATTACGCCTGCATTCAAGTCCGTCAACAGAGGCGGATATTCATTCGGATAACGGGCAGCAATATTTTGATGAGGACACCAACCTGCTGACAAATGATTGGCGGCTTTCAGTAAATAGAAAGAAGCACCGTCTTCAACGCCATCCCAAAGTGCCTTTAAACCTTTGAAATGCATTAATGCAGGAGAATTTTTAATATCAGCTGAGCATAAATCAATCACCTGCTGTGCTCGCTCAAACTCCCCCAAATCAAAATAGTCTAAAGCTACCCATAAGAGCTTTTCGTTGGAGGACAGTGTCGATATTCTTTTGGCCAGTAAAATTTTTGCTTCTTCAAAAGCACTTAGTCTCACAAGGATCGCTATCGTTTCTAAAGGAAGCTTAACCGTCAAAATGCTGGAAAACTGAAAATCGTGGGGCATGGAAGTATTTTTTAGAATCACTTCCCTGAAGTCGCTAGCCAAAAAAGAGGCCGCGCGCACATTAAAGCATCGAATTAATACGATCAAAAAAAAGGATAACTTGAGGGGCAGCATCGCAAAGAGGCCCCGAAAAAAAGCGAAAAAAGCAGCGAGAGCCATCCTTATGAAACGCTTGTCCCGGTGACGCAGGCAGAGCAACGATATATTTTTAAGCATAATTATTTTTTAGATACCCTTCGTAAAGTCTCCAGGATTAATTTCCACGTAAGGAAAAGAGGTCAGACTGGCAATAATGGTCATTTTATCGACCACGTCTCAAAAAAGCAAAATTTTAACTTTATCCTGCCGTTAACTTAGATCTTAAAGAGCCTCTGAAACACTTGACCCTTCTAGCGCACGCCCCCTACAATCGCTTAGATAAGCAGTGAAATGATTCACTCAACAGGAAAGCACTTCCTAGACAGAGCAGCGCCGCTGATTGAATTCTGGCAATGCGACAATAAGGCAATCGATTGAGGTCTCAACATATGGAAGACGTGTTATTATTATATCTGTCTAAAATGAAACAACGAATTCGAGCGAGGCTGCCTGATCGAATTCGAAAAAACAAGTTGGCTAGAAGCCTCTTTTTTTTATTGAGAAGATTTGTATTTGCCTTGCTATTATTCAGAGCCTCGTTTATCCCTAAACACCTTACCGGTCGCGGCAGTCTCATGGATGTCGTCCAAAATCTACATCGCATTAATTGGTCCGACCAATCAACCTTGAACCGAAAGCAACTACCCCTGGTTGCCATGAGAATGCTGGAGCATCGTAATTATGAGTACGAAAGACGAATACTGGATACAAATCCCGAATTTGGAAGCAACCAAGACAACATCCCCATTGAAAAATACTGCCCTTATTTCTTCCGAAACAAGGAATTAGTATTATCCCTCATCGCTGAACTTAAGCTAGATGTCGAGCCTAAGCTTGTAAAAACGCTCGCTGCAAAGAAACACTATTACATGTCTACTTGCTATAAACCAGGCCACCAAGTCTTAGCTAAGGTTAACTTATTTTATGCTTATCGCCACCTGGCGCTAAAAACCTATCACTGTGGAGAAGGATATCTTATCCCTACTTTAGCTCACAAAATGAATGAGATTCAGAACCAACTGCACCCTTATTTGCCAGCCCCATCCAAAAATTTGAAAAAGGCCCTTGATCTAATTGGTGTCGATCTCCCTGACGTCAAGCTTCTCTCACCCGACTGGAGTGCATTGATAGGACATAATGGACATTTAAACGTCCATTTAATGATGCGTAAAATGGGCTGGTGGCAAGGTTCCCCGGTGCTACTAGCCTACAAAGAGAGAATTGCCAACCCTCCCTTTCTTTCCTTGTTCAATGAAATTTGCCCGACCCTTACCCTAGAGGATAATGTTTCTTCCGCTGTTTGGTTTGAATTAGCCAGTTTGACGCCCTTTTTGGGAGTTTCCCATCAATTATTCAGGTTCGATGATAGTCGTGCCATGTATTGGAATGACGCTGGCGCCATGGCCTTGCATGAATGGGAAGCTCAAGATCGGGGTTTTCCACTGCGCGATATTTATGATCAGCGCTTTATCTCGCATGAGGTTAACGATACTCACACTGCGCTCCTAAAAAAGTGGGGCATGAAACCCAGCGATTGGTATGTTTGCTTACACATGCGCGATGCACAAACGCGCGGAGACACAGAGGGCCTGGGAGAATCCATTCGAAATACCGCTTTTGAAAACTACATTGAGGCCATACGTTACATCACGGGCCAGGGTGGATGGGTAATACGCATGGGTGGAAGCAAAGCTCCCAAATTACCTGAAATGCCTCGTGTAATCGATTATGCTCATAGCCCAGATCGATCTGCACACATGGATCTTCATTTGGTCCGTAAAGCGCGTTTATTCATTGGCACGACCTCGGGTTTTGCCTATGTAGCATCTAGTTTTGGCATTCCCACTGCCATGGTTAATGCAATCAGCTCCATTGGTCTACTCTGGTCACAAGACACGCGATTTGCCTTAAAACCGATCCAGACGAAAGAGGGGCGCCTTCTCAGTCAGCAAGAAGTGATTTCTGAGAAGTGGCGCTGGGCTTATCCAACACACGAATCTTTAGCGGCCGCAGGATTAAGCGTCCGTGAAAACACGCCCGATGAAATTCTGGAAACAGTGAAGGAAGTATTTGAATTAACGTCACAAAACACGTCTTCAAGCAACTTATCTCTCCTTGATGAGTGGAAAAGTTCAATGAAGACTGCGCCCTGTTTTTATGGCAGCTCCTTACCCAGCCACTATTTCCTAAAAAAATACGCGGATTCCTTTTTGATTAAGAACTATAGAGAGGCTTAACGAGTGAATAGCTTACCCCCGCTTACTAACGTCCCCAATCCCCTTAAGCTCTCAGCTCATTATCGACCCGATATTGATGGCCTACGGGCCATCGCGGTGCTTGCGGTTGTGCTCTATCACGCCTTTCCGCAACAACTTTCGGGGGGATTTATTGGGGTAGATATCTTTTTTGTCATCTCAGGATACTTGATTGCTAAAATCATTTTTCAGGAGATGATTCGCGGTGATTTTACCCTAACCCGCTTTTACGCCAGACGGATTAAACGCATCTTCCCTGCGCTGATCCTTGTCACTTTCATCACCTTCCTGATTGGCTGGTTTTTCCTCGCCCCAAGAGAGTTCAGTTCCCTTGGAACGAATATCGCTGGTGGTTCAGTGTTCCTACAGAACATAGTGCTACTCCATCAAGTCGGGTATTTTGACCTGGCTGCAGATAAAAAGCCCCTCCTTCACCTGTGGTCGCTTGGAATCGAGGAACAATACTATATTTTCTGGCCCCTGCTCTTATTATGCATACGCCGATGGAAACTTAATGCGATTAACCTGACCTGCCTCTTGGCCTTTGCCTCTTTATTAGCCTGCGTGTTGCTCCGCAAAAATCATGTTGATTTGGCCTTTTACTTGCCTTTCACTCGGTGCTGGGAACTCCTCTTAGGAGCACTCTTAGCGATACAAGTCGTCCTTGAAAAAGAATTTGTCCTTTTGGCTTGGTTAAAACGCCACCTTGAGCCCTTACTGAAAAATGTTATTTGGGATGAGCCATTCGCTCCACGCGGAGAGCGATTCAGGCATAACACCTATGCTTTTATTGCAGTCGGGTTAATTATTTTCGGGCTTTGTCATTTCGATCAGCACACTCACTATCCCAGCTATCGCGCGCTTATTCCGGTCATTGCAGCCATGTTATTAATTTCAGCCAGCAACTCTTGGTTCAATAACCGCTTTCTATCCTCGCGAGCAATGGTTGCCATCGGACTTATTAGTTACCCGCTATACCTCTGGCATTTTCCTCTTATGGCTTATGCAAAGATCTTGTCGCCCGCTGCGGTTCCAGCAGCGACCATGGCGGGTTTAGTGCTAGTAAGCTTTATCTTAGCAAGCTTGACCTATAAGTTAATTGAACAACCTATTCGCTTTGGCAAGACCCGCACGCCTTACAAGGTTATACTTTTATTGGCTAGCATGGCTGTCGTAGGCGGCCTGGGGCTCTATGTCACTTTAAACAAAGGCCTTATATCCCGTATGCCTCCCCTCATTCGCAACTTCATGCTGACCGGCGAGGAAACCTCTGCTCATTGGAGAAGTGGACACTGTTTGTTAACGCCTGAACAAAAGGCTTCCGCCTTTTCAAAAGACTGCAGCGACCATGGCGGCCCCAGACCCTTATTCCTCGTTTGGGGGGATTCTTACGCGGCTGCTTTTTATAGTGGCTTAAATAACCTTAAAACAGCCAAGAAATATAGCGTCGCTGAATTTACTGCTTCGGCCTGTCCGCCCATGTTGGGCTTTGTCCATCCCGAGAGGCCTCATTGTAAGGAGATCAATGATTACGTCCTAAAACAGGTGGCAGTAATACATCCTGAAGTTGTCATTCTACATTCTACCTGGCGCTATGATCTGTCTCTCATCGACAGCGGTCTGCAGACAACCGTCTCCGCCTTAAGAGCCTTAAATATTCCTAGAATCGTGCTGCTTGGGCCGGTACCAACCTGGAACGGAAATGGGCTATCGGAGAATGTGCTCGATTATTATTTCCAGAGTAAAACCCATCGCTTGCTACCGCAAAGAACTGACTATCGCTTAAACTCCGGCACCGATGAACCGCTTGACCTTGAACTGCAAAAGCAAGCCATGAGCTTAGGCATAGAATATATTGCCCCTCGGAAAATTATGTGCAATCAGGAAGGTTGTTTAGCGCGCATTGGCGAAGACGGGAGAGAGC